>VAPH01008281.1_pt1 | contig 24506 bp, 20 predicted proteins | sample 3393861 | NCBI WGS metagenome assembly VAPH01 (sample SAMN08290439, study PRJNA428436) | hydrothermal vent metagenome | isolation source: Deep-sea hydrothermal vent chimney | place: Atlantic Ocean: South-mid Altantic Ridge | reverse complement strand
GTCTCTTCACGGAAACTGGTTTCAATGATACCGGCTCGTCCGCCACCATTTGCTGAAGCATAGGCCAGAGCAATATTCTTGGCATTTCCTGTCGCATCCTGTGCGACGGCAATCAGCGTCGGTACACCGCCACCCTGAGTATAGGTTGAGCGAACCAGGTGTCCAGGACCTTTTGGTGCAACCATGAATACATCCATATTTTCAGCAGGCTTGATATAACCGAAATGGATATTAAAACCGTGCGCAAAGGCAAGTGCTGCACCCGATTTAAGGTTCGGCTCAATCTCCTTGCTATATAACTCAGCCTGTTTCTCATCTGGAGCAAGTATCATGACGACATCGGACATGGCAACTGCGTCTGCGATATTTGCCACCTGCAGTCCGGCTGATTCAGCCTTGACGCGCGAGGCAGAGCCTTCACGTAACCCAACGACAACGGAAAGCCCACTCTCATTAAGATTATTTGCGTGGGCATGCCCCTGTGAACCATACCCTATAATGGCAATCTTCTTTCCTTTAATAACGGAAAGATCAGCGTCTTTGTCGTAATAAACCTTCATGATAATCCTCTTGAACAAATACATGCCGGAAAGTCCGGCGGGAAAAAACAATTAATTTAATTGAATGTGCCGCTAAAGTCGCAACCCTTTTTCGCCCCGGGCAATACCCAACACACCGGAGCGCACAACTTCAATTATGCTGTCATTCGGTACTGCCTTCAAAAAGGCATCGATTTTACCATAGCTACCCGTCAACTCGATGGTATAACTGGTATCTGTGACATCCAGTATTCGAGCCCGAAAAACCTCAACCAGACGGGTGATTTCATCCCGGCCGCTACCGGTTGCGCGAACCTTGATCAGACTGATCTCACGTTCGATATGCTCGTTCTCAACGAGATCGATCAACTTCACGACATCAATCAGTTTATTTAGCTGTTTGGTGATTTGCTCAACCACCCTGTCGGAACCACTCGTCACCAGGGTCATACGCGATAAACTGGCATCTTCTGTCGGGGCTACAGTCAATGACTCGATGTTATAACCACGAGCTGAAAACAGGCCGGCTACCCGGGACAGTGCACCCGATTCATTTTCCATCAATATTGAGATGATGTGTCGCATATGGAACCTCTGACTAAGTTGATTAGATACAGGCGCAGGAGAAACCGTTCGTATTTTTCAGGAAGTGAGTCGTAATAATCATTCTATTACGGCGATCTTCGGGGGAAATATGGGCGATTTTTACAAGCCTGAAATAATTGTACTTGATCAGGGGCTCCATATTAGGCCAGTTCCCTCTCTTCATCACCACCCGCACTCCGGGGTGAAAGATGCATTTCATGATGTCCCTTTCCTGCCCCGATCATTGGATAGACATTCTCAGTTTGGTCAGTAATAAAATCGAGAAAATATAATCTTGATTTGTCAGACAGTGCTTCTTTTAAAGCCCCTTCCACATCTGAAGGTTCCTCAATCTTGATCCCAATGTGGCCATATCCCTCAGCCAGTTTAACCAGATCAGGAAGGGCATCCATATAGGAATTAGAGTAACGTCGATCATAGAAAAATTCCTGCCATTGACGCACCATTCCAAGGTATCTGTTATTCAGATTGACAATGGTCAACGGTAAATCGTACTGTTTACAGGTTGAGAGCTCCTGCAGACACATCTGAATACTTCCCTCGCCTGTCACACAGGCCACAGTCGCATCGGGATGTGCAAATTGTACGCCCATCGCAGCAGGCAGGCCAAAACCCATCGTGCCCAGCCCACCGGAATTTATCCAACGTCGTGGCTTGTCGAATCTATAGTATTGGGCGGCAAACATCTGGTGCTGGCCAACATCGGAGCTTACAAAGGCATCACCCTGTGTGACTTCGTACAATTTTTCAACGACGAATTGCGGCTTAATAATTTCGCTGTTACGGTCATAAGCCATACAATCAATCTTACGCCAGCCTTCAATCTGTACCCACCACTTCTGTAGCGCCTCGGCATCCGGCTTACGGTCTGATTTCTTGATCTGACGGATCATTTCCTCGAGGATGACATCAACTGAACCGACGACAGGAATATCCACAGATATTGTTTTACTGATAGACGAAGGGTCTATATCAACGTGTATGATCTTTGCGTAAGGGCTGAATTTATTTGTATCACCGGTTACTCGATCATCAAAACGTGCACCCAGGCAGAGCATGACATCACACTCATGCATGGTCAGGTTTGCCTCATAGGTTCCGTGCATACCCAACATACCAATGAACAATGGGTCATTGGCCGGGTATGCACCCAGTCCCATTAAGGTATTAGTGCACGGGTAGCCAAGCAAGCGAACCAGCTCCCTTAGCTTGTCACTGCAATTCGATGCGATTATCCCGCCACCTGAATAAATGACAGGCCGTTTTGCAGAGAGCAACACTTGAATCGCCTTGCGTATCTGCCCTGGGTGACCCTCAATAACCGGTTGATAAGAGCGCATCTTAATACTTTTTGGATAGATGTATTCTGTCTTGTCAGCCGTAATATCCTTTGGTATATCGACTACAACTGGCCCTGGCCTGCCTGATGTCGCAACATAGAAGGCCTTTTTGATCGTCGTGGCAAGATCACGGACATCTTTGACAAGGAAATTATGCTTCACGCAGGGCCGCGTGATACCGATGGAATCAACCTCCTGAAAAGCATCATCACCTATCAGGTGTGAAGAAACCTGAGCGGTAATAATGACCATTGGAATAGAATCCATATGTGCCGTAGCCACTGGCGTAACGACATTTGTAACACCCGGCCCGGATGTCACCAAAACCACACCTGGTTTACCACTGGAACGAGCAAAGCCATCCGCGGCATGGCCTGCACCCTGTTCATGCCGTGCTAGAATATGTTTCACCTTATCCTGTCGATAAAGTGCATCATAGATATGCAGCGCTGCGCCGCCCGGGTAGCCGAAAAGAAATTCTACACCCTCATCCGCCAACGCCTTCACCAGAATATCCGCACCGGATAACTCCACTTATTTTCCCTCAAATAATTAATATGCCGCTGATAAGTGATCAGCTTCTCAATGATGGCGAAAAGCTGATTCTGCTTAGCTCTAGTAAATATTAGAACTTACTAATAAGACCGTGTGTGGTCAATAGATAAAACGGGCTTTTTGAAATTATTTTTTCTGTTATAACAGGATAACACGATAAAACCCTGTCATTCCCTGCGCCAGCGAGTACCGCTAGCTGAATCATCAAGTACGATACCCACCTGATTGAGCATGTCCCGAATCTCATCACCCCTTGCCCATTTTTTGTCAGCACGTGCACGGGTTCTCTCTTCAACCAGCGCATCCACTTCGGCGTCAGCCAATCTGCCGGAATCGTTGTCCCCAGAAATACCTCGCAGAAACTCGATCGGTCGCAGTTGAAATAAACCAATAATCGCACCCATTGCCTTAAGTTGGCCACCCAGAAATCGGGCCTTATCCACTTCACCTGACTGACGTGCCATATTGATGTCACGACGCAAAGCTGAAAGGACGGACAATGCCCCCGGCGTATTAAAATCGTCATCCATAGCGGTAATAAACGGTGCCGATATTTCAGCATCAAGTATGGCATCCTTTTCTAAATCCAACCCATCAAGCGTAAGATAATACCCCTCCAGCGCTGCTTTTGACTGATCCAGAGTTTCATCACTGTAATTCAAAGGACTACGGTAGTGGCTGTTAATGATGAAATAGCGGAGAATTTCCGGGTGATAAGCATCCAGCACATCACGAATAGTGAAAAAGTTATCCAGTGATTTCGACATTTTTTCATCATCAATACGAACAAAACCATTATGCATCCAGAGATTTACAAAGTGATGGCCCGTGGCACACTCTGATTGGGCAATCTCATTTTCATGATGCGGGAAGCGAAGATCCTGGCCTCCACCATGAATATCGAAGTGCTCACCCAGCGTCTCCATAGACATGGCCGAACACTCTATATGCCAACCGGGACGTCCATCGCCCCACTCTGATGGCCAACTTGGCTCACCGGGCTTGGCCTGCTTCCACAGGACAAAATCCAATGGATCGTCCTTACTGGTTTCCACGTCTACACGTGCACCAACCTGCAGATTATCTGGTGATTCACCGGATAATTGCCCATACCGCTCAAACTTCCGTACACGAAAACAGATATCACCCGATTTTGTCTGATAGGCATAACCGTTTTCTATCAGCTTACCAATCAGAAAGAGGATCCCATCCATATGTCGAGTGGCACGGGGCTCATGATCAGGGCGCAAAACGCCTAGTCGGTCTATGTCCTCATGCATGGCTTCAATAAAACGCCCGGTCAGTTTTTTAATGCTCTCGCCATTTTCTTTTGCCCTGGTGATTATCTTGTCATCAATGTCAGTGATATTCCGTACATAGTTAACGTCAAACCCTCGGTCGCGCAGGTAGCGGGTTACCAGATCAAAGACGACCATGACTCTGGCGTGGCCAATGTGACATAGATCATATACCGTCATCCCACAGACATAGATACCCACTTTACCGGGAACGATCGGTTTAAATTTCTCTTTTTTACGGGTAAGGCTGTTATAGATTTGAAGCATAATAATTCAGGGAACCTTTGATTAATTCCGGACGAAGTAGATTGCGATCTAAAATATTCAGGTTTGAGGCGTAAACCGCACGTAATAGCTGGCTATTGCGCAGGTTTGCAACGAAAAAACTGGATATTTTAGGCGTAAGATACGCGTTCATGAATTGATCAGCGGTTCCTTAGTATATCCGGCAGATATAAAACTCTGATTTTACCGGAAAAGGAAAATCATGGACACCGTAGACATCAAAACTCTTTTTACCCTGGACACAGAGGGCACCGAAAAAACCCTTCTTGTGTGAAAAGAGTTAAAACCTTTAACTGAATTTTGTCTGTTTCTTTCTTGAGTTTTTACACACCTTTAACTTTTCTCTGTGTCCTCTGTGGTAAATAAGAACATCATTTTATCGCATCCAATTTCTCATGTTATAATTTTTATTTTATGACAGGTTGAATACATAATGATCAAAATGGAAACAAGCCACGGCACCATCACCATTGAGATGGACGCCGATAAGGCCCCGATAACAGTAGAAAATTTCAAAAAATACATAGAAGATAAGTTTTACGACAATACGATTTTTCATCGTGTTATTTCAAACTTCATGATTCAGGGGGGTGGTTTTAGCCCCGGCATGGTACAGAAGCAGACCCTCGACACGATTGAAAATGAAGCTGATAATGGCTTAGGAAACGACCGTGGTACCATCGCTATGGCCCGTACCAACGATCCCCATTCTGCCTCTGCCCAGTTTTTCATCAATCTGAAAGACAATGCCTTTCTTAATCACAGTGGGAAGAACTCGCAGGGTTGGGGTTATTGTGTATTTGCCAGAGTTACAGACGGCATGGATGTGGCCGATAAGATTGCAGCTGTCGCTACCAGCAGCTCCGGCGGCCATGGTGATGTACCTGTAGAGGATATAGTCATTCTCAAAGTCGAAGAAACGGATGACTGAGGCACGCCTTTTCGTATGACCAACACATGACCACCAGCTTATTTATATCAGACCTTCATCTTGATCCAGGCCGCCCCGCGGGTATTCAGCTATTTGATGATTTTATCCGCAAAAAAGCGCTTTATGCAGATCAGCTTATTATCCTCGGTGACCTTTTTGAGTACTGGCTGGGAGATGATGCCTGCGAATACTCTGGTTATCAAGCCATTGCGGGAAGCCTGGCAATACTCGCCAGCCATAATACAAAGGTTTTTTTCATGCACGGCAACCGCGATTTCCTGGTTGGCAAAGATTTCGCCTTATCCATTTGCTGCCAGCTATTACCTGACCCAACGGTATTCAGGCTGAATGATCGGAATGTCCTTTTAATGCATGGCGACAGCTTGTGTACGGATGATGTGGTACATCAACAGTTCCGCGCAGTGTCCCGTAGCAGTGAATGGCAACGTAACACACTGGCCAAAACCATTCATGAACGAGAGGAGTTTGCCCGCCAGTTGCGTATGAATAGTCAAAAAGGCAATGCAGAAAAAATCGAGTCAATAATGGATGTTAGCCAGACTGCGGTAGAGGATGCATTGCTGGAACATAATGTCAGACTACTGATCCATGGGCACACTCATCGTGCGGCTATTCATAAATTTCAACTAGCCGGTAAGACAGCACATCGAATTGTTCTCGGTGACTGGTATCAAAAAGGTAATTACCTTGTTCATGATCAAACTAAATTCAGCCTCCTAAGCTATCCCGATGAGAGGGTGCTTGCTACGGTCAATATCTCTAAAGCAAGTGCGACTACTTTGAAAAAACACCTGGCGTGAATTTTTGATAGCCTTTTGGCAACTCAAACACGCTTGAATCAATGACAACTTTTTCTTTGACACTGATCAGAGAACGGGTTCGTCCCGCATAATCCTTCTGCCTGACGGGAAAACCTTTGCTCAGGTAGCGGTCAGGCTCGAAAACATTATTAGCCAGATCACAATCGGAATTTTTAAGACCCGGCATGGCCACTACCGTTTTTGCGTGCTGACCAGCCAGTGTTCTTGCAAAAGCAGCAAGTGCCTGGGTTACATCATCGTGAAAACCGGGGGCTGCAAAAACTTCCATACAGCGAGTACCGTTTGTAAACATGTAGTATCTCGATACCTTCCTGCCATCCACATCGGGGGCGCCTCCCGCATCGAGTTTTTCGATATCATGCCTTAGGGGATTTGGTGGGGTCACCAATACGGGCTGCAGAGGGATAAGCAGGGTACGCTGCTCCTCATTATTAACGCTATAGATAGACCCTGTCTTTCTATCAAATAATGCGAAATCTCCATGGTTTTCCCCATCATCCATGCGTAAGAAGTCCTTTGTAAGCAATATCCGCGTAATATAGGATGGCTCATTTTGTGAATCCTGTTCATTGAACATCAGGACAGTCACTTCGGTCTCAACAGCAAGAGCCTTTGTCAACGACAGGGCTAGAATGGTAAACAGTACTCCTCTTACAAACATGAACAGCATTTTATACTTTCCTCAATGGTTGGCGGGGTGACAAGTTTATCTGTTTTTACTAAATATTTCCGAGTGATATAATCTCTCTTCTTTGTTTTATCATCAACCAGAAAATGACATTCCGGGGCAGAACCCTTAAAAAATGCAACAGAAAATCGACTTCAAACCAGAATTGATCAAGCGCTACGATAAGGCAGGGCCTCGTTACACCTCCTATCCCACAGCCAATCTTTTTAATGTGCATTTCTCGCCCGAGGATTACTGTGCTGCAGCGGTCCGAAGCAATAAAGAGGTAAAGCCAAAACCGCTCTCCCTCTATTTCCATATTCCATTTTGCAACACCGTCTGTTTTTACTGTGCCTGTAATAAGATTGTGACCAAACGCCGAGACCGAACCACGCCCTATCTGGATCATTTATTCCGTGAAATAAAAATGCAGGGAGCGCTGTACGAAAATTCCCGCCCTGTAGATCAATTGCACTGGGGCGGCGGTACACCTACCTTTCTAAATCACGACCAGATGCGTACCTTGATGGAAAAAACTGGCCAGCATTTTTCTCTGATGAATAATGACAAGGGTGAGTACTCAATAGAGATAGATCCCAGAGAAGTCACTGCTGACGGGGTACATTTCCTGCGTGATATCGGCTTTAATCGTCTCAGCCTCGGCGTCCAGGATTTTGATGCCAAAGTACAAAAGGCTGTCAACCGTATACAAAGCGAAGAAATTACCTTCACAGCGATTAATGCCGCCCGTGAAGCCAAATTTAAATCTGTCAGTGTAGACCTTATTTATGGCCTGCCATTTCAAAGCGTAGCCAGCTTTCTTACCACGCTGGATAAAATCATGCAGGTTGACCCTGACAGACTCTCCGTGTTCAATTATGCCCATCTGCCTGCCCTGTTTATGCCTCAACGGCGAATCAATGAGGAAGATTTACCCTCCGCAGCTGAAAAGCTGGAGATACTACAGGCTGTCATTCAGTACCTGACCGATAAGGGCTACGTCTACGTCGGCATGGATCACTTTGCTAAACCGGATGATGAGCTGGTCATTGCCCAGAACAAGGGACAGTTATACAGAAACTTCCAGGGCTACTCCACTCACGCCGATTGCGACATGGTAGCAATGGGCATCACAGCCATCTCACAGGTCAATAATATCTACAGCCAGAATGTCCGAGATGAAGAATCCTACTATCAGATGATTGATGAAGGAAAACTACCGCTATTGCGAGGGCTTGTGCTGACAGATGATGATTTATTACGCCGGGATCTGATAAGCCAGCTTATCTGTAACTTCAAGCTGGACATGGATCATTTTATGACAAAATACACTGTAGATTTTGCACGCTATTTTAAAAAGGAATTATCACTACTCAAAACCATGCAGGATGATGGGTTATTACAGATAGATGATAAAACCATCACTGTTCTACCCCCCGGCAGATTACTGATTAGAAACATCTGCATGACCTTCGATGCCCACCTGAATGACAATCAAAAAATCCGTTTTTCAAAAGTCATTTGATGATTGTTACATTCCCATATAACGGGGTAAAAATCTGCCAGGGCAAGGAGGGAGAAGGCCTGAGTTTGTCCTGTAACCTTCTCTTTAACCCTGACTAGTTGATTCGGTCAAGTCCACGTTTAAGATCTTTTTTCAGGTCATCAACATCTTCCAGACCAATAGAGAGTCTCAGCAGATTCTCAAACACCCCCATCTCCTGCCTTTGATCGACAGTCAGACGCCCGTGTGTCGTTGTTGCAGGGTGGGTGATGGTTGATTTCGTATCACCCAGATTGGCCGTAATTGAAAATAACTTCGTACTATCAATTACTGTCCAGGCCTCATCGCGCCCACCTTTAACCTGAAAGGCAAGGACACCTGCCGCTGCACTTTGTTGACGCTGTGCAAGGGCATGCTGAGGATGCGATGAAAGATCGGGGTAAAAGACGCGCTCAACAGATGGCTGTGCCTCCAGCCAGCTTGCCACCTTTAGGGCGTACCGGCTATGTGCCTGCATTCTAATCGACAGTGTTTCCAGACCCTTCAATTGTACCCAGGCATTGAATGGACTAAGTGACGGGCCGGCACTGCGAAGAAAACCATAGACGCTTTCACCCACCTGCTCTTTATTACCAACTACAGCCCCACCCATGGTTCTGCCCTGGCCATCAATATATTTTGTTGAAGAATGGACAACCACATCAGCACCCAGTTTTAGTGGCTGCTGAAGTACCGGCGTACAGAATGTGTTATCGACCACCAATAAGGCCTTATTATCATGGGCTATCTTCGCGACTGCACTGATATCAGAGACAGTACAAAGTGGATTGGACGGGGTTTCCAAAAATAGCATTTTAGTTTTGATCTGGATCGCATCTTCCCATTGAGAGAGGTCTGTCGAATCCACATAAGTGAAACTGAGATCAAACCGCGCCAGAATATTGTTGAACAGGATAACAGTTGAACCAAACAGGTCGCGACCAGCAACCACATGATCACCGGCATTCAGAAGACCCATACAAACAGCAACAATAGCACTCATACCCGTTGCTGTTGCAACGCAGCACTCCCCCCCTTCCATCGCAGCCAGCCTTTCTTCAAAGGTACGTACTGTTGGATTGGTGAAGCGGGAATATATATTACCTTTCGCTTCACCCGAGAACGTTGCCGCTGCCTCAGCGGCATTTTTGAACACGTAGCTTGATGTCAGGAATATAGGATCAGAATGTTCTCCTTCCTGAGAACGAACCTGGCCTGTACGAACCGCACGGGTCGCTATCTTATAATCAGAATTGTCATCATCATTAACAGACATCAGGACCCCTTTACTAATTCTGGGTAGATCAGGACGATTTGGGATGTAAGGTGAATATTCATAGATTAACAGAGTTGTCCCTCAGTCGGTAAAACTCAGTTCCGTTTGTCTGGCATTATTTTCCTTTTTACGGGCTTTATCATTACGTAGCTGGTTAATCATCTCAAGATAATTATTATCGATATCACCGGTGATATACTCACCACTGAAACACGATGTATCAAACTGCGTAATTTCTTTGTTGCCTTTATGCGCGGCCTTGATCAGATCATTCAAGTCAAGGTAGATAAGTTTGTCTGCGCCAATCTTATTACAGATTTCCTGTGAATCACGATTATGTGCAACCAGTTCTGAAGGTGATGGCATATCTATGCCGTAAACATTCGGGTACCTGACAGGCGGAGCAGCGGAAGCAAAATAAACACGTTTAGCACCGGCATCTCTTGCCATTTTTATAATCTGACTGGAAGTGGTGCCTCGTACAATCGAGTCATCAACCAGCAGGACATTCTTGCCCTTAAATTCAAGATTAATCGGGTTAAGTTTTCTTTTAACAGAACGTTTGCGCTCTTCCTGGCCTGGCATGATAAAAGTCCTGCCTATATAACGGTTTTTGATAAACCCTTCGCGATAAGTCACCTTTAATTGTTTGGCCAACTGGATGGCTGATGTCCGGCTGGTATCCGGAATTGGAATTACCACATCAATCTTTGTATCCATCCATTCACGTTTGATTTTTTTCCCCAGATAGACCCCCGTACGCAAACGGGTTTTGTGGACTGAGATTCCATCGATTAGTGAATCAGGGCGCGCCATATAGACGAATTCAAAGATACAGGGGGATGTCTGACTCTTCTCGGCACACTGTTGTGTATGGACAGTCCCCCGCATATCAATAAAAATAGCTTCCCCCGGTGCTATATCACTCACGACATCATACGCTAGCACGTCCAGTGCTACACTTTCCGAAGCGACTATATGTTCTGGTCCTTTCGGCGTGTTACGGCTGCCGTAGATCAGTGGGCGAATTCCGTGTGGGTCGCGAAAGGCAAGTATACCCTGCCCCACAATCAAAGCCACCACAGCATAGGCGCCCCTGACACGTTTGTGTACGGCAGAAACCGCCTTAAAAATATCTTGCGGCCCGAACTGAAGACTGGAAGATTGATACAGTTCATGCGCAAAAATATTCAGCAGTACTTCAGAGTCAGAATTGGTATTGAGGTGGCGCAGATCGTCCCGAAACAGTTCCTTCTGCAACTCCATGGCATTGGTCAGATTCCCGTTATGGCCTAGCGCCACACCGAATGGGGAATTGACATAAAAGGGCTGTGCTTCTGAACGTGAATCACATCCAGCAGTAGGATATCTGACATGCCCGATTCCCATGTTTCCTTCCAGACCCAGCATATGTCGAGTATGAAAAACATCACGAACCAGCCCATTATCCTTGCGCATACACAGACGATCGCCATCACTGGTCACAATACCTGCGGCATCCTGGCCACGGTGTTGTAATACAGTTAACCCGTCATAGAGAGACTGATTAACACTCTCCTGGGCAAAAATCCCGATTATCCCGCACATCTCACATCACTCTCGGCTGAGCTGAAACATGAACGAAGAAGAAGGTTGTTGAACAGGGTATATCATACCTTCTGTCCGAAAAATCGCGAAACTTCAGACGGCATTGTTGACATGCCATAGGCGGCAAACAATAGAAAATACTCTTTCAAGGTAGAACCAAGCCACCAACTCTCTTTGGCAAACTGCGTAGATTGAATCAGTATTACCAAAATAGCAACAATAATAACACCGCGCAGCAAACCAAAGATCATACCCAGTGTCCTGTCCATGCCTTTCAAAGGGGATTTGTTCATGACTTTACTTATAAAAAATGAAATCAGGGCAAACAAAAGCAGAGACAGGAGGAATATTAAGATAAAAGCAGCCGCTTTGCGTACGTCAGCAGACTGAATGACCGAATCAAATACAGAAGCGAATACATTGGCAAATCGCCATGCAAGCCATGCAGATACTATCCAACCGACCAGGGACATTATTTCGCGCACAAGGCCACGAAATACACCAATAAGACCAGATGTAGTAATTATAGCAATGATAATAATGTCAAGAATATTTAACACATTTGTTACTGTCTGTTAGGGAACCTCTGATTAATTCTGGACGAAGTAGATTGCGATCTCAAAATATTCAGGTTTTCAACGAAAAAACCGGGTATTTTAGGCGTAAGATATGAGTTCATGAATTGATCAGAGGTTCCTTAGGGTTTATTTTTAACAATGATCCCACGCTGCCGTGTTTTATGCTGTAGCCTGTCCTGCATTTTCTCGGCAGATTTATGGCTCTTAAATGGCCCTATCCAGACCCTTGTCACTGTTCCCCTGCTGGTTTTCACTTTAGCTGACTTTGCAGCAAACCCTTCCTTTTTCAGTATAGACACCTTTTTATTCGCGTTTGCAGATTGTGAAAATACCCCAACCTGAAGTATCCAGCCACCGACAGGAGCCATTTTAGAAGATTTTTTTGCAGCGGCCTGTACTGTTCTTTTAGGCGGCACAACAGGTCTGACAACTGGCTTTGCCGTAGGCTTAAGCCGTGCTGAAGACTTTTTGCTATTATTTTTTGTGCCAGAGCCTTTTGCCTCAGCACCCCTGGCCTTATGTTGTGCCACGGCAGAATCTGTTGGTGTAATCGACGAAATACGGGAAACGAAGACCTTCTTTCCCTGCTTTGTTATCTCCATGACTACGTGGTCTTCTGCAGGCACCTCCGTGTCAGGCTTCTTGCTCAGCAACATCGGCAGCAGGACGATGGCAAGCAATATCAACACAACCGCCCCTGTCAGGCGATGGCGAGGGTCATAATTCTGGAAATTGTTTTTCGCGGCAACGGACATATAATGCCTGGTATCTACGATGTATTAGGGCCTGCTGTACAAATAGGAAAAAACAGCAGTTAGCAACTCGATGACAAGGCGCTAATTATACCACCTACCGTATGAAAAGAGCCAAAAACTACCACCCGATCTTTCTCTTCAGCTAGCCAGCAGGCTTGCTTCCAGGCCTGTTCAACAGTTTCAAATGAGCTGATTGGAGTATTTGCCCCCAGTTTCTTTAACACTGCTTTCAGATATTCTGCAGATTCACCTCTGGAAACAGCTAATCCCGCGACATACCAGTAATCAATAGATGGATATATCTTGTACAGCGTTTCATAGATATCTTTATCTTTCAGCATCGCCACCACAGCATGTGTTTTGCCTGAAACTGGCTGTCCTTTGAGGTTCTCAGTCAACAATTCCATCGAATCGGGATTATGCGCGACATCAAGTATTAGCAGTGGTTTTGCAACAACCACTTGAAATCGACCCTTTACTTTAATTGTGGGTAAGACATTCCGTATAGTTTCATCATACACCGGCAGTTGTTTTTGCAGGGTAGCGAGACACATCAATACTCCTGCAAGATTATTGAATTGTGCCATGCCAAATAAACCCGGTAATGGAAGGACTGACAGGACAGCCTTCTCCCCCTGCTGCCAGCACCAGTCAGTCGCCTTAATTTCGTATCGATAATCCTGATGAAGTGAAAAAATTTCGCTTCCCTTTTCATGAGCAATGCGCAACAAAGACTGCGGTGGCTCCGGGTCAGAAATCACAACAATTTTACCTTCGTGAATTATCCCTGCTTTCTCTGCTCCGATTGCTTCTCGATTATTCCCCAGCCAGGCCGTATGATCGATGCCAATACTGGTAATCAGTGCAACATCTGCAGGAAATAGATTTGTTGCATCAAGCCGTCCACCGAGACCAACTTCAAGCAGTATGACATCCAGCTCATGCTGGAGAAAAATCACAAATGCGGCCAGGGTGGCAAACTCAAAATATGTCAGGGAAATATTGGCACGAGCAGAATTAACGTCTGCAAAAGCTGCACACAACTCCTTATCGGCAACAAAAATACCGTCTATGCGAATTCGCTCATTGAAAACAATAAGGTGGGGGGAGGTATAACAGGCCGTGTGGTAGCCGGCATGGGTGTAGAAACTTTCCAGTGCAGTAATACTGGAGCCTTTACCGTTGGTTCCAGCGACTGTTATAAGTGGACAGTTAAAAGGCCTGAGTCCAAGCAGAATTGCGACCTGTCTTAGCCGATCGAGCCCCAACTCAATCTCGCTACTGTGCTGTGCTGAGATAAAATCGAGCCAGCCGGCAAGGTCTCCGGGTGTTTCTGTCATCAGTATCCGTAACGTGTAACGAAAAACCTGCCGTCAGGATACGGCAGCCTTCTTCCCGCTCAGGATACCCAGAATCGAGGCAATTGCTTCGCGTAAATCCCGGCGATCCGCAATCAGGTCTATAGCCCCTGTTTCGACTAGAAATTCAGAGCGCTGAAATCCCTCCGGCAAGGTTTCACGTACAGTCTGCTCAATGACACGAGGGCCGGCAAAACCTATCAAAGCCATGGGCTCAGCGATAATCACGTCGCCGAGCATAGCCAGGCTAGCCGAAACACCGCCCATGGTAGGATCGGTCAATACCGAAATAAAAGGGATACCCCGATGAGACATTCTTCGCAGCACTGCGCTAGTCTTAGCCATCTGCATCAACGAAAACAGGGCCTCCTGCATACGCGCACCGCCACTGGCAGATATGCAGATAAGTGGAATATCCTGTTCCATGCAAAGGTCTGCTGCGCGGAGAAATTTTTCACCGACAACCGTACCCATAGACCCACCCATAAACTCGAATTCAAAGGCTGCAGCAACAATGGGATCACCTTTAAGCTCGCCCTTTATAACGACCAGAGCATCGAGTTCATTGGTTCTTTTCTGTGCTTCAGAAAGGCGATCCCGATATTTTTTTAGATCCCTGAATTTTAGCGGGTCAGTGGCTTTAAGTGAGCTGGCAATTTCCTCCTGGGGGGATTCATCGAGAAGAATGTCCAGACGACGTCTGGCACCTATCCGTAAGTGGTGACCGCATTTTGGGCAGACATCAAGATTCCGTTCCAGTTCCGCCCGATAAAGGACGGCGCTGCAGGCAGGGCATTTTTTCCACAAACCTTCTGGAATATCTTTTTTGCCAAAGCTGCCGCTGGTTTTAATCTTGGGCGGCAACAGCATTTCAAACCAACTCATCTACCTTATCCTGATAATCCTGATTATTTACCAATCTGAACGTTTTTTAGCCACTATTCAGCTTGTCTGTGCGTCAAGTGCATCGCGAACAGTACGCAGAAAATCACTGACTGCCTTGATCACGGATTGTCTATCGCCATCAAAGTCTTCCATCATCCTGACAACAGCGCTGCCGATTACAACGGCATCTGCAAATTCAGCAATTTTGACGGCGCGTTCAGGGCTGTTTATGCCAAATCCTACACCCACTGGCAAGTTTGTATGTTGCCGTATTTCTTTGATCCTTGTCTTAATCTCACTATAATCCAGTGCTGCCGACCCAGTGACACCGCGTATAGACACATAGTAGACGAAACCACGCGCCTCCAGTGAGACAATTTCCATACGCTGGGGCGTTGACGTGGGTGCCAGTAAATAAATGGGATCTATGTCTCTCTGGTAAAGTAATTCATTGAATTCGCAGGCTTCTTCGGGTGGTAGATCAACAAGCAGCAGACCATCGAGTCCTGAAAGCTTTGCAGCATCTGCAAACTCCCTATAACCCATGGCTTCAACAGGATTCAGGTACCCCATAAATATGATAGGCGTCGTTTCGTCTACCTGACGAAATTGTTTCACCCTATCCAGCACATCATGCAAACTCGTATTATGCGCCAATGCACGTTGATTTGCCTTCTGAATGACCGGACCATCGGCCATCGGATCCGAGAACGGAATGCCCAGTTCAATCAGATCAGCACCTGCATCGACCATCGCATGCATTAAGGGAAGCGTAATATCTGAAACCGGATCACCCGCGGTAACAAAGGGAATCAGACCTTTTCTACCTTTTTCTCTGAGTGCTTCAAAACACCTTTCTATCCGCGACATCAGATTTCCACTCCATCAATCTTCGCTATGGTCTGGATATCCTTGTCGCCACGTCCGGATAAATTGATTATCATAATCCCGTCTTTTCCCAGTTCCGGCGCCAGTTTTCGTGCATAGGCAATGGCATGACTGGACTCCAATGCAGGAATAATTCCTTCCAGGCCTGTGATGTCATGAAATCCAGCCATCGCGTCGTCATCGGATGCGGCAACGTAGTTGGCTCGCCCTATCTCTTTTAACCAGGCGTGTTCGGGACCAACACCCGGATAATCGAGACCAGCACTGATAGAATGAGTCTCGATAATCTGTCCGTTAACATCTCCCATTAAATAGGTTCTATTGCCGTGCAGAACACCAACCCTGCCTTTGCATAAAGGTGCAGCATGGTGCCCCGTCTCTAAACCATCGCCAGCAGCTTCAACGCCAACCATAGCGACGGCTTCATCATCAATAAAGGGATAGAACAGTCCGATCGCATTGGATCCACCGCCAACACAGGCAACAAGTGTGTCCGGTAAACGACCGGCCTGTTCCAGTATCTGCTGACGCGCCTCCCTGCCGATGATGGACTGAAAATCACGTACCATGACTGGATAGGGATGCGGACCTGCAACAGTACCAATGATATAGAAAGTATCCTCAACATTAGTCACCCAGTCGCGCATGGCCTCGTTGAGTGCATCTTTTAATGTACGAGACCCGGATTCCACCGTAACAACAGATGCACCGAGCAACTTCATCCGGTAAACATTGGGAGCCTGACGCTCAATATCATCCGCCCCCATATAAACCACACACTCAAGTCCCAGACGCGCCGCGACTGTAGCCGTTGCTACCCCGTGCTGCCCCGCGCCCGTTTCAGCAATGATGCGGGTCTTGCCCAGCTTTTGTGCCAACAGCGCCTGGCCAATAGTATTATTTATTTTATGTGCGCCCGTATGGTTCAGATCTTCTCTTTTTAGATAGATCTGAGCACCGTATTCTCTACTCAAACCTGTGGCATAATAGAGCGGAGAGGGCCGGCCGACATAATGTTTCAGATCCTTATCAAGCTCCTGCAGAAAATCAGGATCCTGCATATATTTCTCATAGGCCTGTGTTAATTCCTGCAGAGGACGCATCAATGTTTCGGCGACAAAAATACCCCCATAGCGGCCAAAGTGACCATTTTTATCCGGCATGGAATAGGCTGTCATGTAAAAACCCGTCGTTTGTTACAAACTGAGTAGTGTATCCGGACAACAAACCAGGATGAGCCGATACACGGGACTATGCGAACGGCTGATTTTACCGATCTTTTGAGTTTATTGCATCCACATGGCTTTTAAAATACACGGCCACAGAAATAAATACAAAAAGTCAAAACCTGCTCATCACAGTGACTCTGTGGTAAATATTTTATTTTTCAGCACACTTAACCGCACGCACGAACTGTTCGATTTTGTAGGCATCTTTTTTACCAGGAGACTCTTCCACGCCACTACTGACATCAACGGCCCAGGGGTGCACTCTGGATATCGCTATTGCAACATTTTTCGGATTCAGGCCCCCTGCCAGAATGACGGGTAAGGGTAAGTTATCAGGGATCAACCCCCAGTCAAAAACTTCCCCCGTTCCACCGCTTGTGCCTTTTTTGTAGCTGTCCAGCAATATCCCCCTGGCTGATGCGTACTGCTGGCATAAACTGGCCAGGTCCGTCTCCCTCTTCACCCTGACCACTTTGATATAGGGACGGTCAAAGCGGCTACAAAAGGCCTCATCTTCATCACCATGAAACTGTAGCAAATCCAGCTGTACACGGGACAGCACCTGATTGACTTCCTGCTCACTGCTGTTCACAAATAAACCCACTGTGTTGATAAAGGGGGGCAAACTGGAAACAATTTTCATGGCGGAGTCTGGTGTCACAATACGTGGACTTTTAGCGTAGAACAGCATCCCAATAGCATCCACACCGGCATTACAGGCTTTATTTGCATCGGCAACGCTGCATATCCCACATACTTTTATGCGTGTTTTAGTCATAAACCAAACAGTCCCATCGTATTTTTTACAGAGGGTATGTGGAATTCCTCAGGATATATAATTGCGTTCAAATACAGACCATCGGGTGATGCCGTCACGCCACCGTAGGTTCTATCTTCTGATGCGAGCACTTCTGCCGTCCAGTCAGGATCTTTTTCACCGGCCCCTATACTACACAATACCCCTGCAATGTTTCTAATCATATGATGAAGGAATCCATCGGCTCTTGCATTAATAACGACAAACTGACCTGCACGTTCAATAGATAATTCACGCAAATCACGAATCGGAGATTTAGCCTGGCAAGCAAGTGCGCGATAGGCGTTAAAATTATGGCAGCCTAATAAATGTTTTGCAGCCTCTTTCATCCGCCCTACGTCGAGGGGTCTATATTCCCAGCTCACCTTGCTATGAAGGATTGCTGGACGCTCGTGGCGATTAAGTATGATATATCGATAACGACGCTCAATCGCTGAAAAACGTGCATGAAAATCATCCCTGACATGCTTTGCCCATAATATTGTCACATTATCAGCCAGGTAACGTGACGTGCCTCTCACCCATGAAAAATCGCTTCGTATAACATCCGTTTCAAAATGGACTACTTGCCCGGTAGCATGTACACCCGTATCAGTTCTTCCCGCCGTAATGACACGAATCGGACTGTTGGCAATTTTTGACAAGGCCACTTCGACAGCATTCTGCACTGTTTCCACACCTTGCTGATATTGCCAGCCACAGTAGGATGAGCCATCGTATTCAATACCCAGTGCAATTCTCATTATTAATTTACCTCGATGCCAGGCCTGTCTATATCACAATCGGACATATCCAGAATTCATAGGAAGCCCCTATGAATAGAGTAACCAGATAAAGAGAAACAAAGGAATAAGGATATCTAGAATTCCCGGGGGTGAGCGTTTCTCAATATTGACGGCATCATTCAATTCAAAATCATTTGCCTGCTCTGACGCTGATTTCATCATATCCGCGGCTCTATCAATCAATGCTGAGATATTTTTAATTTTTTTCTTTTCACCTGGCCGCACCGATATTTGTGGCACGATGGACAACACCATTCCCAGACGCAGTGCAAAATGCTCGCCATCGATACCAATGAATTTAAGCGGAAACAAAAGAAATCGTATTCCAGAAACCAAACTATCTCGTGGGGTTAACAGTAATAGAAAACAACTATATGAAATGACGACAAGTAGTGATGAGATTCGTAGAGCAGCCTGATTAACCCCTTCTAGCGAAGGTGAAAACCTGCCCATTAATGGCAGAATATCCATCCCCGGGTAAAACCAGAAATACAGAATCACAATGGATAAAAAGAACCAGCGTAATTTCCTGGCCAGCAAAAAAATGTGCCCGCCATGGTGAGGAAACCGAAAAAACAGGATACCCAAGGGGATCAGAAAAAACAGTAGCCCTGCCCAATCCTGAGTGTTAACAATAAGCGTCAGCAAGGCCAGTGATAAAATTCGTGAAGCTGAATTTGCAAAGACCGGCACAGACAAGCGAAATACCCGTTAAACAATTTTCGGGTTAGTGTTACTCCGCATCAATCTGATTCATCAGGTCTCTGGCTTCATTTTTCTGACTATCTGTGCCTTCCTTAACGACTTCTTCAAGTATACTTTTAGCACTTTTTTTATCATCCATTTCTACATATGCCTTGGCAAGATCAAGCTTGGTTCCAGCTTCATCCCAGGTTTCATTTGCACCTGCTGGCATCTCAGCTGATTCTTCATCAGGACTTGTGCCGGCTTCATCTACACTTGACTCCTCCTCCTGGTCATCCAGCGTAAGATCACCAAGATCTGCGAATTCGAGTGTTTCATCCTGTATGGGTACTTCTGAAGTAGCGCTGTCTTCACTGGCGGAATTGTCTTCAGATTCCAGATCAAGATTTAAATCTAACTCCTCAATAACCTCCAGGCCTGACGTATCAATTGAAGACTCTTCTGAATCGGTTGCTTCTGCTTCCGTCTCTGATGTGTCACCCAGATCCAGATCCAGATCTATACCATCGAGATTGAAATCAATATTCTCTTCTTCGCCAGGCTCATCAGGTTCTTCTGTGTTGCCCTCGAGTTCTGCCAGGTTTAATTCAAGACTGTCCAGATCAAATGAGTCCGTTTCGTGTTCTACATCCGGCGTAAAATCTCCAAGATCAAGATCCAGCACCTCTTCGTCCGGTACCGGAAAGTCATCTGCCCTTGCCTCAGAACTTTCCATACCCTCTTCAGCCACATCTCCCTGATCAGGCACTTCTGTATCCTCAGGTACCTCAAAACCCTCCCTTATTTCCTCATCATCCGTATCCGATAGCGAGTCTTCAGTAATATCCTCTGATACATCATCTATCTTGTTTAGAGCATCCATCAAATCAGCTTCTTCCGTATCTACCGTCTCAGTATCCAGAAGATCGCTTAACTGCATATCCTCTTTTCTGTCTTTATCACCAAATAATGTTTCTTCCTGAAGTTTCAGCTCACCCTGAAATAATGGATTATCAGGACTCACAATTTTTCCCATTTCGGCCACTTTTGCCCATATATCCATCGGGATGTTGCCGTCTGCCGGATAGAGTTCTTCAGCCAGGGTTTCAAATGAGGAAACATCCTTTCTACCCTGATAAATCTCAAGCAATTTCAACTTAAGTTCATGACGGTCAGGATTTTTTTCTGCGGCTTCTTTAAGAACTTCTTCTGCCTGCTCATCACGACCGTATGCCATATAGACTTCTGCTTCAGCCAGCGGGTCTACCTCATCCGCCTGCATATTACCCATACCCGGCACAAAATCACTCAGGAAAGAGGTTTCGGACCCTGAGTCCGAAGGTTCTGACGATTCTGCAGTTGAGATGTCCAGAACAGCTGTACCCGAAATAATACTGTCTTCAAATTCAGCGATAGAACGCCTGCGTCTCAGTACAACAAAGATACCGACCAGAATCAACAATAACGCAAGACCCGTACCCAGCATAGTAATCCAGCTGCTGAATATGATTTCTTTAGCCTTATCAAGCATCCCTTTCTCTTCGACTGGCTTCGGTTGAGTTCGACCTTTAGCTTCTTTCTTTTTAACGACAACTACCGGTGGTTTTTTAGCAACTTCTGGTTTCTTTATTTCAGGTGCAACGGGTGTGATATCCGGCGCCGATAAAAGGCCACTTTCAGCGACAGGTTCTACAGGCGAAATGGGGGATGCCCGTACTGCCTGTTCCTGTGCCTGTTCCTGTGCCTGGCTCTGTAATCTGGCAAGATCAGAGTTCTGCATATCAATGAGCTTATTTGCTTTATCAATTTGCTCTTCCAGTAATGAAACTCTTTCTGCGAGCTCCTTCTTTTCCAGCTCGGACGATGCAAGCGTCTCCTCCAGCTGGCCAACATTTTCTTTGTACGTTTTAATTGCCGACTCATATTTTTCCCTGTCATTAGTGCGGGTACCTGTACCGGAAGGCTTGGCACCCTCTACTTTGGCACGCACAATTTCCAGGACATCACCCTTCCCGGCACTCGCATTCTTTTTAGCGGACGTCAAGGGTCTTTTGCCTGCCTTCCTGGCAGTAGAAGAAGTTTCTTTTTCGGCTTTTCCAGCACTTGCAGGACTAATTATTTCCGTTTCTATACTGGCCGCTATTCTGCGTCCAGTTGAAAGATTATTTTTGTAGTCCTGCCATTCTTCCATTTGTACACGCAGTTCATCCTGTGCAAGGTGAGGGCTTACGGAAGATATTTCTTCATCAGATGGAATCCCCAATGTCTTCCCGACACGAATCAAATTAATGTTGTTATGCAGGAATGCATTCGGGTTTTGTTTGTAAATTGCCATAATCACCTGAGCAATCCCCAAGCCTGTACCGGCCCTAACTTCCTCGGCTATATTCCACAGGGCATCACCTTTTCTTACCGGGCCATAAGTACTTCCGGGACGTAAATCAGAATAGTTACCCTCCACACTGACACTTATACTGTTCGGACCGAGCTTCGAATCGTCAGCATCTGCGGGTGAAATAGGTGTATCAACGACCGGGCTGGCAAGCGTAGTTTTTTTCGTTGCAGAAATTGTTGTTGCCGGTTTCACCGCAACCGGCTTGGCTACGGTAGGGGCCTGAATACGGGCGGGTGCCCCCGTGAGATAAGACGGTGGATCAAGCAGTGCGGTATATTCACGCAACATGGAACCATTTGCCCAGTTGGCTCTAACGATAAAATGCAAGAAGGGATCACGAAATGGCTGCACGGTGCCTAATTTAATGACATCCTTACCGTTCTCTTTCACGAGTGAAAAACGAATGACTTTAAGCTGTTCACTTCGGTCAATACCTGCCATATTAAAGACGCCGGCGGATCCGAGAGTAACCTTAAGCGTTTGCAATTCCGTTGTCGTCGCAGAAGTCAGCTCAATCGTCGCACTCAATGGCTCATCGAGTGCAGAATGTATCGTGAGCTTGCCAACGCCAAGTGCGTAGGCCTGTACTGGTAATATGGCAAAAGCTGCCAAACACGCTGATTTAATCCCTTTTACCTTCTGCATGATCTTCTCTTTTTAGTGGCTGTGCCTAGTTAAAGAAACGTATTTTTCCTTATTTCGCTTATAGTTATAGTCCAATACTACGAAAGTTCTTTATGTTTCGCAACTAACAATCGCTCACAAATAACTTTTTACCAATATTTCAGCTATTTGGACACTATTTGTAGCGGCTCCTTTTCGCACATTATCGGCCACCACCCACATATTCAGCCCCATAGGATGCGAAATATCCTCTCTGATTCGACCGACATAGACCGGGTCTGTGTCAACACCTTCAGTAACAGCCGTCGGGTAACCCCCATCGACGTGTTCATCAACGACAATTACGCTTTCGGCGCTGTTAAGCAGCTCGCGTGCCCGCGCTACACTGATCTTTTCACGTGTTTCTATGTGTATCGCTTCAGAATGGCCGTAAAAAACAGGCACCCGTACCGCCGTAGGATTGACCATAATACTGTCATCAGAAAATATTTTCCGGGTCTCCCAAACCATTTTCATCTCTTCGCGGGTATAGCCATTCTCCTCAAAACTATCAATATGAGGCAATACATTGAAGGCAATCTGCTTTGGGTACACCTTTACTTCGATACTTTTACCTCCCAGTAGTGCCTCGGACTGGGACGCCAGCTCCCTGATAGCCAGTTTGCCCGTACCGGAAACAGCCTGGTACGTGCAAACATTAATGCGGCTAATGCCGACTTCATCATAAATTGGCTTTAGTGCCACAAGCATTTGAATGGTAGAACAATTGGGATTGGCTATAATGCCACGCACTTTATAGTCCGCAATTGCCTGCGGGTTTACTTCTGGAACCACAAGAGGAATATCGTCGTCGTAGCGGTAGTGCGAGGTATTGTCCACAACCACACAACCGGCTTCAGCCGCCCTGGGTGCATATTTTTCAGAAATATTGGCCCCGGCTGAAAACAGACCGATCTGCACCTTTGAAAAATCAAAGCCATCGAGGTCTTCAACTGGCAGCATTTTACCGCCGAAATCAACCCGCTTACCGACTGAGCGGCTGGATGCCAGCGGATACACTTTACCGACCGGGAAATTCCTTTCGTGTAACACACGCAACATGGTTTCACCCACCGCTCCGGTGGCACCCACCACTGCAATATCAAAGACTTTTGTCATTTATCTATTCCAAATTCTATCAATTTTTTCAGCACTGCATCACCCATGACAACAGTCCCAATTGAGTCACCTTTAGCACTGATATCCGGGGTACGCAGACCGTCGTTCAGCACGGCTTCTACCGCTCTTTCAATCTGATCAGCAAATTCGGATTCCCCCAGTGTATAGCGCAGCAACATAGCAACAGACAGAATCATCGCCAATGGGTTTGCAATGCCCTGCCCGGCAATATCCGGCGCAGAACCATGTATCGGCTCGTACAGGCCTTTGCCCTGTGCATCCAGTGATGCGGATGGCAGCATACCAATCGACCCCGTCAACATCGCCGCTGCATCTGACAATATGTCACCGAACATGTTCTCGGTCACCATGACATCAAATTGCTTCGGCTCACGAACCAGCTGCATGGCGGCATTATCGACGTACATATGCGAAAGCTCAACGTCAGGATATTCATTACCTACCCGGCTGACCACCTCACGCCAGAGCTCAGACACTTCCAACACATTTGCCTTGTCCACGGAACAAAGCCGCTTATCACGCTTCATAGCGATATCGAAGGCAGAGTGTGCAATACGTTCAATCTCAGCCTCATTATAGACCAGTGTATTGAACCCTTCCCGTTGTCCATTGTCCAGCGTGCGGATACCCCGTGGGGAACCAAAATAGATACCGCCCGTCAGTTCACGAACAATCATGATATCCAGTCCTGAAACAATTTCAGGTTTCAAACTGGATGCCCCGGTTAATGCCGGGTACATCAATGCCGGTCGCAGATTAGAAAACAACTCAAGTTCCGAGCGCAATCCCAGCAATGCCCTTTCGGGGCGTAAATCTCGCTCCAGAGACTCATATTGAGGCCCACCTACCGCTCCCAGCAG
>VAPH01011304.1_pt1 | contig 24534 bp, 21 predicted proteins | sample 3393861 | NCBI WGS metagenome assembly VAPH01 (sample SAMN08290439, study PRJNA428436) | hydrothermal vent metagenome | isolation source: Deep-sea hydrothermal vent chimney | place: Atlantic Ocean: South-mid Altantic Ridge | reverse complement strand
CGCATCAGGGTGTTCGGTCGAAACAGCTACAGGGCTATTAATTTTGTTGATCAACAGCTAGAAGTCGCGTACCCGGGCGATATTCCTGACGGTCAGAATTTTCCCGAGATTGTCTATGAGAGCCACAGCATTACACCCAGCCAGCCATTGGATGCCGAACTGAAACATTTCATTGAAGTCGTCCGTGATGGTGTTGATCCGCTGGTGAGTGGAGAAGATGGTATGGAGGCCCTGCGTGTCGCTATGCAGGTGACAGACATCATAAAAGCAGGCAGCGGAACACAGTAATATGGCAAAACCTGAAGGCGTCCCCTATCTTGATCTGAGCAAGGAATTCGATGCGCTTAAAGATGAGTGGTTCGCCATGATTATAGAAGATGGCGCGCGTGGCAGCTGGATACTGGGACCGAATGTCCATGCCTTTGAAAAAGAGGCGGCTGAGTTTATCGGGACCCGGCATGCTATCGGTGTGGCGAATGGGACGGATGCCCTGTACCTGTCCTTGCGCGCCCTGGGAATTTGCCCGGGTGACGAGGTAATCACGACCCCTTACACCTTTTTTGCTACTTCTGAAGTTATCGATATGGTTGGTGCCAGGCCTGTATTTGTCGATATCGAAGTCGATAGTTTCAATATCAATCCAGTGCTTGTTGAACAGGCCGTAACGGAAAAAACCCGTGCTATTATCCCGGTTCATCTCTTTGGTAACCCGGCTGATATGACTGCTATTGATGCAATCGCACAAAAATACGATCTTGCAGTGGTAGAAGATGCCGCACAGGCATTTGGTGCACAGCATAATGGACAACGTGTCGGCAGTATGGGCAGCACCGGTTGTTTCAGTTTTTACCCGACCAAGGTGCTGGGCTGTTATGGCGATGGCGGTTTGTTGACCACTGACAGTGATGAGATTGCAGAAGCCGTTCGAAAATTGCGCAACCATGGTGCGGCCACCGCTTTCCAGCATGATGAAGTCGGCATGAACAGCCGACTTGATGAAGTGCAGGCAGCTCTGTTGCGACTCAAGCTGAAAAAACTGGGTGATAACATTGCTTCACGCCAGCGTATTGCGGGTCTGTATGACGAAAGGTTGGCAAAACTGGGAATTACCTGTCCCGCCCGGCCTAAAAATGGCTCACATGCCTTTAATCTTTATACCATCCGCAGCACAGACAGAGATACGATACGGCAGGCGCTGATGGAGAACGCTATTGGTAATTCGACCTGTTATCCCGCCCCGCTGGCCTTGCAGGAAGTCTATCAATATCTGGAATACAACGCGGCCGATTTCCCTGTCTCGGTCGCACTGGGTAATGAAGTGGTTTCTTTGCCTGTTTTTCCTGATATGACAGCGCAGCAGGTTGATAGAGTTTGTCAGGTGATTGAATCAGCGGTTCTCTGAAAGGCTTGTACCTGAATTGCCTGTAGACATACGCCCATTCCTTCAGTGGCAGGCAAGGCTGAATCCTCGACAGCTCTACTCACAGGCGCCACCGCCACAGTATCCTGCATTTTATAGGGAACAGTTTTACTGTCTTGAGCAACGGGCCGCCGAAGGTGGCCGCTGTGTGCTGGTCAGACGGCAGTCTGACGGAACAAAAGAAACCCTGACAGCGGATGGTTTTAATGTTCGCAGTCGGGTGCATGAATACGGCGGCAAGGCCTTCCTGCTGGCTGATGAGCATGTCTGGTTCAGCAATGACGTCGACCGGCGAATATACAAACAGGAACTCTCACCACTGGTTTTGCCTGAGCCACTGACTGCAGCAGACAGTCAGGATATGTTCATCGATTTCCAGCTGACAGGAGGGGGTGAATATTTGATTTTCGTACGGGAGCATCCAGTGGTGGATGGCGAAAATGAGAACACCCTGTGTGCACTGCCACTGCAAAAAGGGCTGCCTGCCAGGCCATATACACTGGTCAGTGGTGCGGACTTTTACGCCAATCCTGTCATCTCACCTGATGGCTTACAGCTTGCCTGGATAGAATGGAATCACCCACAAATGCCCTGGGATGGCAGTCTGCTAAAGACCGGGATCTTATGGGATAATCAGGGAAGTCTGTCTGTAAAGACATCTTCAATAGAGATCATCGCTGGTGGTGTTGAATGTGCAGTTTGTCAGTTGCAATACTCACCGGCCGGACGACTTTTTTTTGCACTGGACGGCCGGGATGATGAAAGGGGTTTACAGGCAGATTGCTGGGATTTATATGCCTGGGATGGGCAGTCGGTAGTACGTATTACAAATGATGTCAGCGAATACGGTGAGGCACACTGGATATTTGGCCAACAACGTTATGCCGTGCTGGACGAAGAGAGGATTATAGCCGCTCGGATCCTGAGTGGCAGCGATCAGTTGGTCGAGATTGATCTGTTGCATTCTACAGTCAGCGTGTTCGATGCTGAATGTGCGACAGGACTGTCTCAACTTTCACCCGTGGGACGGGAGGCGGTAGTTTATGCGGCGGCCAGCTTTAGCCGAGCAACAGCGGCGCATGTTTGTTCAATAGAAAACAGAGAAATAAGTGAATGGTTTTCGTCGGAACCACTGCTGGATGATGTTGATATCAGTGTTCCAGAACATCTGTCTTATTCTACCTCTGACGGCGAGCGCTCGTACGCCTGGTATTATCGACCCAAAAATCACCTTTTTCAGGCCCCGCCAGGTGATAAACCGCCATTGTTGGTGATGGTGCATGGTGGCCCTACATCACGCTGCGACAGTGCGCTGAATTATCAGCACCAATACTGGACCGGGCGTGGCTTTGCCGTGCTCGATGTGAATCACCGGGGCAGTACAGGTTATGGTCGAAGTTACCGCCAGTCCCTACGGGGGCAATGGGGCTTGATAGACAGTCTGGATATAGCCAATGCAGTCGAGTATGCAATTGAGCAGAAACTTGCCCATCCGCAACAGATATGTATTCGCGGCGGCAGTGCCGGCGGCTACCTTGTATTAAGGGCGTTGACACTTTTCCCCGATCTATTCTGTGCCGGAGCCTGTTATTACGGCATCGGTAATCTGGTGACCCTGATGGCGGTCACCCATAAATTCGAAGCCCACTATCTCGATGGTCTGCTTGCGGCAACGTATGATGCTTCGGAATCAGACCAGCCTGGGAGTCCGTATTATGATCGTTCGCCATTGCATGATCTGGCATCATTAAAAAGTCCAATGATTGTTTTTCAGGGGCTTGAAGATAAAGTGGTTCCGCCCGAACTTTCCCGTGAACTGGTTAGGAGTCTACAGGCGCGTGGGATTTATCATCAGTATATTGAGTACCCCGGGGAGGGTCATGGCTTTAGGTGCCTGGAGACCCGTATTGATGCGCTGGAGAAGGAAGCCGAATTTTTCACTCATATACTAACGGGCGGCAGTCATTGAGACTATGTTTGCTATTCGTTCAAATCCTGTCCGAATTCATTCGTACAAGGGGCATCAACAAGCTACGATATTGAGAAAATGAATTAAGAGCCTGCAAGGGAACCATACTCTGTGAGAATATAATAATATGGGCCAGGAGATTGAAAAACCAGGGTATAAAAGTGTTGACTTCGAGCAATTTCAGCACAGACTGATGCGTGAAACTGTCTTGTTACGCGAGTTGTTTGATAACAATGCGTTCATATCCTGTCATGAGGTCGGTGGTTACGAGCTAGAAGCCTGGCTGGTCGATCAGGAAACACAGCCGGCAGCAGTCAATCAGGCATTTATTCGTCGTTTGTCGAATCCTCTGGTTGTCCCCGAGCTGTCACGATTTAATGTGGAACTAAACTCTGAACCACATGAACTACGGGGGAAAGTACTGAGTCTGATGCAGTCGGACCTATCCGGCCTGTGGCAGTCATGCGTGGAGACGTCGGAAAAAATGGGCACCCGTCTTGCCATGATGGGGACACTGCCGGTGCTTGATGATGCAGATCTGACGATAGACAATATGTCTGAGGTAGAGCGCTACCGTGCACTCAATGAACAGATACTCAAACTACGTTGCGGCCTTCCAATCAGGCTCGATATTAGCGGCCGTGATCATCTACAAAGTAGTCATTATGATGTCATGCTGGAGGCAGCGGCAACGTCATTTCAGATCCACTTACAGGTCAGGCCCGAGCATGCAGTTCGTTACTACAATGCTTCAGTTCTCGCCTCGGCGCCATTACTGGCAGCCGCAGTAAATTCCCCTTTTCTTTTCGGCAGAGACCTCTGGTCGGAGTCACGTATTCCGCTGTTTGAGCAAGCGGTAAATACTGAAAAAGAGGGTTTGACCGGTCACACCGGTCATTCACGCGCCACCTTCGGGCACGCCTGGTGTAAGGAATCAGTATTCGAGATGTTTGAAGAAAATATTACGTTGTATCCTGTATTATTGCCTACCTTGAATGATGGTGATGAGAAAAAGCTGTGGCACCTGCGACTGCACAATGGCACCATCTGGCGCTGGAATCGCCCTCTGATAGGTATTGATAATGCGGGCTATCATCTACGTATCGAACAACGTGTAGTACCTGCTGGCCCAACTATCATTGACATGATAGCGAATGCCGCGCTCTATTATGGCCTGGTTGTGAGCCTGGCCAATGAAAAATATGCCCCAGAATCACGGCTCAATTTTAGTCAGGTAAAAGGTGATTTTTTTACGGTTGCTGAGTACGGCCTGGATGCTGATATTGACTGGCCCGGCCTGGGAAAACTGAATGTGCGGAAATTATTGATGAGCCACCTGTTGCCGTGTGCGCGATCTGGTTTGGCAATGCTGGCTATAGATAAGACTGACATCGATAAATTCCTTGGTGTCATCCAGGCACGTGTTGAATCAGGGCAGAACGGTGCAAACTGGCAGCGTAACTACTTATATCATAACAAATGCAGCATGCAGGAAATGACCGAGGCATATATCAAAAATCAGCAGTCTTTCAGGCCGGTACACGAATGGTTGATTTAGGTTTCAGGATATTACACCAGATACCAGAGGGCTTACTGGATGTCGATTCAACCGGGCTGCTTGATCTGCTTGGCGGGCCTACATTAATCCATCTCGAAGGCAACCGTAAAGACAGTTTGTTCCTGAGTGTTATGCTGCACGGTAATGAGTATACTGGGCTGCTGGTGATGCAACAGATATTACGTTGCTATCAGGATAGAAAACTGCCGCGTTCATTGTCTATTTTTGTCGGTAATGTTGCCGCAGCAGAACAGAAACTGCGTGCCTTGCCTGGCCAGCCGGATTACAATCGTATCTGGGGCTATGGTGATACCCCTGAGCATCGGATGACGCATAAAGTGATGCAGGTGATGTGTGAGCGACAAGTCTTTGCCGCTGTTGATGTCCATAATAACACAGGTAAAAACCCCCATTTCGCCCTCATTTGCAGGCACGGAAAAGACTTTTATCATCTGGCAACGTTGTTTAATCGTACTGTCGTCTATGCGGTTAAACCGGATACTACCAGTACCTGGGGTATGTCAGAGTTTTGCCCGGCAGTAACGTTGGAATGTGGGCTACCGGGAGATCAGCACGGGGTTGCACATGCGGTAGAATATATCGACGCCTGTTTGCATCTATCACACTTTCCTGAACATCCGCTGCCGGAACAAGACATGGATTTGTACCACCTTGTTTATGTTGTCAAAATACCCAGTACCTACAGTTTTTCCTTTAATGGTGTGGGCATGAAAGCTGGGACAGATATAGTGTTTGATAAGAGCCTTACTTCAACGAACTTTTCTGAAATTGCCAGCGGCGTCCGCTTTTGCCGGATAAAAGAAGGCTCGGATGCCTTCCTTGAGGCGTGGGATGAACATGGAAAGGATCAATCTGCTGAGTTTTTTACCCGTGACGGCGAAGACTATAGACTTGCAGCGCCGGTGATGCCGGCCATGCTGACGGATGACGCCAATATTATCCGAATGGATTGCCTCTGCTATCTGATGGAGCGCATAGACTGGAAGTCCATTCATGAAAAACCGGAAACTGAGAATATTCAGGTACAGACAAGCTGATGGCCTCATCGTGGACAGACCGGACATTTGCACTGGCAGGTATTTTTCAGTCAGCGACACTGGTGTATCAACTTGCGACAACAGGCAAAGCAGATGAAGCGGCCACGCTCACCAGTATTGAAAGCCTGTTTAAGATAGATGCCGATAACGTGCCATCGGTCTTCTCAGGAACAGAAGGTGTTTCACTTGGGCTGAGGGCATTGGCTGTCTTTGCCGGCAGCGATAAAAGTGAAGCCAATCTGACAATCCTGGCCTACGTATTCAGTTTGATGCATTTGACGCATAAAATGCTGCATCGACCGGAGTTACATGGGCAATTAACCAGGCTTATCCAGAGTGTACAGCGACAAAAAGACTATTTTGAATCTGTGCAGCAGAATGAAGGTATTAACGCCACCCTGCTTGCCCGTTTTGCTGATATCTACAGTAAAACCATGAGTACCCTGCAGCCCCGGATTATTGTAAAGGGCAGCCCGGATTTTCTGCAGCAAGACGACATCGTTATTCGAATTCGCTGCCTGTTACTGGCGGGCGCTCGAGCAGCAGTGTTGTGGGAGCAGCTAGGGGGCGGGCGTGTTCAGTTTTTGTTTAAGCGTAAGCAGTTTGCGGCGATGGCGAAGGAACTGATGAAGACGTATTAGGTTTTACGGTTTGCGGGTTACGGAGAATCGTAAGCCGTAAACCATGACGCCTTATTTTGTAATGCGTCCTGCCGATTTGAAATGATCGTTCCAATAGCCCGTGTCCAGCCGGTCTATTTTGATTTTTTTCCCTGAAGACGGGGCATGGACGAAGCGACCGCCACCAATATAGATCCCCACATGACTGGTACGTATCCAGCCTTTAAAGAAAACCAGGTCACCGGCCCGTAATTCTTTGCGGGATATCTTTTTTGCCTGCTTTCTTAGTTCCTTTGTGGTCCGGGCAGTTTTCACGCCAACTTTCTTGTAGCTGTACCAGACCAGCCCGCTGCAATCGAAGCCGCCGGGAGATTGACCACCGTAGCGATAAGATTGTCCTATCATACTCTTAGCGACCCGGCTTGCCGCTTCTGCCCTTGAATCCTGAATAGTCTGCGTCTGCTGGCAGCTGGAAATGAGAAGGAAGGTCAGTATTAGGGGCGTAATTATCCTGGTCATAAGGTTTAGGCGTTTGCTTTCGGCACGAAGCCCAAGATTTTCACAAGCCAGTCACATGAATGCCCGGTACAGGTTCTGAGCGTTGCCATAATTCTTCGAAGTGGTTATTCAGTTTGTGTGCCCTGGCACGATCATTGAGGTGAGCATAATAGTCGTAGGATCGGTGATCCCGTGTAAGTATGCTGGTGTTTCCATCAATGACGATAAACTGTTCCTGGATAGGCTTCAGGCCGTCAGGCAGCTGACGCAGTTTGATGAAGGTACTAAATTTTCTGGCCAACTGGATCAGCTTTCCGCCACGTTCGTGAAGAATATCATTCTCGGAACAGAGATACTGGAAACGACAGTGTTCATGCTGACGGATGAACATTGACAGTAGATCGCCAATTTTGTTGGTAGGCAAAAGCACTTCATCGTAGTCATAAAGCAGGATGTTAATGCTACGGCTGGCTTCTTGAAATAGACGGGTGCTTGTTTCTGAAACCTGTTCACGTGTATTGATCGGGAAACTGTCGTTGTCGGCGTTGTTATCCCCTGTCATGATGATTATTCCTCCTGTGCAATCTCATATCGCGCCGGGACGACGCTCCTACAATGTACTGTCAGATTTTATGTATAAATCGAAAACACCAATTTTCCCCCTTCCCTTTTCAACTTTCAACTTTCAACTTTCAACTTCAATCCCCTTTGTCTGCTCCACAGCATTGCCGATATAACTGGCGGGGGTCAGCTCCAACAAATTTTTACGTGCGGCTTCGGGTATTTCCAGTGTTTCTATAAAGGCCTTTAGAGTTTCCTGGCAGATCCCCTTGCCGCGCGTCAGTTCCTTCAGTTTTTCGTAGGGTTCTTCAATGCCATAACGCCGCATGACGGTCTGGATGGGTTCGGCCAGGACTTCCCAGTTGAGCATCAGGTCCGCTGCCATTTTATCTTCGTTGACTTCCAGTTTGCTGCAGCCGCGCAGGGTTGATTTCCATGCCAAGAGTGAATGAGCCAGTGCGACACCTTCATTACGTAACACAGTGGAATCGGACAGGTCCCTCTGCCAGCGACTAAGGGGTAGTTTTGCCGACATATGTTTCAACAGGGCATTTGCAATACCGATATTACCTTCCGAATTCTCGAAGTCGATGGGATTGACCTTATGCGGCATGGTTGAGGAGCCTACCTCACCGCTGACGGTCTTCTGTTTGAAATAGCCGATTGAAATATAGGCCCAGATATCACGATCAAAGTCGAGAATAATGGTGTTGAAACGGGCTATGGTATCGAATAGTTCAGCAATATTATCGTGGGGCTCAATTTGGGTGGTATAGGGGTTCCATTCCAGTCCCAGCGAGCGCACAAAGTTTTCTGCGAAGCTGCCCCAGTCAATGTCCGGATAGGCAGACAGATGGGCATTATAATTACCGACGGCACCGTTGATTTTACCCAGTAAAGTGCTGGCAGCTGATTGATTCCTCTGTCGCCGCAGGCGGGCAACAACGTTTGCCAGTTCCTTGCCAATCGTGGTGGGAGAGGCGGCCTGGCCATGTGTGTGCGCCAGCATCGGGATGCTGGCGTACTGCAGAGATAGATCAGTGATAGTATTAATAAGCCTGTCCATTACAGGTAGCAGAATTTTTTCGTTTACCTCTTTAAGTATCAATGCATATGAAAGGTTGTTGATGTCTTCAGAGGTACAGGCAAAATGGACGAATTCACTGATGGCATTCAGTTCATCAAAGGTCTGCAGTTTTTCCTTGATGTAATACTCGACGGCTTTGACATCATGGTTGATCTTGCTTTCGATATCCTTAACGCGTTGAGCTTCCGCTTCATTGAAACCCGTTTTGATGGATTTAAGGAAATTCATTGCTTCTTGCGAAAAAGGCGGTATTTCTGGAATATTCGGGTGTGCGGCGAGGGCTTTGAGCCATTCTATTTCAATAATGACACGATGGTGTATCAGGCCGTATTCACTGGCAAAAGGGCGCAGGTCAGCCGTTTTATCGCCGTAGCGGCCGTCAACAGGAGAGAGTGCAGTTAAGGCGGAAAGCTTCATAAGGAATACTCAAAATTGTTTATTGTCGGAAAGGTTCTGAAATATTAACTGATTCGGGTGATTTTCGGTATTCCTCCGATGAATTGATTATGCCACCACCCAGGCATGAATCCCCTTCATAAAAGACCACGGACTGGCCCGTTGCTATGGCTCTTTGTGGTTGCTCAAAACCGACGATGATACAGCCATCATCCATTTCAGAAAGGTGACAGTTTTGCTCAACTTGCCGGTGTCTAATACGAGCCGTACAGCTAAGGGGCAGGGCCGGAGGCTTATTGGCAATCCAGTGCAATTCATCGGCAATCAGACCGGACTGGAACAGCGCAGGGTGATTATTGCCTTCAACAACGTTGAGAATATTGTTTTCCAGGTCCTTACTGACGACAAACCACGGCTTTCCCGGACCACCGATGCCAAGTCCCCGACGCTGGCCGATCGTGTAGTACATCAAACCTCGGTGTTGTCCGATAACTGACCCGTCTAGCTGCCGGATATCACCCGGCTGGGCAGGAAGATACTGCGCCAGAAAATCGCGAAAACGTCGTTCGCCGATAAAACATATGCCGGTGCTGTCTTTTCGGTTGTAGTTAGGCAGTCTGTTGTGGCGTGCCAGTTCCCGTACTGCAGATTTCTGTAATGTGGCGAGTGGGAAAAGACTGTGTGCCAGTGCATATTGGCCGATGGCATAAAGGAAATAGGTCTGGTCTTTGTCTTTGTCTGCTGCCTTGCCAAGATACACCTTGCCATGACACGGATGCACGTCAGCATAATGACCGGTAGCGATCTTGTCAGCACCAAGATCCAGTGCATAATCCAGGAAGGCCTTAAATTTTATCTCACGATTACACAATACGTCGGGGTTAGGCGTCCTGCCAGCGCGATATTCCTGCAGAAAGTGCTCAAATACCCTGTCCCAGTATTCTGCTGCAAAATTAACCGTGCGCAATGGGATATCTAATATGCCGGCAACTTCTTTCGCTATTGCCAGGTCTTCCGCCGCTGCACAGTAGTCTTCTGCATCATCCTCTTCCCAGTTCTTCATGAAAACGGCGGTAACATCGTAGCCCTGTTGCTTCAGTAACAGGGCTGCAACGGAAGAATCAACACCGCCTGAGAGTCCAAGGAATACTGAAGTTGCCATGCTGTGTAATGAATGCTTTGATGCAGGAGATATCTGTTTCGGTAAGGGGTTATTATTCTACAGCAGATTTTCCTTGTCGTGCTGCTCGACAAGTACAATGAATTCAGGGGCTACCTGAGGTTTACTGAAATAATAACCCTGGAAGATATCACAGGCATGCTGGCTAAGGAAAAAATGCTGTTCCGGTGTTTCTACACCTTCAGCGACGACTTCAAGACCAAGGTGATGGGACATGGAAATAATCGTTTCGACGATAGTCGCATCATTGCGGTCTTCAGTGATATCACGGATAAAGGAACGGTCAATTTTAAGGCGATTAATGGGCAGCTCTTTCAAATAGGCAAGTGAAGAGTATCCCGTACCAAAGTCATCAACTGAAAAACGGAAGCCATGTTGTTTCATTTTCAGCATTTTCTCAATGGTATTATCCAGGTTGCTGATAATCAGGCGTTCTGTAATCTCAAATTCAATACGGTTCGGCGGAATATCAAATTTTCGGACGATTTTAAGGACTTTTTCTTCAAAGCTGTTTTGATTGAATTCCTTCGGGCTGAGGTTGATCGAGATACACAGTAGTTGATCAGATAGTACCTGATCCTCATCCATCCAGACACGTAATTGTGAGCAGGCGGTATTCAGCACCCATTGGGAAATATCAAAAATCAGCCCGGTATCCTCAGCAATGGGAATAAAATCTCCAGGGGGGATCAGACCGATCTTTTCATGTTGCCAGCGCAGCAGTACTTCGGCTCCAATTATATTTCCTTCCCAGTCAATCATTGGCTGATAGACAAGGAACAATTCATTTTGTCGGATGGCGTGGCGCAGGTCTTTTTCTATGGCCAGCCTTTTGTCTGCACTAATTTGCATTTCCTGCTTAAAAAAGCACACAGAGTTTCGGCCATCCTGCTTGGCCCTATACATTGCGGTATCGGCACGTTTTAGAATATCCGCGGAGTTCTGATTTTTTTCCGGGAACAGTGATATCCCCACACTGACAGAAATATGGTACTCATGACCATGGATGTAAAAAGGTTCGGTAATGGCGATACGAATTCTGTTTGCAAGTTGTTCAGCACGTTCTTCCGATAATTCAACAATAGGTGCAATATTGGGAAGGAGTACGACAAACTCATCGCCACCAATTCTGGCAATGGTTTCACCTTTGCCTATATTTTCTCTCAAGCGGCGGCTCACTTCTACTAACAATGCATCACCAACCGGGTGGCCGAGTGAATCATTGAGGTTCTTGAAGTGGTCAAGATCAAGGAACAGCAGGGCACCCTGCTTGTTTTCGAGGTGTGCGATTTCCAGTTCATCTTCCAGCCTTTCCAGAAACAAACGTCTGTTAGGGAGGCTGGTCAGTGGATCATAAAAGGCCAGCTTGCGGATTTGTTCCTCCGCCTCTTTGCGCTCGGTGATATCGTGGTAGTGCCCTATGTAGTTGACTATCTCGCCTCGGTTATCTTTTATCGCGGTAATGGTTACCCAGTCCTGGTGGATATGGCCGGATTTTGAACGGTTGTAAATCTCACCCTGCCAGTTACCTTTTTTGGATAAATCACTCCACATGCTTCTAAAGAATTCCTTGTCATGGTGTCGTGACTTGATGGTATTGGGTGATTTCCCGATCAGTTCCTCTTCCGTATATCCGGAAACCTTGCTGAATGCCTGGTTGATTTTGAGAATTTTGCTTTTTTCATCAGTAATCAGGATTGGATCATGGGTTTCAAATGTCGTCGCCATCAGTTGTAATTCATATTCTATCTGCTTGCGGTCGGTGATATCGATCACCGCACCAATGAATAGATCCTGGCCCCGATCTGACTCTTTGATGGCGGTAGCCCTGCATAAAATCCAGGTGTCGCTGCCGTCCGGTTTCCGGATTCGACACTCCACTTCAAAGGTTCCATGTTTAAGCACTATTCTTGCCCAGTCGGCAATAATTTTTTCTCTGTCCGTACTGTGTATCGCTTCAGTCCAGGTTCTGTTGCGCCAGTACGATTCCGGCTGCCCGGTAATTTTTACCCACTCGTCATTGACATAATTACAGATGCCTTTTTCATTGGTGAAAAAAGTCCCTATAGGCGACAGGTTGGTGAGTGTTTTAAAGCGTGATTCACTTTCAAGTAATGCATGTTCTGCCTGTACGCGAGCTGTGATGTCATGCACGATGGTATAAAGTATTTTTTTGTCATTAATCTGCAACGGACCTGACCAGATTTCGACGTCTCTAATTTCTCCCGATGCCAGTCGGTGTTGAAAAATACATGAATTTTTCCCCTCATTGACAACCTCTGAAATAGTTCTTTTGATTTCGGGGTAGCTGCTGGTATTGATGAGGCTGACGTCATGGTTCTTAAGTGTTCCCAGTGGGTAGCCATAATATTCTACCGCAGCTTTATTGGCATCAATGATGCTGCCGTCTTCCGGATCGATCAGGATCATTGGTGCGTTTATATCTGTAAATAACTGCTGGTATTTTTGTTCGTCTTTCTTTTCTGTGTTGTGACGTTTTATTATGAGTAGCAGAATTGTTATCCCGAGGATGCCAGCGATAAGAAGAGACAGTATTGAGTTCCAAAGAACGGCTCCAAACTTCCTGCTTAATATCGATTCATCGGGCACCATAACCAGTTGCCAGGCAGTGTTCCGCACAGGGATACGACTATTAACCCTTTTGAGCTCTGCCGAGCTTAATTCTCTATTGTGGCCGATGTACTGCCGTGTCCCCTCTGAGCTGATGTCAACAACATCAGGCGTAGCTGTCGAGACAAGAAAAATCTGATAATCGGGTAGTTTGTGACCGGCCAGGATAGGGGAAAGTATTTCAGCGGCCAGGCTGATAAAAAATATCCTTTTCTGCCCATTTTTATCCTTGTACGATGTCATGATATCAAAATGGTCACCTTCTATGGCAGGATGAAAATTAGGTATATTTTTCTCATTTACCGCGTAGTTGCTTATATCCTGCTTGCACAAATCACCGATCTCGACTTTATTCCCTTGCACAACGAGCCTGCCAGTTTCAGTGGCAATAGAGAAATTCAGGGTGGTGGGAAATTCATTTTCCAGCAGGGCCTCGATTTCCAGCTTATTGTCACTGTTTGTCGGTTCAGCAGCTATTTTTGATAACAGGGTTGAATGATACAAGGCAAAACCTCGTAGCTGGTGCTCAAGGCCATTGACATAACGTGATATCTCTGACGCAGTGCCCTTTGCAGTACTCTGCGAAATTTCTGCCTGGTATTTATTAAAATCACTGAGTTTTAACCATGCGCTAAACAGGGTCAGGCCAATGACCACAGTACTGGCAAGTAGCAGTGACAGCCAGTATGGTCTGATGGCATGAAAAACCTGCTTAATTTTTTTCTCGGGTGTATTCATGATTGTTGAATGAACGTCCTTGTTCCTGGTGCATCATCATTACGGATCACCACTGGCTGCCTATACAGGGCACCTCTATTGATTTATGAATAATCATGTTGTGATTCAAAACTTGCTATCTCTACATTAAGAATCTTCGTAATAGCGGGCTATTACGAAGTATATGGATGCGCAAGTGCCGTGATAACAGGACGTTGTTGAGTGGCCATGCCATCTTTGTCCTGATAGGCCATGTCCTGAATCACAACCTGGCCTATCCAGAATTAACAGGGGTACCCTACAAACTCAAATGCGGTTTATTCAAGGGTAATTGCACCTTTAGTTTTTTCTCTGCGACGGTTCTCTTTGGCATCGTAATCGTTTATGCAACTACTTTTTTCAACCATTGAGCAGGCAAGATATTCCGATATCTCCATGATGACTGCACGAACAGCCTTCATCGCCGGTGTTTTTTTCTTGGTGTTAAAGTTGCCGCCCAGTCCACCCTTGAAAAAGCCCAGGCTAAGCCCTCCTTTGCTTGAGTTAGCTTCAACCGTACGACTGTCTACAACCTCACCGGTTGTTGTATCGATTACCCTCAGGTCAACAGCAATGTAGGCCTTGCCTTTGCTGCCACCCAGAGATATGCCCTTGAAGCTCAGACCACCACCGGTGCTAGCAACACTCTCTTCATACGAGGTAACGGTTCCTGTTATCAGATATTGAGCGCCGGTTAGTTCTCCTGTTTTAGCGCCAGTTCCTTTTTTGATTCTGCCACTAGAAGCGAGATCCTGTTCGGAAATAACCGCTTTGAGTTTCTGGCGTTCGACGACCTTGAATTTCTTCGTGCCCATTAATTCATTGGCAAGCATATCAGCCATATCTCTGCCTATTTGGCCTCCCCACCAGCTGATGGAAACAGATTTCTTAAAGTCTGCTATGCCAACAACAGGTTTTGATGCGGCATGTGTAATTCCTGTCGTGACTAGACCCATCGTTATTATTAGTGCCAAGACACTTTGTTTGAATAGTTTCATCATTATCCTCCACAGGGTTTTATATTTCTTGCTATTCGCTGTTTGTACAGACGGAAGAGTATATTGCACCTATGCTGGCATAGCAAAATACAGCTAAGATATAGCGTTGCCCTGGCGTTCAGCGGTGGACTTTTGCTGTGGAAATCGTGAGAATTACGGCTTCATTTAGAGTACTGGAGTACACATGTTATACGAAAAGATAGAGCTACCCACAGGCGGTGAGAAGATTACGCTAAATACTGATTACAGCCTGAATGTACCTGACAAGCCTATAATTACTTATATTGAGGGGGACGGCATTGGCATTGATATCACCCCTGTTATGCGTAAGGTTATCGATGCTGCAATTGCAAAGGTATACGATAACGGTCGGGTAATTGCCTGGATGGAGATCTTCGCCGGGGAGAAAGCGGTTGCTACCTATGGCAGCGATAACTGGATGCCTGCCGAAACGCTGGCTGCCGCCAGAGAGTATGTTGTATCAATTAAAGGGCCGCTGACGACACCTGTCGGTGGGGGCATACGTTCACTCAATGTCCTATTACGCCAGAATCTGGATCTTTACGTCTGTTTGCGTCCGGTACGCTATTTTCAGGGTGTCCCCAGCCCTTTGAAACGCCCTCAGGATACAGAAATGGTAATTTTTCGTGAGAACTCCGAGGATATCTATGCCGGTGTGGAGTGGGAGGCTGGCAGTGACGAGGCGAAGAAGGTGATTGATTTCCTGCGCACGGAGATGTCGGTCAGTAAAATTCGTTTCCCCGAGACATCCGGTATTGGTATTAAACCGATTTCGCAGGAAGGTACCGAGCGCCTGGTTCGTCGGGCATTACAATACGTCATTGATCAGGATCGGGATTCTCTTACGTTAGTGCACAAGGGTAATATCATGAAATTTACCGAAGGTGCATTTAAGAATTGGGGCTATGAGCTGGCAAAGAAGGAATTCGGTGCAGCTGAGATTGATGGTGGCCCCTGGTGCCGTATGATTAATCCGAATACAGGCAAAGAGATCATCATCAAGGATGTCATCGCTGATGCATTTTTACAGCAAATTCTGCTGCGCCCGAAAGAATATGATGTGATAGCCACGATGAACCTGAATGGTGATTACATTTCCGATGCGCTAGCGGCACAGGTGGGTGGAATTGGGTTGGCGCCGGGTGCAAATCTGTCTGATGAGATAGCAATTTTCGAGGCAACTCACGGGACTGCACCAAAATATGCAGGTAAGGATCAGGTTAATCCAAGTTCGCTGATATTGTCAGCGGAAATGATGTTGCGTCACATAGGCTGGAATGAGGCGGCAGACCTGATTATCAAGGGTATCGAAGGTGCGATTCAGACCGGCACAGTCACCTACGACCTCGAACGCTTGATGGACAATGCAACAAAAGTCAGTTGTTCCGGTTTCGGCGACGCGATTATCGCTAATATGTAGGGGAATTCAGGGTTTGTATCGATGATAATAAATAAATTGAATGTAGATCCGGATCCATTCGGATAAAACAAAGTGCAAATGAAGATCCCTGTGTGAATCTGTCGCGCCTACGAAATCGGTAACGATGCCGTGCTGTACAGCAGTATTTTAAAGTATCACTTGGAAAATGAATGAATAGGCCTATATTAATAGAATGACAGACGAAGACAATAAGCCAGGAGATGGGCTCGCATTACAGGAAGCAAAGCCGGCGCTTAAAAGGCCGAACATGTACCGAGTGCTGCTGATCAATGATGACTATACACCTATGGATTTTGTCATCATGTTGTTGCAAAGCGTGTTTCGCAAAGACCATAATACTGCAACACAAATCATGATGCATGTACACACGAAAGGTGTTGGTGTCTGTGGTGTCTTCACCCGGGAGGTGGCTGAAACCAAAGTACGCCAGGTAATGGATCTGTCCCAACAGGGGCAGCATCCGCTGCAATGTGAAATGGAACCTGATATTCTGAATAATTGAGAGGCAGGATATGAGAGTAGGCGAATATGTTATCTGTAGAACTTGAACAAACATTGAATGATGCTGTTAAAATGGCGCGCGCTCGCCATTTCGAGTACATCACGGTAGAGCATTTACTGCTGGCTCTGCTGGAGGATCAGAGTGCGTCTTCAGTGTTGCAGGCAGTCGGATGTGACCGGAACAAGCTGCGTGCCTTGCTGGAAGAGTTTATCGATACGACTTTGCCGATACTGCCATCAGAAAGTGAGAATGAAACCCAGCCGACACTGGGTTTTCAACGTGTTATTCAACGTGCAATCCTGCATGTTCAGGGTTCAGGCAGTAAAGAGGTTAATGGCGCCAATGTCCTGGCGGCACTTTTTTCAGAAGCGGAATCTTTCGCTGTATATTTCCTTAGTCAGCAGGATATTACCCGACTTGATGTGACGAGCTATATCTCCCACGGCGTTAGCCGTAACGATGACATGGAATTTGAACCTCTGTCCGGTGAAGATATCGAAGGGGGTGAAACCGAGACCAGAAAGACTGCACTGGAATTATATACAGTTAATCTCAATAATGAAGCCAGGGAAGGGCGGATTGATCCGATGATCGGACGTGATTTTGAAATTGAACGCACCCTGCAGATACTCTGTCGTCGCAGAAAAAATAATCCGCTCTATGTCGGTGAAGCCGGTGTGGGTAAAACAGCCATGGCCGAAGGTCTGGCGAGCCGTATTGTTGATGGAAAGGTTCCGGCCGTGATTGCGGACAATACCATATACTCACTTGATCTTGGTGCCTTGTTGGCCGGGACAAAATACCGTGGTGATTTTGAAAAAAGGTTTAAAGCCGTTCTCGGCGAATTAAAAAGTATGAACGGTAAGGCTATTCTGCTTATCGACGAGATTCATACCATCATCGGGGCAGGTGCTGCATCGGGCGGCGCCATGGATGCCTCAAATTTACTCAAGCCTGTGCTTGGCACTGGAGCGATTCGCTTTATTGGTTCCACGACCTACCAGGAATACCGCGGAATATTTGAGAAAGACCGCGCACTGTCACGTCGTTTCCAAAAGATAGATGTACCTGAGCCGTCTATCGATGAAACAATTGCCATTCTTAACGGCCTGAAATCTGTTCTTGAACAACACCACCAGGTTCGCTATACCAATAAAGCGATTACCGGTGCAGTAAAACTGTCGAATCGTTATATCAATGATCGCCACCTGCCGGATAAAGCGATTGATGTGCTGGACGAAGCTGGCGCACGAGTACATTTGCAGCCAGCGAACAAACGTAAGGAAAAAGTGGGTATTCGTGAAATAGAATCAGTCATTGCCAAAATGGCCCGTATCCCGCCGAAACAGGTGACCAGTTCAGACAAACGTACACTCACTAACCTGGAAACTGATCTGAAACGGGTAATATTCGGTCAGGATGAAGCCATCGCAGCATTGTCTTCTGCCATCAAGATGTCACGTTCTGGCCTCGGGCCGGAGGACCGCCCGGTTGCCAATTTTCTGTTTTCCGGACCGACCGGTGTTGGCAAAACAGAGGTCACACGGCAACTGGCTTATACCATGGGTATTGACCTGATACGCTATGATATGTCTGAATATATGGAAAGCCATACGGTATCGAGATTGATCGGTGCCCCCCCCGGTTATGTGGGTTTTGATCAAGGCGGCTTGCTGACCGAGGCTATCAACAAGACACCGCACGCAGTACTTCTTCTGGATGAAATTGAAAAAGCACATCCTGATGTCTTTAATCTCCTGTTACAGGTGATGGATCACGGGGCGTTGACCGATAACAATGGCAGGAAAACGGACTTCCGTAATGTCATCCTGGTCATGACCACCAATGCTGGAGCCGAGCAGATGGCCCGCAGTTCAATCGGTTTTACCGAGCAGGATCACCGCAGTGATGGCGGCGAAGCGATTAAGAAGTTGTTCACACCGGAGTTTCGTAACCGTCTGGATGCCATCATCAATTTCAATGATCTGGACAAATCAACCATTGTTCATGTCGTTGATAAATTCATTCTTGAACTGGAGACACAGCTGGCCGATAAGAATGTGGTCATTTCCGTTGATGAAAGTGCGCGCAGCTGGCTGGCAGAACATGGCTATGACCCGACGATGGGTGCCAGACCCATGGCACGCGTGATCCAGGAGAACATCAAGAAACCCCTGGCTGATGAGATTTTGTTTGGTAAGCTGGCCAAAGGTGGGGAGGTGTTTGTCAGCGAGAAAGAGGGTAAGTTGGTGCTTGATGTTGAGGGTGATGATGAAAAATAAAACCTGCTGTTGAAGGGATATCTGATTAAATTAAAATAAATTGAAGGCCATAAACACTTCATATCTTACAAGCCATTAGCCTTTTCCAACCTGAACGTCATCGTATACTTCGGCCGGATGTTTTCAATAACGACTGGAATGTAGCTGTAGTCGGTGGCTAACCACATGCGCAGGATTTTATCTGGGCTGCCTTCTTTCTGTCGTTCGATGCGAAGAGTATTGATTTTTCCCCATAACGATTCAACTTTTTCGTGTTCTATGATCTTGAATTCATACTGAGACATACGTTTACCATCCACTAACGAGATTTTACCGGTCTGTCCTTTCCTGGGTGGGTTTAACATCCAGAAAAAAAGGAAAGAGGCCGGATCCTGTACCCCGGGGCTGATATCGTAGACTCTGTCATTATTCAGTGTGACCTTTTTTTTGTTCCAGTCAAAGCTGGCGATACGCGCTTTTTCTGGTTTCTTATCAGGTGACTGACGGTAGTTGAGCGGGAAAATCATCCCATCTTTTACTTTAAATCTACTTTTTTCACGGTAGGTGTCATTGAGAAGAATCGCTGCAATTCCTGTAGCATTGGTTTCTGAAGTAACGGTATAAATACCTTTGCCTACAGCGTTTAACTCACGATCGAGTGTCCCTATGTTCATACCCGCAACTTTTACCCTGTAGACAAGATTGAGATTTTTGGGGAGTGTGGCGGCGAACAGAGCTGTGTTTAGAAAAAGGCCTGAAATTAATAAGAGTGCCGATAATTTATATTTCATCACTTATGACCATTTGCTTTGATGATTCATTCCCATCGAGCAATACCTTATCGTTTCTCACGGATAGCCTGCCCTGGGCGAACCATTGTATGGCCCTGGGGTAGATAAGATGTTCTTGTGCAAGGACCCGGGCGGCGAGTTGCTGACGACTGTCAGTGCCATAAACAGGCACACGAGCCTGTATGATGATCGGGCCAGCATCGACCTCCGGTTTGACAAAGTGGACTGTCGCACCCGCTTCCTTATCAGCATTTTCGATGGCTCGTTGATGTGTATTCAGCCCAGGATAAAGGGGTAAGAGGGAGGGGTGGATGTTGATCAGCCTGCCTGAATAATGATTAACAAATCCGGTTGTAAGTATGCGCATAAAACCGGCCAGAACAACCAGCATCGGCTGATGGCGATCAATTTCGGTCATTAAGGCTGCGTCATAGTGGCTGCGGTTCGGGTAATCCTGATGATTGATGACCGTTGTGCTTACCCCCACCTGACTGGCACGCTGCAGTCCGTAGGCTTCGGGATTATTAGAAATAACTGTGCAGATACCAATGCCGGGTTCAAAATCCTGACGGTGGTCAATAATGGACTGTAAGTTACTGCCACTGCCGGAGATCAGGACAACTATTGGAAAGGGGTTCCCGTCAGACGATTTGGACACGCCCACTTCCCGTGGCAGCCTTTTCGATTCGTCCGGCCAGCCAGACCTTTTCTCCCTGAGCCTCAAGATTATGAATGACAGCGGGCGCATCTTTATCTGCTGCCACCAGCACCATGCCCATACCACAGTTAAAGGTTTTTAACATCTCGTCCTCGGCGATGTCACCGTTATCCTGCAGCCATTCAAAGATCGCAGGAAAATCCCAGGATGATCGCTCGACCACCGCACAAAGCCCGTCTGGAATAACCCGGCATATATTGCCTGACAGCCCACCACCTGTGATGTGGGCCAGTGCATGCAGGGGGATCTCCTGCAGTAAATTTAATAGTGGTTTGACGTATATGCGTGTGGGTTTGAGCAGGGCCAGGGCAAGTGTTGTGTCGCCGAATGTTTGCCCGGGATCCGTATTTGAGACCTCAATGACCTTGCGAATCAGGGAGTAGCCATTGGAGTGAGGGCCCGATGACTGCAGGGCAATAAGGACATCTCCTGCAGCAACTTCTGAGGCATCAATAATGGATGATTTTTCGACCACACCGACACAGAATCCTGCCAGATCATAATCTCCGTCAGCATAGATACCCGGCATTTCTGCTGTCTCACCACCGATCAATGCGGCACCGGCCAGTTTGCAGCCATCTCCTATTCCGCGCACGATGGTGGCCGCGGTTTCGACATTAAGTTTTCCAGTGGCAAAATAATCGAGGAAGAAAAGAGGTTCTGCCCCCTGTACCAGAATGTCATTAGCGCACATGGCGACCAGATCGATACCAATGGTGTCATGAATTCCAGTATCAATGGCGAGTCTCAGCTTGGTGCCCACCCCGTCAGTACCGGACACCAGAATCGGTTCTTTATATGTTGCCGGGATCTGGAACATGGCACCAAAACCGCCTAGATCATCTATGCAGCCCGGACGACGGGTTGCTTTGGCAATGGGTTTGATCATATCTACCAGTGATTCACCGGCAGCAATATTGACGCCCGCATCACGGTAAGTCAGACCGGAATTAGAATCAGCCACGGGTGGCTCCTGTATGATAAGGTTAGCGCCATATTTTATCATGACCTGCGGGGATGCTGTCAGGTTTTTAGTGGGGCACTGATGATTACTACCATCCCTAATATTATTACCATGTTCCGGATCGCGACAGTGCCGGTATTGATTCTGTTACTGCATGATCAGTTTTACGGATGGGCCTTCCTGATCTTTTTAATTGCCGGGATTTCCGATGGGCTGGATGGCTTCATTGCCAAACGCTTTGATATGGCCAGTGAGCTTGGCGCTATACTGGATCCACTGGCTGACAAAGCCCTGATATTCAGCAGTTATCTGATGCTGATGATACTGGGAGATCTTCCCTTCTGGTTATTCCTGACTGTTGTCTTCCGTGATGTGCTCATTCTGGTAGGAAGCCTGATTTATGTAGCGTTTAACGGTAAGGTCAAGATGGCGCCGAGCTATCTGAGCAAGCTCAATACGTTTATGCAGATTTCTCTTGTGGTGGCTATCCTGGCGCAAAAAACCTTCGACTTGAATTACAGCTCTTTTACCGATTATCTAATTTATGCCACTTTTATAACAACGATACTCAGTGGTGTGCATTATGTCTGGGTATGGGTCGTGAAAGAGGAAATTGAAATGGTGGACGGTATGAATGAAGAGCAAAAGGCCCCAAAATCAGGTGGTTCAGACTGATGGCAATAAAACAGAGTCAGATGGCACTGGATTTATCATTGCGGGATACGGTCTGTTTTGACAGCTTCATTACTGGCCATAACACAGAGCTGGAGCAGCATCTGATCAAGGTGGGCGAAGGAAAGGAGACGCTGGCGCCTCTGTTTATCTGGGGTGAATCCGGTGCTGGCAAGAGCCATTTACTGAATTCCTGTTATCGATTTGCCGAAGAGAACAGGCAAAGCCCCTGGTTTGTTTCGCTCTCTGAGCTGTCTGCTGAAAAAGACGGTGAGGCTATTCTCGTCGATATCGATGATTACGATATTTATCTGATCGATGGCCTTGATAGCATTGCGGGCCTGGCCGGATGGGAAGAAAGACTCTTTCAGCTCTGTAATATGGCCCGTGACAGGAACAAGTCGGTCATTGTTTCGGCAATCAGGCCACCAACCAGTCTGAATCTAGGCCTACGTGACCTGGTGACACGCTTGATGTCAGGTTTAACCTATCAGGTGCTGCCGCTGGGTGATGAGCAGAAAATTATTGCTCTGCAGGAACGTGCCTCTGATCGAGGCTTCGAGATCTCTGAGGAAGCAGTAAAGTTTATTCTAAATCGTTACCGGCGAGAGATGGGGAATTTATTCAAAATACTTGATCAAATTGACAGGGCCAGTCTGGAGCAAAAAAGACTGATAACGATACCGTTTTTGCGGTCGTTGGAATTGGAATGATTGAAAGCAGTTTCAAGTTTCAAGTTGAAAGGAAAGTCAAACCCGTCATTCCGGCGTATCCCCGGAATCCAGGGGTTTTCAACTGAGGTACTTCGTGTTTCTAAGATAGATATAAATACAAACAACAAATGCAAGAACCAGGAGAACTTCGGCCAGGCTCAAGGCCAGTAATGCTGAATTCTGCGGGCCTGTAGCGAATTCTCCCCAGCTGATCATGACACCTTCAATAAAGTAAAGCATAGCGATCAAGCCAGCGACGGAGAATGATCTTCGTTTCATGTGCAGCATGCCGAACAGTGGAATCAACAACGGTAAGGACTTGATCGTCAACCAGAAACCGATTGGTGGAGAGGGGGCCAGCCAGCCCTCCCATAACACGGTGAGGGTAATTAGAGTTATCCAGAATACAAGACTAAGTGTGTAGGCCAGTCGTGTATTCATACTTTTTGAGTGCTCAGGCAGATAATGTTGGCAACTCCCTTACGAGAGCGTGGCACAGCGTTTTCTCATCTTCCGAGAAGGGAATGTTTCTATTCTGTCCATAGGTCTAGAGTATGTCCAGTACTGCTTCAGGTGGACGTGCCAGGATTGCCTTTCCATTATTTATAACGATTGGTCGCTCAATCAGGCTGGGGCACTGAACCATGGCTTCTATCAGTTCATCATCGGTAAATGTTGGGTCATCCAGTCCCGCATCCTTGAACACGGTTTCATGTTTTCTCATTAGTTCATGTGGAGTCATCCCCAGCATTTTAAGCAATTCTTTAAGGGTAGCTTCATCTGGCGGGGTGTCCATATATTCAATGACCTCGGCTTCAATGCCATTCTCCTCCAGAAACTCCATTGTCTCGCGAGACTTACTACAACGGGGGTTGTGGTAAATAGTAACTGTCATGATCTCCTCCATCATTGTTGACACCACATTCTGCATAACAGTTATTTACCTGTCCAGTAATAAAAAGCTATACCCCTATTGCTTATTTGAAGTTGTGGTTATGAATTCATTCCCACAGAGAGGGTGATAAAGAATTGGTGCGAATGATTTGCACCTATAGATATTGCTTCGTAGATACTTGCTGGGCATACCCGTGGGTAAATAAAGGGCATCCTAAGGGTGAAAATGTTAGAATCCCTCGCTGATTTTAGACAGGTGACAGAAATGAAGGTTTTGATTACAGGAGGTGCCGGGTTCATCGGAGCCGCATTGGCGCACAGACTGCTGGATCGCGGTGATACAGTGCACGTGATTGATACGCTTAATAATTATTATGAAGTTTCCCTCAAGGAAGCCCGCCTGGCAAACCTGGCCAGAAAACCCGGGTTTAGTTTTGAAAAAACAGATATCTCAGATAGAGCCGCCATTAAAAAGCTATTCGAGACACTTCAGTTTGATGCCGTAATGAATCTTGCCGCTCAGGCAGGCGTGCGGTACTCGCTGGAGAACCCGGCGGCTTATGTCGATGCGAATCTGGTTGGTTTTGGGAATATTCTTGAAGGTTGCCGGCATTCAAAAGTAGGGCATCTGGTTTTTGCCTCATCAAGTTCGGTTTATGGTTCCAATACCAAACTGCCCTATTCCGAGAATGATGCGGTGGATCATCAGGTTTCACTCTATGCTGCCAGCAAAAAAGCGGGTGAACTGATGGCCCATACCTATGCCCATCTTTATCGCCTGCCCTGTACGGGCCTGCGATTTTTCACCGTCTATGGCCCCTGGGG
>VAPH01062617.1_pt1 | contig 24592 bp, 22 predicted proteins | sample 3393861 | NCBI WGS metagenome assembly VAPH01 (sample SAMN08290439, study PRJNA428436) | hydrothermal vent metagenome | isolation source: Deep-sea hydrothermal vent chimney | place: Atlantic Ocean: South-mid Altantic Ridge | reverse complement strand
TAGGGCGGGAACGTCCTCATTTCCCCGTCACCTTCTCCGTCGTCGAGTTGCCGGCCCGGAAGATGGTGACCGGAACGGCTTTTCTTTTTTTCTTAAAGGATCCCGGCCGCTTTTTCGTCGCCTTGGCGAGGAATTTATCGAAATTCTTGAGGATCGGGCTGACCTCCACATCCGTGGTGTAGGTCCGGGGGGCGGCGGCGTCGAGGGGGTCGCTCAGGCTCCGCAGAACGAGGGATATCCTGCCCATGGCGGCGGCCGTGATGACGATCTCCGCCTCCTTGGGGGAAAGCTCCAGGGTCACGGTTTTCGCTTTGGTCGCTTTTTTCTCCTTGTCGAATTGTTCGACCTGTTGGTCGATGGCGATGACGCGGATATGCCTGAGGACGGTTTCCGTGGCGTAGGACAGGATTTGGGGCTTGGCGGAAGGCTTGGCGCCGCTGCGTTTTCTTTGGTCGAGGAGTTGCCGGACCTTATCGTGGGTCAGGGCGATGTCCACATAATCGCCGGGGAAAATGAAACCCGAAACGGCGGTTTCCTCGCTGACCTTCACCGAAACGGCCCGCTTGCCCGGCGCCAGCATCCCGGCCATGAAACCGGGCGCGTCGCGCTTGAAAAGTTTGCCGGGCAGAATAGGCTCCCCGGCGGTGATGGGCCGGCGGACGATGCTGTCGGCGATTTCCTCCATGCGCTTCTTTTCCTGGTCCTCTTCCTGAACCGTGATGTATTGCGGACGCAGGGCGTCTTCTTTCCACGGGATCCATAAAAGCTGATCGGGCGTGATCTTTTGTCCTATGCCGATATCCTTGCCGGCGACCAGGACTTTGTTGATCTTGGGCTTGGCCTCTTTTCCGAGTTGTTCGATGGCCTCGGGGGTTTTGTAGCTTTTGATCAAAAAAGTGCCGACGCCCGCGGCGCCTAAAAATATGAGAACAAGGCCTACAATGAGGATTTTCATCTATGCCCCTAACCCTTAAACCTTTTTCCCGCCGGTGCGCGCGGAACGGTGGGGCGGTTTCCGTCTCGCACGACTCCCATTTTGGGCGTGACTGTGTAAAGCATTGATTGTAACGCAAGTTCCTTAAATGAGAACAGTATCGCTTGCGTATACTTAATGAAAGATTTATGAGCCCGCCAAGTTAATTTTTTTTAGGCCCAAATGACCTCGTCCGGACGATTGATTTGATATTTTCGTCCGCCATCCGTTATCCTCGTTCGCTCCAACATCAACTTCCGGGGTTGAAGACGTGGAAGAAGTCAAGAAAGACCAAAGGCATTACAGCCGCAGGAAAACCTTGTTCGGAGGGGTCGTTTATGACGACGCCGGCAACAAGTGGACCTGTTCCGTCATCGAATTTTCCACATTGGGGGCGCGTATCAGGTCCGATGCGACCCTGGAAGTAGGCGGCTTCGCCGATTTAAAAATTAATAAATACAACGACTTACGCCGGTGCACGGTCATATGGGCCGAGGACGGACAGATCGGATTTAAATTTCTCGTCAAGGTGGACGAAACAAAAAAAGGGATCAGCGACCTTCTCAAGGCGTTCGGGTCCGATAAACCGCGCCAGGATTAAGAAGCCGCGGCTTTCATGACCTGACGCCGCGTGCGCCAGAAACGAATCGTTCGCCGCGCCGTTTCCGCCGTCATCCTTCCATAGATTCCCTGAAGCGCGTCGATCTGCTGCTGGCTCCTTTTCCGGTTGACGTCGGCCAGGGCCAACAAATTTGAAAAGGTCGCTTTTTCCAGGCCGATGGCCTTACACGCGATGACCAGGGTCTCACCGCCTTCATCGAAAATGATGTTCCTGGCCGTCGAGCCGTCGATTTTCAAAAGCCGCGCGATGCCCGCGACCAGTTCTGGGATCTTGCCCTGGCGCATGAATTGTTCGATCAGGTTGGTGTCGAGCTGGCCCATCTTTTCCTTCCTGAGAACGAGTTTCTCCGAAGGGCTTAACTCCTCCTGGTCGGCCCCTTCTTCTTCCAGCCAGGTTTTGGTCTCGTGGAGCATTTCATCGACCTCCGTTTCATCGAGGCCGAGGTCCATCGACAGAATGCGCCGGCGCAAGGCCGAGGACACGTGCCAGAACATCTCCGAGACGAGTTCCGGGGGCATTTTGGTATGTTCAACCAAGGGAGAATGCAGGGCTTCGTTGTCTTTCGAGCGGACGACCATGACTTCCATGGCGTCTCGGGAGAATTCCGCCCCATCGTTCCCGGCGAGCGAAACGAGAATGTCGTCGTTTCCGTGTTCGACGAGGCTGTCGGCGACCTCTTCGCTGACGCGGTCGCGTTTGGAAATGGCCAGCATGTATTCCTGGCCGCGCCGCTCGATGATGTCTATGAGATCGGCCGTCCGCAGGACGGTGCTGTTTCGAAGGACCGGGTGGGCCACATCGATTTCATCGTTGGCCAGCATGGTCATGACCTGATGGGGCGCGGCGGCCGATGCCGACAGCTTTTCCGCCAAATGCCGGCGGACTTTTATCTCCATGTCGCAGGCTATTTTGCAGATGATGTCGCCGATATGCCCGATCTCGCGCTCGTTCAGGGATTCGGGCTCTTTAAAAAACAGGTCGGTGACTTTACGCAGCAGGTCGCGGCGCCGTTCCGGCGAAGATTCCTTGGCTAAATGGACGAGTTTCTCAAGGGGCTGGATGTTGTCCGTCATCATTCCACCATAGATTATTCCTATGGATATTAACCCCGCAGGCTTTCGGATCAAGGCTCGCCGCCCGCTTTTTGTATGAAGCGCATAAAAAGAGAATTATTGAAATTCAAGAATATGGCCTAATCTTATATGTAGGCGAGGGAAGTTTCGGAAACGTATGTTCAAGAAATACGTTCCGCCCGAGGGGGGGATTGGAGCTCTGTCGGTGAACGAAACAAAGCCGGAATCGGTGCAAATCAGCAAGCTAAGGAAGGAACGGGACCGTTTCGTCGCCCTGGCGTTCTGCGGTTCGGACGTCCTCATGGAACTGGGCTCCGACGGGAACGTTCTTTTCGCCTCCGGCGCGACCACGTCCCTGATGGGGCGCAAGGCCGAAAGCATAATGGGCAAACCCCTGACCGAATTAGTCGCCGAGGACGACCGGCTCCTGGTCGGAGGGCTGCTCGCGGCGGCCCGGAAGAAGGGCAGGATCGAAAGCATCAAGGTCCGGTTCCAAAATGGGCGGGGCCCTTTGATCCATACCTTCCTGTCGGGCTATTGCCTGGGCGATTTCGGCGGCAGGTTTTTCTTTTCCCTGAGGAAAAACCGCGAGGGAAATAAGGCCGCCGGAGACAAGACCCTGAAACGGGACGCCGAAAGTGGATTGTTCGACGCCGATTCCTTCGCCCAGGCGGTTAAGGAACGGGCGGCGTCGGGGAAGGATGACGCCAGCCAGATGACCCTGATCGAACTGGCCGAGTACGGTTCCCTTAAAGACAGGCTCGGCGAGGAAGACGAACACAACCTGCTCAACACCGTCGGCGCGTGTCTGCGGGCCAATTCGGTGGACGGCGACATGGCGGCGCGGATCGGCGAGGACCAATTCGGCCTGGTCCACGGCGTCGGCCTGGATGTGGAGGCCCTGCAAAACCAAATCGCCGAGATCGCCAAGGCCATGGACCCGGAAAAGAAAGGAGTCGAGGTCGAAACCGCCTCGGTCGATATGGCCGCTCCGGAAATGGACGGGGAGGACCTGGCCAATGGCCTGATCTTCGCCATCAACAAGTTCCGCCATTCCAAGGACAGCGACTTCAACATCCATAATCTGGCGACACGGTTCACGTCCCTGGTCAGCGAGGCCTCCGAGACGGTGACGGCTTTCAAGAACATCGTCAAACACAGCGACTTCGACGTCGCCTTCCAACCGATCGTCGACGCCTTTACGGGACATGTCCATCACTACGAAGCCCTGGTCCGGTTCGAAAAGGACAAACACGGCGCCTCGCCTTACGAAACCATCACGTTCGCCGAGGAAACGGGGCTTATTTCCGATTTCGACCTGGCCATGGCGCGCAAGGTGATCGAGAAACTGGCCTACACGCCGAAGGAAAGCACGATCAGCGTCGCCGTCAATATTTCGGGCTCGTCGGTCGGGTCGGGGAAGTACCTGGAAGGGCTGTTCGAGCTCTTGAAGCTCCATCCCTGGAGCAAGGACCGGCTGGTTTTCGAGATCACCGAATCCTCGCGCCTGGCCGATCTCGACACGGCCAACGTCTTCATTCAACGTTTGCGCAAGGGTGGGTTCGATGTCTGCCTGGACGATTTCGGGGCCGGCGCGGCCAATTTCGAATACCTGAGCACCCTCGACGTCGATGTGGTGAAATTGGACGGCCCCGTGGTCAAGAACGCCCAAGTCGCGCCCAAGGGCCGCGCCTTCCTCAAGGCCTTGATCAGTTTGTGCAAGGACTTGGATGTGAAAACCATCGCCGAAATGATCGACTCGAAGGACGGCCTCGACTTCGTCCGCGATTGCGGCGTCGATTACGTTCAAGGGTACTTGATCGGAAAACCCTTCGTCGATATGTCCGGGTTCCTGAAAAAACGCGACGCAGAATTGTTCGACTAGAGCGCGCTGGCGACCGTTGTTTCCGGCGCGAGCGCCGCGAACGTGCGGTCGATGTCCCCGCGCAGGGCCTGGAAGTGGGCCAGTTCCGCGCCCTTCAGTTTACGCCCCGAAGGCATCTTGACCCGGAGCGGATTGACCTGGCGGCCCGCCCGTAGAATTTCGTAATGCAGGTGCGGCCCGGTCGAGCGGCCCGTCGACCCCACGTAGCCGATGGTTTGTCCCTGGCGAACCCGTTTGCCCTTGCGGATGCCGCGCGCCAATCCCTTCATGTGCGCGTAGGCGGTGTCGTAGCGCCCGTTGTGGCGGATGCGGATGTAGACGCCGTAACCGCCCTTGCGCCCGGCGTAATCGATGGCGCCGTTTCCGGCGGCGTAAATGGGCGTTCCCCGCGGCGCGGCGAAATCGACGCCCCGGTGCATCTTGGTGTATCCCAGGACCGGGTGGCGTCTTTTGCCGAAGCGCGACGACAGCCGCGCCCCGTTGATGGGCGTGCGCAGCAGGGCCTTCCGGGCGCTAGCGCCCTTTTCGTTGAAGTAGCCCACTTCCCCGTCCCTGGTTTTATGGAAGTAGATGGCGCGCTTCTCGCCGCTCAGCCTCAGGGCGGCGTAAACGATCTTTCCCGTATTCACCGTTTTGCCCGTATCGTCGCGGATTTGTTCGAACAAAACTTCGAAGCCGTCGCCCGGCCGGATGTCCCTTTGAAAATCCAGGTCCCATGAATAGGCGCGGATCAGTTCGGCGAGCACGGGTAAGGGAACCCCGGCTTGCGTTCCCGCCAGGTAAAGGCTTTGCCTGATCTCGCCCTCGGAACGGACGAGCGAGCGGGTATAGGGCCGGTCGATCATTTCCGCCTCGAACGTCCCGTCGCCCTTGCGCGCCACCGTGACTTGTTTGGCGTAATTGGTAGGCAGCGTCAGGCCCTTGAACTTCCCCGGGGCCAAGGTGTCGTTGCGGGTCCCGCCGGTGACGTCGAAGGTCAAGGTGACGATTTGCCCGGGCTTGATCCGGCGGGGATCGAAAATCTTGCGCACGGCGGCGATGGCGGTTTCGGCCTCGGTTCGGGAGACCCCCGCGCTTCTCAGGAGTCCCGAAAGGGTCGTTCCCTTTTCGGCCCGAAGGGTCATTCGGATCGGGGAGGGGGGCGTTCCGTCGCCGCCGGGAAGGTCGGGAAGGCGTACTTTCAGCGTCGCCGCCATGGCCCGGTTGCCGAGAGAAATGGGAGCCATGGAAAGGGTGGACGGCGAAACGCCGGTATCGATCCCGGCGCGTTCATGGGTGTCGAGGACAAAACGGGCGGACATCAAGACCGTGGCGAAAAGGACGCCCACGGCCAAGGTCCCTTTGAGCGACCCTTTGAACGACATCAGGATTTTACCCTTCATTTTTATAAGGCCCCCGGTGGAAAAATGTCCGCGCCATCTGTTCCTGTCAAGACGTTTCGTTTAGATTCCCCTTTGTGAATCAATACTATCGGAAGAATATTAAGGGAAGGTTGAAAACCTATCCGGCTATAGTCCGGATCAATCCCGCGGCGGCCAGCCCCATCAGCAACAACAAAACGAAACGCCGATAGGACCGTTGATCGGAGCGGCGGAAGGCCCCGCTCCCGAGGGCGATGCCTACGAACATGGGGACAAGGAACAAGGCCGCCCGCCCGGCGATGCCCGGCGATATGAGACCCTGATAAGCGGCCAATCCCGATGCATAGCCGTCGGTGAAGAAGGTCAGCAGGATCATCGTCGAGCGCGCCTCCGCCGCGGCTATGGACGCCGCGGCCATGAACAAGGCGACGGGTTGCCCGCCGAAGGAGGCGGCGCCGTTGGCGATGCCGGAAAAGACTCCCGTCAGCGTTGTGTTGAGAGCGTTCGGGCGGAGCCCGTCCGCCCGTCCCGACCACAAAAACAACGAGATGCCGAGAACGAAGAGAGACAGCCCGGCGCGCATGGCGTCTTCGGGCAGGGCGGTCAGCAAATAAACCCCGGCGGGCGCGCCGATAAGGCTGCCCAGGAATAGACGCCCGGCCAGGGTCCGGTCGATATTCCCGCGGACGGACGGCAACAGCCGCAAGCTGGCCGCGACCTCCATCATCAGGGCCATGGGGACGATTTGAACCGGCGGCAGGACCATGGTCAGCGAGAGGACGATGATCGCCGACATCCCGAAACCCGCGAAGCCCCGGATGACCCCGGCCGCGAAGACGGCCGCGAAACCGAAGGCCAGTTTCCCGGCGCTCAGGTCGATGGCGGAAAGAAAATCCATTGAATTTTTATTCCGCGATCGCTTCTTCCGGCGGCGTGAAAGGATAATCCAGGGCTCTGGCGACGGCCCGATGGGTGACGCGCCCCTTGTGCACGTTAAGCCCCGCCATCAGGCCGGGGTCCGCGGCCATGGCCCGGCGGTATCCCTCCTCGGCCAGCAACAGGACATAGGGAAGGGTCGCGTTGTTGAGCGCGATGGTCGAGGTGCGCGGGACCGCGCCCGGCATATTGGCGACGCAATAATGAACGACGCCTTCCTCCACATAGGTCGGATCGGCATGGGTCGTGGGGCGGCCGGTCTCGAAGCATCCGCCCTGATCGATGGCGACGTCGAGCGCCACCGAACCGGGGCGCATGGAAGCGACCAGGGCCCGGGAAACCAGTCTCGGCGTTTCCGCGCCCGGCACCAGGACGGCCCCGACGACCACGTCGGCCCCGGCGACGTATTCCTCGATGGACTCCACGGTCGAATAGATCGTGTTGAGGCGGGAGCCGTATTGCAGGTCCAGGGAGCGCAGCTTGTCGTGGGATTTGTCCAGAACCGTGACCCTCGCGCCCATGCCCATGGCGACGAGGACGGCGTTGGTCCCGACGACGCCGCCACCGAGCACGACCACGTCGGCGGGCGCGACGCCGGGCACGCCTCCCATCAGGACGCCCGCGCCGCCGCGTTCCTTTTCGAGGCATGTGGCGGCCGCTTGAATGGCCATCCTGCCCGCCACCTCGCTCATGGGGGCGAGCAAGGGCAACCGCCCGCGTCCGTCCGTCACCGTTTCATAAGCGATGGCGACGCAGCCCGAACGGACCAGGGCCCGGGTCTGTTCGGGGTCGGGGGCCAGATGCAGATAGGTGAAAAGGAGTTGGTCACGGCCCAGCATGGAACATTCGACGGCTTGGGGTTCCTTGACCTTGACGATCATATGGGCCCGTTCGAAGACGTCGGCGGCCGAGGCGGCGATGGCCGCGCCGGCGGCTTCATAAGCCGCGTCGTCCATGCCGATGCCGCCCCCCGCCCCCGTTTCAACCAAAACGCCGTGGCCGTGGTGAACCAGTTCCCGAACCGCGAAGGGGGCCAGGCCGACCCTGAACTCGTTGTTTTTTATTTCTTTGGGGATTCCGATCAGCATGGGGTTTTCTCCTTGGCTCAAGGATATAGGGTTCGTTTGGAGAAAACAGAACTTTCCATTCTTGTCCGCCGATCATTTTTGCAATATATTGCAATGCAGTAAATATTTCTGCGCCGCAACAATAAGGATCGGGATTATGGACAACGAAACGACGAAAATGAGCGAACTCCACGGGTATTATTTCGAGGACCTGGAAATCGGCATGACCGATATCTTCGCCAAGACCGTGACGGAGGCCGATATCATCCTGTATTCGGGCGTTTCCGGGGACACCAACCCCGTTCATCTCAACCATGAATTCGCCGCCGAAACCATGTTCAAGGAACGCATCGCCCACGGGATGCTGTCGGCGGGCTTTATTTCCGCCGCCATCGGGACGAAGCTGCCCGGGCCCGGATGCATCTATATCGGCCAGTCCTTGCGGTTCAAGGCCCCGGTCAAGGCGGGCGACACGGTAACGGCGCGTGTTACGGTCGAAGCCTTGGACAATAAGAAGCATTTCGTGGAACTTAAAACCGTCTGCACCGTGGCCGGTAAGGTGGTCATCGACGGCGAAGCCACCATCATGGTTCCGACACGGGTTTAGGGCATGTTTCCCCTTGACCCGGCCAGGGGGCGCTGACACTTTCTTGCCATCATGCGGATATTTCGCCATTTCGACGATCTGCCGGACGACGTCTTCGGCGGCGCGGTCGCTATCGGAAACTTCGATGGGGTCCATCGGGGCCACCATGCCGTCATCGCCGAAGCGGGGCGCATCGCCAAGGCGGCGGGCCATCCCTGGGGCGTGCTGACCCTGGAGCCTCATCCGCGCAATATTTTCACCCCCGGCGAACCGCCCTTCCGCCTCACGCCTTTCCGCATCAAGGCCCGCCACATAGAGGCGCTCGGCGTCGATTACCTGACGGTTCTTCATTTTGATAAGGATTTCGCCAGGCGCTCGGCGGAATCCTTCGTCCACGACGTTCTGGTCGGTGGGTTGAAGGCCAATCATGTGGTTTGCGGGTATGATTTCGTTTTCGGCCACGGGCGGAAGGGCGATTCCGAAATGCTTCTCCATATGGGCAAGGAGGAAGGATACGGGTTTACCTGCGTTCCGCCGTACAACGACGAAAACGGGATCGTTTTTTCCTCGACCCGGGCCCGCGAATGCCTCAAGGCGGGGGACCCCAAAGGCGCGGCCCATGTCCTCGGGCGGTGCTTCGAAATCGAGGGAAGGGTGGAGCGCGGAGACAACCGCGGACACGCCATCGGCTTTCCCACCGCCAACATCCATCTCGATGAATACATCCGGCCCGCCACCGGGGTTTACGCCGTTAAGGGCGGCGTCGACATGGGCGTAGACACGGTCTGGCTCGACGGGGTCGCCAACTTCGGCAACCGACCGACCTTTAACGGCCAAGACGTGGTCTTGGAGGCCCATTTCTTCGGGTATGACGAAGACCTTTACGCCAAGCACCTGCGCGTCGCCTTGGTCGAATACATCAGGCCTGAAAAGAAGTTCGGCGGAATGGAAGATTTAAAGGCGCAGATCGCCAAGGACTGCGCCAAGGCGAAGGAAATTCTCGCCGACCACACCTGCAAAATAACGATTTAACGGCGTTTACAGACCATGAGCACCAACTACAAAGACACGCTTTTCCTGCCCAAAACCGGCTTCCCCATGAAGGCGGGCCTGTCGCTGCGCGAGCCCGAAACCCTGAAACGGTGGGAAGACGAAGACCTTTACGGAGCCCTGCGCCGGCAAGGAAAAGGGCGCGAGAAGTACATCCTTCACGACGGCCCGCCGTATGCCAACGGCCACCTGCACATCGGCCACGCGCTCAATAAGATCCTCAAGGACGTCATCAACCGGTCCCAGCAGATGCTGGGCAAGGACGCCTGCTACGTTCCGGGTTGGGACTGCCACGGCCTGCCCATCGAATGGAAGATCGAGGAAAAGTACCGCAAGAAGGGCAAGGACAAGGACCAGGTTCCCATCGTCGCCTTCCGCCGGGAATGCCGGGAATTCGCCGAAAAATGGATCGACGTCCAGCGCGAGGAATTCAAGCGCCTGGGCGTCATGGGCGATTGGGATAATCCCTATACGACCATGACATTTTCCGCCGAGGCGCAGATCGTGCGCGAGTTGGGCAAGTTCCTCATGAACGGATCGCTCTACAAGGGCGCCAAGCCGGTCCTTTGGTCTGTGGTGGAAAAGACGGCGCTGGCCGAGGCCGAGGTCGAATACCACGACCACACCTCGACCACGGTGTTCGTGCGCTTTCCCGTGGCCAAGGCCTCAAGGGCGGAACTCGAAGGGGCCTCCATCGTCATCTGGACGACCACGCCCTGGACCCTGCCGGGCAACCGGGCCGTGGCTTACGGGGCGGATATCGACTATGTTGTGATCGAGACCGAAGGGGCGGCGGGCGGTAAATTGGTGGTGGCCGAAGCCCTGAAAGACGAAGTTTGCAAGGCCGCCGGCATCACGGCCGAAATCATCCATCGCCTGAAAGGTTCCGATCTGGCCGGGACCGTCTGCCGCCATCCCTTCCACGGCCAAGGCTACGATTTCGACGTGCCCGCCCTGGCCGCCGATTTCGTCGAGATCGATACGGGCTCGGGTTTCGTTCACATCGCGCCGGGCCACGGGGCCGACGACTGGGAACTGGGCATGGCCAACGGGATCGCCGTTCCCGACACGGTGGACGCTAGCGGGTTGTTCATGGACCACGTGCCAATGTTTTCCGGCAAGCACGTTTTCAAGGTCAACGGCGACGTCGTCGAGGCCTTGAAGGAAGCGGGCGCGCTCGTGGCTTCGGGCAAGCTGACCCACAGCTATCCCCATTCCTGGAGATCAAAAGCGCCGTTGATCTTCCGCAACACGGCCCAGTGGTTCATCTCCATGGAGGCGGACGGCCTGCGCGAGAAGGCGCTGAACGCCATCGACGAGACCCGCTTCGTCCCCGCCTCCGGCCAGAAACGCCTTCGCGGCATGATCGAGCAGCGGCCGGACTGGTGCGTGTCCCGGCAGCGCGCCTGGGGCGTTCCGATCACGGTTTTCGTCCATAAGGAAACCGGCGAGCCGCTCCGCGACCAATCGGTCCTGGACCGGGTGGTCGAGGCCGTCGAGGCCGAAGGGGCGGACGCCTGGTTCGCCTCGGATCCGTCGCGGTTTTTAGGGGAGGACCATGAGCCCGACGATTACGAGCAGGTCACCGATATCCTCGACGTCTGGTTCGACTCGGGCTGTACTCACAGTTTTGTTTTGGAAGCGCGTCCCGATCTGGCCTGGCCTGCCTCCCTTTATCTCGAAGGGTCGGACCAGCACCGGGGCTGGTTCCATTCGTCGCTTTTGGAATCCTGCGGCACCCGTGGCCGCGCGCCCTACGACGCCGTCTTGACCCACGGCTTCGTCATGGCCGAAGACGGCCACAAGATGTCCAAGTCCCTGGGCAACACCATTTCCCCGCAAGACGTGGCCAACCAGCAAGGGGCGGACATCCTGCGCCTTTGGGTGGTCGGTTCGGATTATTCCGAAGACCTGCGCATCGGCCCCGAAATCATTAAGCAGCACGCCGACATCTACCGCCGGCTGCGCAACACGTTGCGCTTCCTGCTCGGTAATTTGAACGGCTTCGATCCCGCCGAACGCCTGGAGCCTGCGGAAATGCCGGAGCTGGAACGCTGGGTCCTGCATCGGGTCTGGGAGATGGACGGCCTGCTGCGCCGGTCGTGTAACGATTATCATTTCCACCCGCTTTTCACCGAGCTGCACGGCTTCTGCTCGGTCGACCTGTCCGCCTTCTATTTCGATATCCGCAAGGACAGCCTGTATTGCGACCGGGCCGACCGGACCCGGCGCAGGGCGGCGCGAACGGTTCTCGATACCCTGTTCAATTGCCTGACCGCCTGGCTGGCTCCGTTTATTTGCTTTAGCGCGGAAGAAGCCTGGCTGGCGCGCGACGCCGGTAACGGGGGCAGCGTTCACCTGCGCCCTTTCCCCGATATTCCTGATGGTTGGCGCGACGACGCCCTGGCCGCAAAATGGGAAAAGGTCCGCGACTTAAGGCGTGTGGTGACCGGCGCCCTGGAAGTCGAACGGGCGAACAAAACGATCGGATCGTCCCTCCAGGCCAAGCCGTCGGTCTATGCCGATAAGCGCTACCGCGACGCCGTCAGAGATTTTTCTGAAATTGACTTGGCGGACCTGTTCATCACGTCGGGCATGGAATTCAAACAAGGAGAACCCCCCGGCGGCGCGTTCTCGCTCGACGACGCGCCCGGGGTGAACGTGGTTCCGGGATTGGCTCCGGGGGCGAAATGCCAACGCTGCTGGAAGGTGCTCGAAGACGTCGGATCGGACCCCGATTTTGGTGATGTTTGCCTTCGCTGCGCCGACGCCGTCCGTCATCACAACGGGGCGCAAGTTTGAATGGGCAGGCCGGGGAAATTTTTTTGGATCGGCCTAGGCGTCGCCGGCCTCTCCATTCTCATAGACCAGGGAAGCAAATGGTGGATCGTCAACGTTTTCATGGTCCCGCCCCGTGTCGTTCCGGTGACGCCTTTTTTCAACCTGGTCTTGGGATGGAACAAGGGCATCAGCTTCGGCCTGTTCAATAACGGCTCGGACTTCAATGCCTGGATTTTGTCGGGCGTCGCCTTGGCCGTCGTCTCTTTTCTTCTCGTTTGGCTTTACCGGGAACAAGGCCGGCTGGCCTCGGTCGCCCTTGGGTTGGTCATCGGGGGGGCGCTCGGCAACGTCATCGACCGCCTCAGACATGGCGGGGGGACGGATTTCCTGGATTTCCATCTTTCCGGCTATCATTGGCCCGCTTTCAATCTGGCCGACACGGGCATCTTTTTAGGCGCCGCCTTCCTTGTCGCAGATTCCTTGTTTGCGGGGAAAGAAAAGCCTAATAATAGGACCATGGGACATAAGGAAGATGAATAGGATCGGTTTGATTTCCGTTATTATCGTCTCCGCCTTTGTGTTGGGCGGATGCGAGGAAACGCGGAGTATTTTGGGCGGCAAGTCCGCCCCGGACGAGTTCGCCGTCTATTCGAGGGCTCCGCTCAGCCTGCCGCCGAGTTATGGGCTTAAACCGCCTGCGCCGGGAACGGAGCGGCCGCAAACCGTTCAGCCCCGGACGACGGCCCGTAAAGCGCTGCTGGGGCAAGGCGCGTCAGGGGTTTCGGGGGACGATCTGAAATCTCCGGGGATCCGCGCCCTCGTCGCCCGCGCCGGAGGCTTCGACGCCGATCCCAACATCCGGACCTCGGTCAATTTGGAAACATCGATCCTGGCCATTAAGGACGACCGCTTCACCAACAAGCTCCTGTTCTGGCAAACCCGGCCCGAACCCGGCGTGACGCTGGACGCGGTAAAGGAATCCAAACGGATCCGCGACGCCAAGGAGGCGGGACGGCCCATCACCGACCGGCCCCAACCCACCATCACGCGCTCGCGCCTCACCAAACCCAAGAGCAAGAGTTTCTGGGGCGGTTGGTTTAATTAGGCGCGCCGTCTTGTCGTCACAATTCAGTGATAGCCAACCGGGCCGTGGCCCTGGATCCACTCTTTAAAGGTATATGGGATGATGACGTCTGTTAATCGTGGCCGTCGGGCGCTCTTTATGGTCTTGGGCCTGACGGCGGTCTTGCTCGTCACCGCGGAGCGCGCCGGCGCGGCCGTCTTCAACCCCAAAACGTTCAGGCTTTCGAACGGGATTCAAGTCGTTCTCATCCCCAATAACCGGGTTCCCGTCGCCACCCATATGGTCTGGTACCGTGTCGGTTCCGCCGACGAGGAGCCGGGGAAAACGGGAACGGCCCACCTGCTCGAGCACCTGATGTTCAAGGGAACGCCGGCTTATCCGTCGGGGGCTTTTTCGAAGATCGTGGCGCGGAACGGCGGCCGGGAAAACGCCTTCACCTCCAAAGACTATACCGGCTATTACCAAACCATCGCCGTCGATCGCCTTGAAAAAGTAATGGCCATGGAAGCCGACCGGATGATGAATTTGATCCTGTCGGAAAAAGACCTGGAGATGGAGCGCCTGGTCGTTCTGGAAGAGCGCCGCCAACGCATCGACAACAACCCCGGCGCCGTTCTCGGCGAACACGTCAACGCGGCGATGTATCTCAACTATCCCTACCGCAACCCCATCATCGGCTGGGCGGGTGAAATCCGTTCCCTGACGCGGAAGGACATTTTGGCTTTCTACCGCCGCTGGTATGGCCCGGACAACGTCATCGTCGTCATCGCCGGGGACGTCACGGTCGAGCAGGTCAGGCCCATGGCCGAAAGGACCTACGGCAAAATCCCCGCCGTTTCGAATCCGCCCCGGCCCCGCCCCCCCCGCGTCCGGCCCCAAGAGCCCCCCCAGAAGGCGTCCCGTAGCGTCGTTCTCAAGGATAAACGCGTCCGGCAGCCGTCTTGGAGCCGCCAATTCCTGGCTCCCAGCTATAGGAACGGCGCCACCGGCCAAGCCTACGCCCTGGAGGTTTTGTCCGAAATCCTCGGCGACGGGGCGACCAGCCGCCTGTACCGCTCTCTGGTCGTCGAGCGCAAGTTGGCCGTTTCCGCGGGCGTTCAATACGACCCAAGCGCGCTCGGGCCGGCCCGTTTCGTCATTTACGCCAGCCCCCGGCCCGGCGTTTCAATAGGGCAATTGGATAAGGCGGTGACCGGCGAAATCGAAACCGTGCTTAAATCGGGCGTCACCTCCGATGAGGTGGCCCGCACCGTAAAACGGATGCAGGCCGATGCGGTCTATGCCCGGGATTCCCTGTCGACGGGGGCCCAGGTTCTCGGCGAATCCCTGGTGATCGGAATGTCCATCGACGACGTGGAGGCATGGCCGGAACGGATCGCGGCGCTCACGGTGGAACGAATCAACGCCGCGGCCAGGGAGGTCCTGGTCCTGAACCGCTCCGTGACCTCTTCCCTGTTGCCGTTGAAGGAGGGATCATGAACGTGGTGCTCCGCTTACCCGGCTTGGCGTTGCTTGGTTTTCTATTCCTGGCCTTCTGGCCGGGCGGCCAGGCGCGGGCGGTGGAGGTCGAACGCGTGCTCAGCCCCAAGGGCGTGGAGGCCTGGTTGGTGCGCAATCAAGCCAATCCGATTATTTCCTTGAAATTCGCCTTCCGGGGCGGCGCGGCGCTCGATCCAAAGGGCAAGGAAGGCCTGGCGAGGATGGTTTCGTCCTTGCTCGATGAGGGCGCGGGGGATTTGGACAGCCAGACCTTTCAGAAGCGCCTGGATGATTTGTCCATAACCCTTCATTTTAGCGCCGGGCGCGATGCGTTCCAGGGAACCTTGAAAACCCTGACCGAAAACAGGGACGCCGCTTTCGGTCTGTTGGCCCTTGCCGTGAACAAACCACGGTTCGACGACGAACCCGTCTCACGCATGCGCAGCCAACTCCTGGCCGGCTTGAGGCGGGATGCGGAAGACCCCGACGAAATAGCCGGGTTGTCTCTTTTCAAGGCCCTGTTCCCGGACCACCCTTATGGGCGGCCCGTCAAGGGGACGCCCGAAAGCATCGGCTCTATTACGGCAAAGGATATGCGCGCCTTCGTATCGCGCCGCCTAGCCAGGGACAATCTGGTCATCGGCGTGGTCGGCGACATCACGCCAGAGCGCCTCGGCGCGCTCCTCGATGAGACCTTCGGAAGCTTGCCCGAACGGGCGTCCGATTGGCGCATTCGGGAAGCCGCCCAGCCCGCGAAGGGGAAAACGCTGGTCGTTAAAAAGGCCGTCCCGCAAAGCGCCATCGTTTTCGCCCAACAAGGATTAAAAAGGGACGACCCGGATTTTTACGCCGCTTACGTGATGAACCATGTTCTCGGGGCCGGGGGGTTCACCTCGCGCCTGTACACGGAAATCCGGGAGAAAAGGGGATTGGCTTATTCGGTCGGCAGTTACCTTTATCCCCTCGATTACGCCGGATTGATTTATGGAAGCGCCGGGACGGCCAATAAAAGGGTGGGCGAAACCCTGAAAATAATACGTTCGGAATGGGCCCGTATGGCCGGGAAGGGAATGACGCCCGAAGAACTCAAGGACGCCAAAACCTACCTGACCGGCTCCTTTCCCCTTCGCTTTACGTCCAATGGACGGATCGCCTCCATCCTCGTCGGCATGCAGCTCGACCGCCTCGGCATCGATTATCTGGACCGCAGGAACGCCTATATCGAGGCGGTGACGCTTGAGGACGTCGATCGAGTCGCCAAAAAATGGCTGGACCCCGGGAAGCTGACGGTTGTGGTCGTCGGCGAGCCCGAGGGCGTAATACCACGGTAAAGTTCTGTGGTAGTGGGGGTTAAAACAAATTCAACTCGAAAAATAGCGGCCGCTCGTGTAGACTCCCCGAAGACGGGCGTATCGTCATGGGTTGGAGGGAGAGCGGTTGTGTTTATCATAAAACAGCGCTCTCCTCTTGTGCCCGTGGATCGGGATCTCGGCGCGGCATTCCGGAAAGTATTCAGCAAGCTGTTGGATGAAGAGGAAAGCTATCTTCTGAAAAGCGCCGAAAGACGCCTCTACGAACCCGGCGAAACGATTATCGAGGAAAAAACCGTCTGTGGCGGAATCTTCGTCATGGTGCGTGGAGAGGCGCGGGTCGAATACGGCCGCGAGCCGGAAAGGGACGATCCCATGATCGTCGAGGTCGCGATCATGGAACGCGGGGACGTCATGGGCGAGATGTCCCTTCTCGATGGGCTCCCCACGTCGGCGAGCGTAATCGCAAACACGGAAGTCGAAATTCTCTTTATAAAAGGAGAAATGATCGAGGCGCTTCTCCTGGGCGACCCGACTTTCGGCGCCCGCTTCTATCGGTCCCTGGCCATAAATCTTTCATTGCGCCTGCGCGCGACCAACAGGAACGTCGAGATGGTCCCCCGCTCCAGGTCCCTGCGCTGGAAAGCGCAACCGGAAAAAGCCTGCTGATACGCTCCTGGCCGCTCATGGCCATGTCTGATAATCTTCCCGAAACGTTAACCCGGCGAAGAAAATGGCCTCCATAAAAGATTCAAATGCTTGGAAAGTTTTGGAAAAGCACCACGCCGTGATGGCGGGGCTTTCCATGCGGGACCTGTTTTCCGAAGACGGGAACCGATTCGAAGAATTTTCCCTGACCCTGGACGATATGTTGCTCGATTATTCGAAAAACCGGATCACCGGGGAAACCATGCGCCTTCTCCTCGACCTTGTAAGGGAAAGGGGTTTTGAGGCCCGCCGGGACGAGATGTTTTCCGGGAAGAAAATCAACGTCACGGAGAACAGGGCGGTCCTTCACGTAGCGCTCAGGAACCGCTCTTCACGAAAAATTATCCTCGACGGGCAAGACGTGATGCCGATGGTTCGGGACGTTCTCGCCCGGATGCGGCGCTTCTCCGACAAGGTAAGGGACGGCTCCTGGACCGGGGCCACGGGCAAAGCCGTAACCGATGTGGTCAATATCGGCATCGGCGGTTCCTGCCTGGGCCCGATGATGGCCTGCGAGGCCTTGAAACCCTATCAGCGTCCTGATTTAAGGCCCCATTTCGTCTCCAATGTGGACGGCAGCGAAATAACGGAAACCCTTAAAGGGCTGGACCCGGAAACGACCCTTTTCCTGGTCGCGTCAAAAACCTTTTCGACCCTGGAAACCCGCGTAAACGCCGAAACGGCGAGGGCTTGGCTGACCGATAAGCTCGGCGTGGACGCCGTGCCGAAGCATTTCGCCGCCCTGTCGGCCAACGCCGAGGCGGCGGCCGGGTTCGGCATCGGTCTCAAAAATGTTTTTGAATTCTGGGACTGGGTGGGGGGACGTTTTTCCCTTTGGTCGGCGGTTGGATTGGCGATCGCCATCGTTCTCGGCATGGATCGTTTCGAAGACCTTCTCGAGGGCGCTTTCGAAATGGATGAACATTTCCGCACCACGCCTTTGGAAGAGAACATGCCCGTCGTCATGGCCGTTCTGGGGATTTGGTACATCAACTTTTTCGATGCCGAAGACCACGCGATCCTGCCTTACGACCGGTATTTAAGCCGCCTTCCCGCCTATCTCGAACAGGCGGAAATGGAAAGCAACGGCAAGTCGGTGACCCGCGATGGCGAACCGGTCGATTACATCACCGCCCCCGTCGTCTTCGGAGAGGCGGGAACGAACGGGCAGCATTCCTTCTATCAGTTGATCCACCAGGGCCGCCACCTGGTCCCGGCGGATTTCATCGCCCCCGTTCTTTCCCACAACCCTATAGGGGATCATCACCGGATTCTCCTGTCCAATTTTTTCGCCCAGACCGAAGCCTTGATGCGAGGCCGCTCGCCCGAAGAGGTTCGGGCTCATCTTTCCGGGAAGGGGATGGACGAAGACACGATCGAGCGCTTGCTTCCCCATCAGGTTTTCGAAGGCAACAGGCCGACGAACTCGATCCTGGTGCGCCGCCTCGATCCCCGGACCCTGGGGAGGCTGATCGCGCTGTACGAACACAAGGTTTTCGTCCAGGGCGTCGTTTGGGACATCAATTCCTTCGACCAATGGGGGGTGGAGCTGGGCAAGCAACTGGCCGAACGCATCCTTCCCGAGCTTGGCGGCGACGAACCGGTAAGCGGCCATGACGGGTCCACCAACGGCCTGATCAATCATTTCAAGAAACTGCGCGCCGGGTAACCATGGTTCTCCGCCTCTTGCCCGAAGTCCTTATCAACCGCATCGCCGCCGGCGAGGTCGTCGAAAGGCCGGCGAGCGCGGTCAAGGAGCTGGTGGAAAACGCCATCGACGCCCATGCGCGCCGTATCGACGTGGTAATCCGCGACGGCGGCCGGGCCTTGATTTCGGTCGCCGATGACGGTTTGGGCATGACCGGGGCGGAACTGGAACTGTGCGTGGAGCGTCACGCCACCTCGAAACTTCCCGAAGACGACCTGACCCAAATCGCCACCTTGGGTTTCCGGGGCGAAGCCTTGCCTTCGATCGGGGCGGCGGCCAGGTTGAAGATCACCAGCCGGACGGGGGACGCCGAAAGCGCCTGGACCCTTTCGCTCGAAGGCGGCGTTAAGGGCGCGTTGGTTCCCGCGGCCCATCCCCCGGGGACGCGGGTCGAGGTGCGCGATCTGTTTTTCGCCACTCCGGCCCGGCTGAAATTCCTAAAAGCGGCGCGGACGGAAACCGGCCATGTGGTCGAGATCGTCAACCGGCTGGCCATGGCCCATCCGGAAATCGGATTTTCTTTGAACGACGGCGGCCGCGACCTGATCAAGCTGGCCCCGGGCGAGGGCGATCTTTTCAGCGCCCGGCTCGCCCGTTTGGCCGCCGTCATGGGCCGCGCGTTCGCCGACAACGCCTTGGCTATAGACGCCGAGCGCGACGGCCTGCGCCTGACCGGCCATATCGGTTTGCCGACGCTCAACCGGGGCAACGCCGCCAAGCAGTTTCTGTTCGTCAACGGGCGTCCGGTGCGCGACAAGCTGCTTTTCGGGGCGCTGCGCGGGGCCTATCGGGATTTCCTCGCTTCGGACCGTTATCCGCTGGTCGCCCTGTACATGGAACTGCCCGGCGAGGCCGTCGACGTTAACGTCCATCCGGCCAAGACCGAGGTTCGTTTTCGCGACGCCGGAACGGTGCGCGGCCTGATCGTCGGGGCCCTGAAGCACGCCCTCGCCGAAGCCGGACACCGCTCGGCGACGACGGCCGGCGAAGCGGCCCTGGGCGCCCTGCGCCCTGCGCTACCTTCCGCCCTGCGCCCCGCAATGTCTCCTGGCCTGGGCATGGGGGAGCGGGCGGCGGCTTACCATGCCCCCTTGTCCGGGCTCCATGCCCCGCCCCAGGCGAGGAACCCCGAAGCGGCCCCCACCACGGTTCCCGGCGACCCGTCGGACTACCCCTTGGGCGTCGCCCGCGCCCAGGTCCATGAAACCTATATCGTTTCTCAAACCATTGACGGCATCGTCATCGTCGACCAGCACGCCGCCCACGAACGCCTCGTTCACGAAGGAATCAAAAAAGCCATGGCCGAAGGCGGCGTCGCCCGCCAGGGCCTGTTGATTCCCGACGTGGTCGAATTGGACGAAGCGGCGGTGGACCGATTGGTCGCGCGGGCGGGGGAACTCCGGGAACTGGGCCTGGTGGTCGAGGCCTTCGGTCCCGGGGCCGTCGTCGTGCGGGAAACGCCCGCCGTTTTGGGCCAGGTCGACGTTCAGGGCCTGCTCCGGGACTTGGCCGACGATTTGGCCGAATTCGACGAGGCGCTGGCCTTGGCCGACCGGCTCGGCGACGTTTGCGCCACCATGGCCTGCCACGGCAGCCTGCGCGCCGGGCGGCCGCTCCAGGGCGCTGAAATGAACGCCCTGCTGCGCGAGATGGAAGCGACGCCCCATTCCGGCCAATGCAGCCATGGCCGCCCCACCTACGTGGAATTGAAACTGGCCGATATCGAGAAGCTGTTCGGCAGGCGCTAGTTTAGCCTTAGGAAAACCACCCTGGTCGCGCCGTAAACCCGTTCGTCCAGAACCGAGAATTTGGCCGGGGCCTCGAAGGGTTCGTTCGAGGCGACCTCGACGACGCAGACCGCGCCCGCCGCCAGCCAGCCTTTCGCCGTCAATCCCAGAAGGGCGGGGTTGGTCAACTCGGAGTCATAAGGCGGGTCGAGGAAAACGAGCGGGCAGGGCGCGCGCGCGGCGCGTGGCGGGGGCGGCAGGCGGGCGGCGTCGAGTTTCAGGGTCGTGATGTTTCGCCCCTCGCCCAAGGAACCCGCGTTCTTGCGCACGATATTAAGCGCCTCTGGATTGGCGTCGATGAAGGTGGCGTGGGCCGCGCCGCGCGACAGGGCCTCGACGCCCAACGCCCCGGTTCCCGAGAAAATGTCGATAACGGCGGCCCCATCCAGCACCAGCCCTTCAGTCCCGTGTTCCAGGATGTTGAAGACGGCTTCCCGGACCCGGTCCGACGTGGGCCGCGTCTCCCTTCCGGCGAGGGCCTTTAAGGGCCTGCCCCGATGTTTGCCGCCGACGATCCTCATTGGGATTTTTCCGTGCCGACCTGTTCGCGCAGCACCTTGGCCGGAACCTCGGAAACCTGGCCGCGGACCATGTTGCCCAGTTGAAAGGGGCCGTAGGCGACGCGGATCAAACGGTTCACGGTCAGGCCCAGATGCTCCATCACCTTCCTGATTTCCCGGTTTTTGCCTTCTTTGATGGCGATGGTCAGCCAGGCGTTCGCGCCTTGGCTTTTATCGAGCTGCGCCTCGATGGGGCCGTAACGGACGCCCTCGACGGCGACGCCGCCCGCCAGTCCTTGCAACTTTTGTTCATCGACCCGGCCGTGAACCCTGACCCGGTAGCGCCGGGTCCATCCCGTCGCCGGTTTTTCCAGTTTGCGCGCCAGCCCGCCGTCGTTGGTCAGAAGCAACAGGCCTTCGGAATTGTAATCCAGGCGGCCGACGGAGATCACCCGGCCCAGTTCCTTGGGCAGGCGTTCAAACACCGTCGCCCGTCCTTGCGGGTCGCCGTGCGATGTAAGCAGCCCGGCGGGCTTGTGATAGCGCCAAAGCCGGGTGCGTTCGGGCGCGCCGAGGAGTTTTCCGTCGACGATGATCTTGCTTTCGGGCGTGACCGTGAAGGCGGGCGTGGTCAGGGTCTCGCCGTCGACGACGACCCGGCCCGCGACGATCCGGCGTTCGGCCTCGCGGCGCGAGCACAGCCCCGCCCGGGCCATGACCTTGGCGATGCGTTCTTTCGTCTTTTCCGTCATGGCGATTTCCTCGCCGCGTCGATGAAGGCGGCGAAAATACGGATGTCCCCGGTGTTGATCTCAAACTCCGGATGCCACTGAACCCCGAGGCAGAAACGCTTGGCGGTGGCCTCCATCCCTTCGATGACGCCGTCGGGCGCGCGCGCGTTGATCTTCACGCCGTCCGGTTCGTCCCTAGCCGCCTGATGGTGGGCGCTGTTTACCGACAAAACGTCCAAACCGACGATATCGTGGAGCAGGGTTCCCGTGACGATTTCGACGCTATGGCCCGCCTCGTCCCGGGGGTTGGGTTGTTCGTGGGCGAGGGCGCCGGGGACTTCGTCTGGAATATGCTGGTTCAAGGTTCCGCCCAAGGCCACATGAAGAAGCTGTTGGCCGCCGCAGATGCCCAAGATGGGCATGTCGCGCGCCAAGGCCCCTTTGGTGAGCGCCATTTCGAAATCCGTCCGGGCGTCCTTGGTTTTGACCGTCCGGTGGCGGTCGGCCGCGCCGAAAAGGGACGGGTCCAGGTCGAAATTGCCGCCGGTGACGACGAGCCCGTCCATATGGCCGAGGTAGGTTTCTGCCAACTCCGCTTCAAGGGGCAAGGCGACGGGCAATCCGCCCGCGCGCGCCACCGCGCCCGCGTAATTCCGGCGCAATGCGTACCAGGGAAATTTTGAATAAACTCCGGGATCTTCCGAATCCAGGGTTATGCCGATGACGGGTGTTTTCATGGGGCGGACTGTAGGGCGGTGGAGGCCTGGGGGCAATAAGCGATAAGGCCGGTCTTGACCTCGGTCCGGGCGCGCCCCACTGTTTGCTCATGAGCGAATTATCCTACATGGAACGAGCCTTGGCCGAGGCCGCGCGCGCAGCAGGCCGGGGCGAGGTTCCCGTCGGCGCGGTGCTGGTGGACGCCATGACGGGGGCCGTGATCGCGGCGGCCGGGAACGGGACGGAAGGGTCGAGCGACCCGACGGCCCACGCCGAAGTGCTGGTGATCCGCGAAGCCGCCGGCCGCCTGGGTGCGCCCCGCCTCCCCGAATGCGACCTTTACGTGACCCTGGAGCCCTGCCCCATGTGCGCCACGGCGATTTCGTTCGCCCGCATCCGCCGGCTTTATTTCGGGGCCTATGATGCCAAGGGCGGCGGCGTCGATCACGGCCCGCGCATCTTCGAGCAGGCGACCTGCCACCACAAACCAGAAATCTATGGCGGTATCGATGAACAAGCATCAAGTGTCTTATTGAAAGGTTTTTTTCAGGGCAAGCGTGCGGGATAAGTTTGTGGCCATGGGAAACCGCTTCTTTTTGTTCTTGTTTCTGGCGCTCGGCATCGCGGGTTCCCCGGTCCGCGCCGATTTCCAGACCGGCATGGCGGCCTATGGCGAGGGCGATTACGGCGCGGCGCTCGCCGAGTGGAAACCGGCCGCCGAACGAGGGGACGTTTACGCCCAGAACATGTTGGGGTTCCTCTACGCCAAGGGCCGGGGCGTCAAACGGGATATGGGCCGGGCCGTTTCCTGGTGGACGCGGGCGGCCGAAGCGGGGCACCCCCCGGCCCAATTCACCCTCGGCAAGATTTACTTAAAAGGGATCGGTGTCGAACGGGATTCCGAGGCGGGTGCGCGCTGGATCGAAAGGGCCGCCGAGGCCGGGTTCGCCGAGGCGCAGATCTTTTACGGCGCCTTGTACGCCAAGGGCGAGGGCGTTTCCCGCGATCTGGTCCAGGCCTATATGTGGCTCGACCTCGCCGCCAGCGGCAAGGGCCGCGAGCCCGGCGCTTTCTGGGACGCCATCACCCCTTACCTGACGCCCCAGGAAGTGCGCGCCGCAAACAAGCAAATCAACAAATGGAACAGCGGCGAGGATTGACAGGGAAGCCGCCGGGACAACGCCATATGCTTAAAAATTATTCGAAAATATCCGGGAATTCTCCCATGGTGAAAATCAATGAAAGAATAAGGGTGACCATCCTCATTCCCTTCACCGTTTTCCTTTTGCTCATTGTCGGCTTTTTCATCGCGTCGAGTTACCTGAGGGAGAAACAAACACGCGAAGCCGCTCTGGCCGATAAGGTCAAACAGGTGGAGACCGAGTTCCGGCTGAAACTCGGCAGCGATGCGGATTCCATGCGCACGGCTCTTTTCTCTATCCTGCAAGTGGAAAAAATAAAGACGGCTTTCCTGAAAGGCGACAGGGACGAATTGCAAAAATTGGCGATGCCCATTTTCAAGTATCTCAAGGAAAAGAATCTTTACACCCATTTCTATTTTATCGGCCTCGATAGAAAGGCCTTTCTCAGGGTTCACCAGCCCAACAGGTATGGCGATACAATCAAGCGCTCCACTTTGCTTGAAGCGGAAAAAACGGGGAAGGTTTCAAGTGGTATCGAGTTGGGGGTTTTTGGAACCTTTACCCTCCGCACCGTTTTCCCTTGGTACGCGGACGGGCGTTTGATCGGTTACGTGGAGTTGGGAGAAGAGATCGGCCACATCGTCAGGAAACTCAAGGAAACGTTCAACGTGGATTTTGTCTTCTTGACCAAAAAATCCTTTTTGAAACGGTCGGATTGGGAAGTGGGGAAACGGTTTCTCGGCGAAACTTCGGACTGGGATTTCCTCAAAACCATGGTCGTGGCGGGGCGAACCTTACCGACGTTGCCGGCGAAACTTGTCGAAATGCACAACGCGAAGGAGCGGGGCGCCGGACATGCTCGCGCCTCGCTTGAATACACCGAAGGCAAAAGCGATTTCCTGTTGGATTCCCTGCCGCTCCTGGACTACAGCGGACAAAACGTAGGGGAAATGTTCCTTATCCAAGACATCACGTCGCTTAAGAAATCCTTCCAGAAATCCATCCTTATCGTTTCGTCTATCAGCATCCTTTCGGGCGGGGTGGTCTTCGTGCTGTTTTTCTTCATTCTCGGCCGGGTTGAGAACAATATTA
>VAPH01030055.1_pt1 | contig 24617 bp, 21 predicted proteins | sample 3393861 | NCBI WGS metagenome assembly VAPH01 (sample SAMN08290439, study PRJNA428436) | hydrothermal vent metagenome | isolation source: Deep-sea hydrothermal vent chimney | place: Atlantic Ocean: South-mid Altantic Ridge | reverse complement strand
ATTAAAAGTGATTGGAAAAAGGGTGGAATGGGCGGTTGGGATACATTGATAGCGAGCCGTATACCTTTTCCACTGAGAGTCAGGCCAGACGACTCAGCTTTAGATCGCGAGAAGCAAATTACAACTATAATGACTGCAGCAGTTAAGGCAGCACTTAAAGATGACTCTGGTAAAGCTGCAAAGGCAGTAGCTGAGATTGAAGCACTAGCAAAAGATTTGTCTTCACACGTACAAAGCGAAATAGACGAGGCATGCAATGCAGTAGAAGCCAGGCTTGAACAAGTATTCTCAGGGCATCAAGTAGAGTTCGTAGCTGCTGCAGGTAAGTTTGAACCAGATAAAATTATCGGTGATGGCAGCCATATAAGAATAAAACCACCAGGTCTTGAAGGAATACCGCTAAACCGACAAGGTACAGGAATCCAACGCGCCTTCCTTTGGTCCGCTTTAGGGGCACTAGCGGATCTTGGACATTTAAAGAAAGTAGGAGCAGAAAACCCTCGTATTTTATTGATTGATGAACCAGAGTCTTTCCTGCACCCTTCTGCAATAAGGTCAGCTCGTGAAAATCTTTACAATATAGCAGAGCTTAAGAATTGGCAGGTAATTGCTTCAACTCATTCACCTATATTGGTAGATGTCTCAAAGCCACACACTTCAATTGTTCGCGTAGATTCTCCTACACCAGGTGAATCAAGAGTATTTCAAACAGATAAGGTTATATTCGACGAGGATGAACGAACAATGCTAAAGATGATCCGTACATGTAACCCCGTCGTAAACGAGTTTTTCTTCGCAGACAAAGTAATACTAGTTGAAGGTGAAACGGAGCAGGTAGTGCTGTCATGGTTACTTGAAAGTAACACAGATATTACAGAAAACATTCATGTGGTGAACTGTATTGGCAAAGCAAATATCCCATTGTTTGCGAAAATATTGAACCAGTTCCGATCTCCATACGTGGTTCTTCACGACTCTGACAAACCTAAAGCTAAGCGGAAAGGAAATTGGATTACTAACCCTATGTGGACTATGAATTCGCGTATTCGAGAAGTCGTAAATAAGTCGGATGTAAAATCTCTAGGTAATATAACTTGTGTACATATACCTGATTTTGAAGGTTGGTACTTTAGTGAATCTATATCTGGTAATAAGCCATATAATGCACTTCAACACTTAAAATCCGAAAAGTTTCAAGAAGAAGGGGAATATGAGCGACTAAAAATGATGGTTGTTTCGCTCTTAGATAATTCACACCCGGGAATCTATGAATCTGATGATGCTCTTTTATCTAAAGTGAAAGATTGGAAAGTGGAAAATTCGATTGAAGATGAAGAATGGACACTTGATGACGAAGGTTAATGGCAGAGTTTGCATATAGAATGTTATACACTTTTCACACCAAATCTTTGCTATTGGGTCATAAAATTCTATAGCTCCTATACGTGCCACTATCAATAATTAAATCTTGAATGTAAGGTGCCGCCAAAATGGACCAATGGTATAATGTACATACACTGCAAACCTCACAAAAATGAGCTGTCACCCAAGCAAATAAGCACCTGATATTTGCTACGGCAGCACAGCTCATGCAGGCTATATTTTCATAAAATCAGTAATTATTTGCTGAACTCACAACGATAGATAAACCGTGATCGAAAGGACTATTTCTTTCGACTGGATTTCTGTTGCCTGTTGCAAAGAGGTTGGTAGTGATATTCCCCTATCAATATAAAGGAGCACATTATGAAATCACCCTTTAAAGCCAGTGAGAAAACTGGAGGTTATGAAACATTGCGGCCAGCAAGTGTTGAAGAAATAATCGACATGGCCCGTAGACTTTTAAACCGGAAATTTGCTAAGGGCAGGTCAATAACCAGCCCCACAGCTTCACGTGAATTCCTACTGTTAAAACTTGCGCATTATGAGCATGAAGTCTTTAGTGCCATTTTCCTCGACAACCGGCACAGGGTATTAGCCTATGAGGAATTATTTCGTGGCACGATAGATGGCGCCAGTGTACATCCCCGTGAAGTCGTAAAACGGGCATTGCAACTGAACGCGGCGGCAATAATTTTTGCCCACAATCACCCATCGGGTTATCCCGAACCTAGCCAGGCAGATATTTCGTTAACTGGCCGGCTAAAAGAAGCGTTGGGACTTATTGATGTCAGGGTTTTGGATCACTTTATTGTGGGCGGAGTGGAAGTAGTTTCGTTTTCTGAGCGAGGGCTGATCTAGAGCCACAAACCTTTCGTACAAAGCCCCCGTCGGGTTTACCATCTGATGTAAACCAAAACAGGTCAAACTCACGACCTGGTTGTATCTTCACGTAACACCCCTTAAATGTATTTTGTATCAGAGAATTTCATTCCCTGGCTGGCAGCGTTGTGCCTGGAATATATGGAGGTATTTATACTACCGGGCTGGGAGGTGAGTTATTGAAAGCAGGTTTCAAACCCGGATTAAACCTTCAAAAGGTATTGCTTACGTTATCACCTATTATCATAAGTATTGATAATGAGGTGCTGATCAAAAATCTGTTAACGATGATAAATATACTTTTAAATTATTGTTTCAAGTAACCTGTTATCAGGCTCTATGCTTGTCGATTTTTAGTAGTTAATCGTATATTTTTCGGTCAAGATACGTACCTATCGTGATCAAGTTATAACCCGTATACATTAACGTATATACTGTTGCCATCATCAGTGTTCTCAACTGAATAAGTTATAGGAACCGAAGAAGTTCCGGCTTTGCCAGTCATTTTTAAATCGGCAGCACATTCATATGCACCAGTATTCTGATTGGTGTTAGTTGTTCTAATCGCATCAACAGAGAAGGAGACCATTTTTACTACATCTTCACCAAGCTGCTTAGCTAATTCTTCGCCAGTGATGTCTGTCACAAGTTTTACAACCTCAGAATCACTACATTTCGGCACTGATTGCGAACAAGCAGAAAGAGTCATTGCAGTTGCAACTAAGAATAGAGTAATTAGAAGTTTCATTTTTGGTCCTTTAAGAAGATCTATTATTAATTAAGAATCAATGTTTAAAAAGCCTTAAGTATGTTCATGATTCATTCATCGTATTTGATACAAATTTACCTTTTTAGCTACGCAATTTATAGTAGTAGCTGTTTTCTACCATTGTCTCTATTTCTTTCTATCTCTGAATTATTATTCAAAGCTTTGCAATGACGACTATAGTCCGTCGACAATAAGTCTACCAAGATTCAAATATATAGTCCATGAAGAACATGGATATGGACAAGGTTTCCTTACAAATAAAGTTTGGACAGGTCCTGCGTCGAGAACGACTTAATGCAGGATTTAGCCAGGAGAAACTTGCTTTGGAATGTGGCTTGGATCGAACATATATAAGTTTGCTGGAACGCGGCCTAAGAACACCGACCTTATATACAATATTTTTGATTGCTTCCCAGCTTGGTATTACAACGACGACACTGGTCACAGATGTAGTGAAAGATTTATAGATTAAATGATATCCGCAGGAAAATTCAGTCGTCTTGATTTAAAACCGGTCATTCGGTCAATGGGATGAAACCTTTGTCGGCAATACTGCTTTGACTCCTGTGATGCTGTGTTGAATTCTTCATGATTCACAAGTTATCCAGATTAACGGCGATTGCCACCAGTTGAGAGAAGGGCGGGAATTGTTCAGCAAGGTGCAGAGAAAAATGATTAAGGGGGATATTTAGTGACCGTTAATATTTAGGTGTACAACTTTGAGGATCATAAGCTGTGGGGTGACGCCAAACCTCTCTATGATATAATATAAATGTGGCGAATCGCATCGGCAATATGGTCGCTTCATAGCTTGTAAAACTGTGATCACCCGCCCATTTGACATGATGCTGGCCAATTGACGCGCCAATAATCACTTTCCAGTCAGGTTTCTCCCGTACCAAACTAATTTATCTTTCCGACACACGCAGGTTTCACGCCTTTGTGCTGAATTTCTGTGCCTGTTGATCAGAGGTTTTAGCATTTGTGGTTGTTGCAGGACAGAAGGATGTTGGTTTTGTCACATCCAAACTTTCTTTAATACTCATTAACATAAGTAGGTAAATATTATGGCTAAAAGAGCTAAATCGAGTAATAACCGAATCCTCGACGGCATCGACAATGACCCCGTCTCCGTCTATCTCAGTGGTCTGGCACCCAGTGGGCGACGATCCATGCGTTGCCTGCTCAAACATGCGGCAGAAATCCTGGGTCTGAAGGGGGATCTAGAGACGATCCCCTGGGGCAAACTCCGCTACGCGCACGTTGCAGCTGTCAGGGCCGAACTAATGACGAAAAAGCGATCTATCAATACCGTCAACACCACCCTGGCCGCACTTCGGGGAGTGTTGAAGTCGGCTTTTTATCTCGGTATATATCCCGCCGATCATCTATTTCAAATCGATGCAATAAAACCTGTGAAAGGGCGACGATTACCGGCTGGGCATGCCCTGAAAAAGGGTGAAATTCGGCGGCTTTTTGCGGTGTTTTCAGGCGACTTTTCGGCTAGGGCGCTACGTGACCATGCGATTTTAGCAATGATGCTGTTAGCGGGGCTCAGGAGGGCTGAGGTCGTGGGTGTAGCTGTTGCCGATTACCTGCCACGACGTGGCCGGTTGATTATTCAGCAAGGTAAAGGCAATCGCCAGCGTGATTTAGTACTGAATGCCAAGACACGAAAAGCAGTGATGGCCTGGCTCAAAGTGAGGGGGCGGGAAAAAGGGGCTTTGTTTTGCCCTGTAGCGAGAGGTGGAACAGTACAGGATCGTTATCTTAGTACCCAGGCTATCTATCAAATCGTAAAACAGAGGGCGGTTGAAGCCGGTATCGGTGAATGTACACCGCACGACCTGCGCCGTACCTTTGTTACACGGTTGTTAGAGGAGGGGATAGACATTAACACCGCACGCCAGTTAGCGGGTCATCAGGATGTTTCGACCACAGTGCGTTATGACCGACGGGGTGAGCAAGTCGGTGTTCGTGCCATGCGGCGAATTGGGGAAGACAATGCCATTTATGCCTGAGAGACCTTTCTACCCTTAACGCGAGCACTTCAGCGAGTATTTGCTATCCCTATTTGCAGGGTGGTAATTCGGCTCGCCTATAAATATATGTTTTTTGAGGAGCAGATGGCTGTTATCGGCATACCTGCGATTCGTTCTTGAAGTAGATGCTCTTCTACTTTGATAAATGCCTATCCATGCGACTTTTTAAATAAATCAAGACTAATTCAGTGCATTGGCCTGAATGACGACTTTTAACACAACAGGAGATAAATCATGGATTCACGGTTTTTTAGTCAGAAAGACCCGCGCTGGGCACATCTTACCCGGTACCACGCAAAGACTGCTGATGCTTTGCAGGATATTGATGAGCACATCTTTGATGGCATATTGAAGCAGCCCGGCAAGGTGGATTACCCGTTGGTATGGGAGGCCTATGGGCGTTTTACTGCTGGAATTGTTGATTTGCTCAAACAGGGTCTAAAGGAGACCCGCAGGGACGGTTATACGCTATTCAACTATGGATGCTGGGATTGCTCAATCTCTATGATTGTCGATCAGCTAGATGGTTGTTTCTATGCATACAGGAGTGACATTGGGCTTGACCCCATCCCGCCAAATTTCATTCATGCCCTGCGATCGTGGCAAGTATTAAGCGTCATCGGCTTTAACTACGACATTGTAATAGATCCTGTTTCGCTGGTGACGAAATCGCGGGTGCAAATGGTATTACATGAGGACTACGGCGTTGATGGCGTACCGGTAAAGGAATCGGGCATGTTGATGTATGCACTGGATTGTAATCAACAGCTGGGGATTTCTGTGTGTGTGCTTGGGCATTCCAGTCTTGGTGATAAAGAGGACACACACTGGATAGTTGCTTATGACGGAGAGCAGGGATTGATGATGCGTGATCCCTCGCTTTTGGCGCCTACAAACTTTAGTTACCGCAAGGTTTATGAAGTCTGTGTTTATTGTCGAGACGATGATGTTACCAGCGTGATTGGGATTAAACAGGATGCTGGGTTTTATGTGATTTTTACCCGAGTTATTACCTCAATACAACGTAAGAATAAGTGGTTTAGTGACCTGGAGGTTTGTGATGATAGTACCTTTTGAATTATCCAGCATGACGAGAGAAGGCAAACTCCATTTAGATTTTCGCTCTGGATCTGAATTAATGATAAGCGTCCGTGGTTGGAAGCTCGGTATGAATGTGAAAATCTGGCAAAACAAAGAATGGCGAGATTTTCATGATGACCCCGGGATCGCAATCATTACATCAGATGACGATGCACTTGAAGGCTATTCTATTCATCGGTATATAAATACGATACCGACGAAAGTGCGGCAAGCCGTGAGGCCAATCCGGTATCAGCAATTCTCGTTGCTTCAACATTGTTCAAGACTGCCAGCGATGAAAGACTTATTAGTATCTGCACCACTTTTGGCCTGGATGTTGACGAGTAAAGTAATAAGGGAAAAATGGTCTATCGAAGACATCAGCGACCTACTCAGTCACAAGCAGCTGGATATTCTTTATGAGGTTGCGGGCGTATCAGCAAAGGCGGACATAAACTTTCTTCGTAAAGTAAAACTGCTGAATGGAACTTTTCAAGAGCAGTATTTCCTGCTTACCGTACTCAGAAATAATGGACTTAAACATAGCATCAGACACCTTCCTTCGATACCCGTGGAGGTACTTGCCATATTGCTACGGATGCCTGCGTTACAGGGGGCAGAACTAGTCCCCTATATTATAAAAGAGGGAATGTTCGTAAACATAAATGATGCACTGAACCGAATTGGCAATATTAAAAGTGAATGGGATGATGTGTTACGGATAGCAGAAGACCTAAGTATTGCCGATGCTGAAATAGCCTTACGCCGATGCCGCTCTGAATATGAGCTCAATGTTCTACATGTTCGTTGGATTCAGCGTTTGAATGGTGAAGTGAATGAGTTATATGAAAATGTAGAGTTTCCAGATCCACCGTTTCCGGACACAGAATATATCCAGGCTATCCGGACGTCAGGTGAATTATATGCTGAGGGTAGGAAAATGAACCATTGTGTGGGGGCGTATGCTGAAGAAGTTCTAGCTGGCCAATGTTATATTTACCGGGTGTTTTACCCAGAGCGGGCAACTTTGGAAATTCGGGTGAAAGAAGGAAGTTGGCAGATAGGTCAATTTAAACTGAAGGATAATGATGAGCCTGGCAAGGGGTCCAAGGAAAAGGTGATGGAGTGGCTCAGACAACAATATTCGGTCTGAATTAGCGGGATTATTTTGGTACAAAATGAAGCGTATATATGCGAATTAAAAAGCGCGGTGAATTGGAAATATGTGCTAGCTCAATATGAGCAGTAATTGGTGTACCTCATCTGTAAATCGTAAATCCAAGATACACCGTTCACATAAGTCGAGATTTATATAAAGTACTTAATTTCATATGGTCCTCGAACTCACCCTATCCATTTTGAATGCTAGCGAGTAACCAGACATAATCTCCTGCAAAACTATCTGGCATCTATAACTGGACGGCAATTAATGGTACTTAAGTTACAAATCAGCTGCGAGGGCGGAATACATTCAATACTTGAACAGCTTTGAGCCATTCTTTTTCCCAATGGATATCCGACAGCAAATCGATTTCGTGAGGTTCCATCAATTCTAAATAATCTAGTTTGGCATTTCCCACGGATGCAAGCGTATGATTGATACCGGTATCCCTAACACATTCTCTGAAATGTTTATCTAAGTTCTTATCACGTAATAATGAGGAGCTATAGAATTTATAATGCCTAAATGGGTTTTCCGTTTGCGTTACAATTTCAGAAAATGGGATGTTGAGTTTTCTTGTCAAATTTTCCAGTCGTAAATATAGGCCACTGAAATCATCCAAGATAATACCACGACTAAGGAGTTCTGCTTCCTTATCATAAAGCTTACTATAGCAATCGCTCTTTTTTGAGCCGATCTCCTGTAAAGGGTAGCCATTTTGTGTTGGTATTATTTTAGATTTGGTGGTATTCCGCGTCGTGTTATAACCATAAAAATAGTCTTCGATACCAATAAAATCTATAGTTCGATCTATTCGGGTTGTTTTGCAGTTGAAGTAAATATTTCGAGTAATAGACATTCCTAGTATCTCTTTGAATACTGTATCTCGAATCATACGTAACCCATCTCTACCCGTATGATCTGGGTTAAACTCACATCGAAAATAGTTAACGCTTGGAACCCGTGGTTCAAACCAAAAGTCCATCGAAAACTCCTTACCATCTAGATTAAAATCAAACTGGTATTTCTTGTAATAGGGGGGGGTATTATCTCGTCCTTTATATTTCACCATTATTGAATCATGTTTAAACTCCCCAACTGAATCGCAAATATTGTTCTGTAACTCTATAGTGTCTACAGGCAATGTGAATGAAATCTTGTCTAACAGTACTCTTGTTTGTGTCATGGCTATTTTCCAAATGAATAACCTGCTATTAGTTACATCGATATTCACACAACACATACTAAAAATGGTGTGCAACTTGTACAATAATACAGGTATGATGTTGACTTATAATTAGCAATGCGCCAACGGAGTGCAGACGCATTGTTCTCTAAGTGAGCCCTACTGAAAGAGACAATCTAGTCTGATTGAGTAGACGGTTTTCTGATTTCCTTGTATTGCTCTTCTTACGGTTTTTCTTTGACCATCTCGCTCCGCTAGCAAACCTGAATCATCTATTTTCTTCCAGATGATATTTTGGCTATTTCCCAACATTTGCTGAATCGTCGGGTGTAGTTTGTCCAGCAATATACTTAGGTTTAAGTCATTGGGTATGTAAACCTTTTCATTTCTGAAACTAATATACCCAAGAGAATCTCCTTGTGGTTTATCTTTTCGCCAACCAATTATAGATTGATATTTGCGCTGAGGAATCTCCCTATCTACATCATGTAAATACAGCTTGCCATTGAGCAAAAGATTGCATATGTCGTCACTAAGCATCCCAGCAAGACTGAATCGAGTCATGATATCTTTCTGCGAATTTACCAGGTTGATTAGGTGACTCCAGGAGCGACGAATAACTTTATTTGCATCGATTTTAGTAATTGCTTTATGACGAATACCAAAATCAAGAAATAATCGAATACCGAGTTGCATGTCTGCTACGTTTGATGCCATTCTCGCATGCGATGCTTGAGATAATTCTTTTTGTGCTTTCAAGCGATAATTATCAAAAAGTATCGGAGACTGTTTTTTCATTTGGTCGAAATGAGTAAGGGTGTCCTGTATAAACAATTGCATGCATTTTTCAAATTCTCCCTTGCGTGCCATTTCTTGAAATTTAGACAATTTGTCTACATCAATATCGTCACTATCTAATGGGCAGTAAATTACTCTCATTTGCCTGGAAGCTTTGTCTGTATGCAATGCAACCTCTCCAGTAAACAAAGCTGATGTAGAAATGGGGTGAGTTTCCTCTAGGCCCCCATTGCCAGTACCCGCTTTTCGGCTGGTTACGGTAGACCCACCAAATACCAAACGTTCGACAAACTTATTGTTCTCATCATTATTATTAGATGATGGGGAATATTCATCGATAACCACTAGCATCTGATTTGACATGCTCATCATCCGCTCAATCCCAATTGAAGTTGAATTACCAAAGAGGGCGGGTAGGTTGGTATTGTTAAATTTACGGCCATAAAAACTTTCTGCCAATGCTGCCAACGATGACTTATATGACCCAGTTTTACCAATAATAAAAGGTGTCACAGTATTAGGATGAAAAATACTGGTGACAGCACGCATGGCACTGCTTAACAATATCGTACCTATGTATGGGTTGTTTTTTGATATTTCTAACAAGCTAAGGGATGATTGGATTAATCGATTGGTATTATCTTCAGTGATTAATTTTGTAGCAAAGCCATACCTATTTAGCACAGAGTTTGCCTTTACCCTGATCTTCTTTGTTTGGTGGCCATGGGCTTTTATTATCCCCTTTGGGTGGCAAAAAACATGATGTTTTCCAATTTTCATAAAGCCAATGTTGGTTTGTATTCTGGTCTGTACCTTTTTCTTGCTATCGCGCTGTATGGTCTGTGTAATGTAATTCATATGTGTTCGATTGTTAGTAATGATCGCATCAGCTCCTAATTCCTTATCCACCCAGGACAGTGATCGAAATTTCTTTGCATCTACTGAGAATCTTATTCTCTTCACTTTCTCATTGCGAAGTTTTACTTCGACTTTGTATTCGCGACTAATTAGAATTTGGTCATCATATAATACTGTCTCTTCGATAATTTTTGCCGTAAAGTTGCACAAACGAATTGGATGGTTGCCTTTCTTTATTAAAGAAATCCCTTCCCCGTCCGTGACTGTGGGTAGATTAGGGTCGATGGTTGTATAACTTGGTTGAACCAGTTTTTTCATATTATTTGTTTTCATTATCAATTTCTCGCTTTACTTGGATTGTTACAGCGAACCAACCCCGCCACCACAAAATGTCGGTGTTTTCATTAAAAACCCCGAACATTTTCATGAATTATCGCTCTCGTATTTAATAAAACACGCAGCACCAAAAGGAGTGGCACGGTGTTAGCTACACGGCGGTATGAGCCAAATAGACAAAAGCTTATTCAGGTATGGCGATTATGTTTTGCTGTTGATAGTTAATATGTAGCCCTGGTCCAACAAGACCAGGGTACATTCCGTAGACTAAAAAGTTACGTGGTATAGTCAGTCATCAGAACGATGTTGATGGCCTTTATCTATATCATCCATTTCCTGCTTAGTGTTGCCACCACCATCCTCATCAGAAGTCACTGGACCTATTAACAGAAAAATCTCTTCGGCAAACTTCCTCGCGCTGACTATACCGGCCACATCAATGAAATCCTTCGCAACTAAGTTGGCATAAGTTATTCGGTGTGGTTTTGTTATTTTCTGTGTCGCTTCTTCCAATGGCTCATCTTCGTCGGCATTACTCTCATTCATCATCTTCCGCGCCTCGGTAACCAATGGCCCTGAAATATCAACTTCCCGTTCCTTAGCGAGTTTTTCGACTGCCGACCATAAATGATGTAAAGCGTCATCATTTAATCTCCCTAGGCCACGGTATACAGACTCCACATTTGTACCAATTGGCATTTTTAGTCGCATTTCGACCTGAGCAGCCCGCACCTCGTGATTGGCTGATGTCTTTTTCCATCCAATTCGAGGATCCAATAAACAATCATTGAAACTCTCATATCCCAGCTCTTCATAAAGTCTTTCTGTTTTTAGGTGGAAAAGAGCAGTTCTGTCATATTCTCTGCCCTTACTCAACATCTCTAAATATTTATTGAGTTTTTCTTCCTTATTCATTTCAGAATCTATTTCGATTTTCATCATTTTTGAATCTCCATTAATAAATTTAATACAAGTCCCAAGGTGTACGCAGTTACGTCTGAACAAGTAATAATTTGTCACCGGTGACCAATGCAGTCGACCATAGGGCGCTCGGCAATTACAAAAATTGAATTGCTTTCTTTTGTTTACAGTTGCTCGTGAGCAGTAAGGGCACGCCTCTGTGTACATGCGAGACGGTTTTGTACGTATTTCTAAGTAACTGGTGAATCCTGAAAACAGGGTTCCGAAAGCATCTATTGGTAATGCTGAGGATAAATTAGTATAAAAATAATTTGATGCGTGTTTGCGAAAATAAGTCGTGTTGTCGGTTCGATTGAAATAGTTGGTAGAAATAATCTGTCTACTATTTCACTGTAGGTGAAAGAACACTGAAAGGGAGAGGTGTAGATTAAGAGTGCTGTCTCGCGTCAATTACTTTGTCCGGTTTGACGACAATTATATTGGCCGGTTGAGTGGGTAAAAATACTACGATTTCTTCTGGTGCTTTTTCCTGTAGCTGTCGCCATCAATTTCAATAATCGTAGCATGGTGAATGATTCGATCAATGGCGGCTACTGTCATTAAGGTGTCCGGAAAGATTTGATCCTAATGGCTAAAGGGCTGGTTCGATGTCACGATCAAGCTGCCACTTTCATAGCGGTGGGCAATAAACTCAAACAGTACCTGCGTCTCTGAATCTGTTTTTCTGACATAGCCAATGTCATCTATGATCAGTACACGGTACTTGTCCAGTTTGCTCATCACGCCCATCAGATCAAGATCGACTTTAGCCTGTTGCAACAACTGCACTAATGCTGTTGCCTGTAGCCATTTTACTCGTACGCCCTGTTCAATAAGGTGAAGGCCTAAGGCCGCCGCAATCGTTTGCTATGGATTAAAGAGACGACAGTGGTTCGCCTTGAGCCAAGGGTGGCCCGAGTCCTTGAGGCTAAGCGCTGAGCTCAACTATGACACGGAAGCCTTCGAGATGCTTTATAGGACTGATAAGGTGGGCAAGACGAGATTGCGCCAAGAATCAGCATCGCGTTGGGTGTCGGGACGGGGTGCGCAGGGGCTTATGGTCAGATCGCAATCTGTAAAGCTCGCCGACGGTGTCGTATTGAGCGTTATTTCATTATGTTAGAGGTGTAAGTGAATAGCCGGCGGAAAGCAAAGTTTAGGCATCTACTTTCTGGCCTCGCCGAACTTAAAGCCTAGGACCTTCACAAGCCAGTAATGTAATTTGGAATAATTCGGGTTAGAGCACATTTATTTCTAATATACTGTACTTTAAGTAGATCAGGCATACTTATGTTAAGTGGTATTAAAGAAAGTGATAGTTATTTAGCAAATTAACCACTCCAAATCGTACAACACTCATCGCCCGAGATTTGTGAAGTGGATAGCTATGTAGAAAGTATGCTAGTTTGTTGAAAAAAGGAGGAGACAATGAAACAAAGAACGCATACCTGGCTAGCCATTAGAGCTATCGCCTTACTTGATGATACGGGCATCGCCCCGGATCTTGCATATTCTTGACGAGGATATGGCCGAGATGCTATGGAACAATCCGCCCGACGTGGTTTATTCCGCGTTCTCTCAGGCATTATTTCAAGGAGCAATCCGTCTGTTCCAACGGGACAGTGAAATGAAGAATATTGTTCTTACAGACACGGAAGTGTGGGAGAAAGCGATCCGGCACTTTTTCGGTAGAGCGCTCAGGGAAGTAAGAGAGGAGCATTCTAGTGGCACACGTTAGCCGGATCAATCGGAACGATGGATAGAATGAAAGGGATAAACCAAAAATGAATGAAACAACTATTCATAATCCTGACCGGTATATGGTCGACTTACGACAAATCCTGTCACAGGGAAAAAAAAGGATTGGGCTTCTTGTAGGAGCAGGTGCTCCCGTTTCCATCAGAGTCAACTCCGAAGGCAAGCTGGATCAGGGCGGCGATCCATTGATCCCTGATGTTGCAAAACTTACTACTATTGTCATTGACCTTTTGGAAAGCGCTGATAGGTCTGTAATTGATACGTTACTTCCCGAGCTGGGTGAATGCCCAAACATTGAAACAATACTAACTCGCGTCAGAAGACTGTCGCAGGCAATTGGCAAAGCCGAAGTGCACGGTCTCAATGGAGACGGTTTCAACGCACTAGCAGAACGGATATGCGATAAGATTGGAAAGATTGTTTCGCCCATACTACCTGAGGAACCGAATCCATTCACCGAGCTCGTCTCGTGGATCGGCGGTACTCACAGAGAACATCCAATAGAGATTTTTACGCCGAACTACGATCTGTTGATTGAAGAGGCGTTTGAAAGAGCACGCCTTCCGTATTTTGATGGGTTCACCGGCGCGCATAGACCATTTTTTGATCCCGCGAGCATATCGGATGACCAGCTTCCCGCACGCTGGTCGCGCGTGTGGAAAATTCACGGGTCACTTGGCTGGGAGGTAAATGAAGATACAATCATAAGGACCGGTAGCCGTGATGCAACAAAGCTAATCTACCCTGATCATTTGAAGTACGATCAGATCACACGTCAGCCTTATTCCGCCCTTTTTGAGCGACTTCGTGAATTCATGACAACTCCGGATAGTTTGTTGTTGTGTACTGGGTTCTCATTTTTCGATGCTCATATAACAGCGGTTTTGGATGAAGCATTAGCGGCCAATACACACACCGCCATTCTTGCGTTTCAGTTTCGTCCGCTTAGTGAAGAGGGTTCTGCTGTTAAACTGGCACTTCGCCGCCCCAATATGAGCGTCTATGCGCGTGATGGCGCGGTGATTTTTGGCGTTCATGGAAAATGGCAACCTGGACAGCCTCCATCTGACGAGTGGGAAAGCATCCGCAGCACATTCTGGAAGTACGGATCAGCCGACAGCAATGGAGAATTTCTACTTGGCGACTTTGTAAAACTTTCGCGCTTTTTCGCACTTGCACAGGCATCTGAACTTAGGCCGGAGCCGGGTGCCACCGAAACGTCAGGTGAGGCTGATGACAATGAACAAGCGGCTGCCGTCAAGGTAGATGCCGCTGCCGGAGATGGTGATGCTTAGCCGAGATCCTACATACCTCGGCACCGTTGCTTCAGTTTCCGGGTCATCCGTGAGCGTCCATCTAGCGCAATCCGTTGCATCAGGACTTTCCATCATCGAGGGCAGAACCTATAGAATTGGCCAGGTAGGGAGCTTCGTACGAATTCCCCAAGGTTACCAGGATTTGTTCGGAGTCGTCTCCGAAGTTGGGGCCAAGGCTGCACCATTAGCTGTCAACCAAGAGGACTTGGATACAGGCCGTTGGATGCAAATCCAGCTTGTTGGCGAGTCGATAGGAGGTGTTTTTGAACGCGGTATCAGCCAGTACCCCAATATCGGAGATAGCGTACACATAACAACGGAAAGCAGTCTTGCCAGAATTTACGGTGCTAGCGAATTCGGACACGTCGTTATTGGTTCGCTTTCAAGTGCGGAGAGCATTCCGGCTAAGTTGTCCCTCGATGAGCTGATAACTCGGCACTCGGCAGTTTTGGGGTCAACAGGGTCCGGCAAATCAACAACCATTGCCAGCTTGTTACGATCAATCACCTCTATGCAGGCTGATAGCGATGGATATCCCAGTGCCCGAATATTGATGCTTGACATCCATGGCGAGTACCCGGCAGCACTAGCAGACGTTGCTACCGTCTACTCTGTCGACCCTCAACCCGGTGAGAAAAAACTTCTTATACCATATTGGGCTTTGAATGCTTCCGACCTACTCGATTTCCTGACTGGTGGAGTAGACGGTACGCGAGAAACCGCATTCACTGACAAGATGTTTGACCTCAAGGTCGGTTCACATGCTGCTTCGAGTTTTCCAGGCGTTGAAGAAGGTTCTATTACTGTGGACACACCTTTGCCCTTTAGCCTGAAAAAGCTCTGGTACGATCTTATCGATTTTGAGATAGCCACATTCGAAGGGCCTAATCGTGATGAGTCCGCCCAGCAGGAAGCAGGTGATGCCGACAACCTGATTTCACCCAAGTACAAGCCTCACGCCATGGGAGCACAGGGGCCGTTTCTAAACCAGCAGGCCATCGGAATTCGACGGCAACTGAATTTGCTCCGCTCTAGACTGCTTGATCGCCGCTTTGATTTTCTTCTCCATCCTGGCCCATGGGAACCTGACCTTGACGGCAAGATAGAGCGTGATCTCGACGCACTGCTCGCCGGTTGGATAGGAGGAGACAAGCCCATAACTATCCTTGATCTTTCTGGTGTGCCAAGTGCAGTTCTGGAGCGTCTTGTGGGCTCGATCCTTAAGATTGTCTATGAAGCCCTTTTTTGGAGCCGTGAAAAATCCGAAGGCGGCATCAAGCGCCCTCTTTTGATCGTTATGGAGGAGGCACATCGCTATCTCTCTAGCGGTTCGAATAGTTTGGCATCGGAGACCGTTCAAAAAATAGCGAAAGAAGGTCGGAAATATGGTGTTGGTGCCATGGTCGTTAGTCAAAGGCCCTCCGAAGTCGATGAAACTATTTTATCTCAGTGCGGAACTTACTTTGCGCTGCGCCTTACAAATCCAACGGATCGCGCCCGTGTTCAGGGTACACTTCCTGACGGGCTTGTAAGTTTGCTCGACGTTCTGCCGGTCCTCCGCACGGGTGAAGCCATTGTTATGGGGGAAGCAGCAAAATTGCCTATGCGTTGCCGCATCACTTTGCCGTCCGAAGATCACCGCCCGCGAAGCACTGATCCCAAAGTCAGTAAAGAGTGGTCTCTGCCGCGAAGAGCCGAAGGGTATGATCGCGTGGTGGCATCGTGGCGAGCTCAGAAGTCACGAGCAGTGGTTCGTGATCTGACGATTAAAAGACAACAGGTAACGGATGAGTCCGTTGATGATTGAGGGGGTCTAATGGAGCGATATTCAGTACAATCTTCGAACATAGCATCCATCGGCTATGACGAAAACACACAAACACTCGATGTTGAGTTCTTGAGTGGATCAGTCTATCAGTACTACAACGTACCTGTGAACATGTATGAGCAATTGATGCAAGCTGGTTCAAAAGGTAGATTTCTGAACACCTACATAAAGAACGCATACCCATATTCTCGCGTTGGTTAGGTTTTTCAGTTACCAATCTATTTTAAATGACAATGCTGACCGTAATGCGTTTTTAGAAAGATATGGGAGGACGATGTGTTGGTGAAACTTACCAAAACAGACTTCATTCAATACCTGAACTGCCCAAAGTCGCTTTGGGTACTGAAACATGATCCGGAAAATTATCCGCAAGGCGAGTTTTCAGCTTTCATGCAGAAGCTCACTCGTGAGGGCTACGAGGTTGAGCGCCATGTCCGGAAGTATTTTGAGAGTGACTTAGAGCGCGAGGTCAATTTCCAGTCTGTCTTTGAAACTGATGATGGGCTGTTTGCCAGAGCTGATGTTCTTGAGCAGTCTGCCGACGGAGAGGTAGTCCTTTACGAGATCAAATCATCCACTAGAGTGAAAACGGATAGCTCTCACAATCATATCAAGGACGCCTGTTTTCAGAAAATCTGTGCAGAACGAGCTGGACAAAATATCGATCGTGTTTTCCTTGTTCATCTGAATGGGGATTATGTCCGGAGCGGAGAGGTTGATCCCGCCGCACTTCTTGTGTTTGCAGATATCACGGAAGAGGTTGATCGCATTACAGGCGAAACGGAAGCTGAGATTGATGAGGCCCTGAGACTCCTTCGAGAAGTCGAACTCGACAAGAATGGATGCTCTTGTTTGCACAAATCGCGAGCCAACCACTGCGATACATTCTCATTGTTCAATCCCGACATCCCGACGCCATCGATCTATAGCCTGCCAAGGCTAAGCGCGAAGAAGCGTGCCGATTTCATAGTGAACGGGATATTTGGTCTTGGTGATGTGCCTGATGACTATCCTCTGTCTGCCAACCAACAGCTCGTAGTGCAAGCGGCGAAGAAGTCAGAACCAGAGATAAATTTAGGGGATATCAGAGGTTTTCTTTCAAAATTGCACTTCCCACTCTATTTTTTTGATTTTGAGACATTTGCGTCCGCCGTGCCTACCCTTGACGGTGCCAGTCCACATAAACATTTTCCGGTGCAGTATTCGCTACATGTCCTTGAAGAGGATGGCAGCCTAACTCACAAAGAGTTTCTGGAGCGGGAGGCACGTCTACCGCTCCGGCTGGTCGAACAGATGCAAGCCGATATCGGGCCGGAAGGAAGCATTGTGTCCTGGCATGCTTCCTTTGAGAAGACTCAAAATCGGGAAATGGCCAAATGGTTTTCGGACAAAGCCGTATTTCTAACCAATATAAATGATCGAATGGTAGACTTGGAGGACGTATTCAAGGCTGCCTATGTCGACATACGGTTTGATGGCTCGACCTCCATCAAGAAAGTGTTGCCCGTCATCTGCCCGGAACTCAGCTACAACGATCTGGATGTTCAAGATGGTACTTCTGCGATGGAATCATGGGAACGGATGATCAATGCAGATGGTGAGGAAGCTGACCAGATTGCTAGCGCGCTCTTGAGCTATTGTGAACGAGATACCTTTGCTATGGTAGAAATCTACCGCTTCCTTATAGGGCTAGTGAGTCATTGATGCCGGATAATTGGCGCGCCCAGCATTGCCGGACCGGGCTCTAGGTGTTTTACGCCCGTAGCCTCTATTTCAGAGTTTACGCCATTTGGTAACGATCCCTCGCACTGGTTTCAGTCACTGAAACGCTATCGTAAATACAGAGACGGGGTCAGGCCTATGTATCAATGTAATAACTATCTATGTAGTAGTTTATTTCTGAATGCTACTTTTACAAATGGCTGAAAGCTGAGATTCTAACTAGCTCTCAGGATGTCTGCTTCGGGAAGATTTAAAATTGTTTGTGATTGTCTATTTTTGTCCGCTATGTCTTGCGGGTTCAATGCAGGCTGTTTTGTTACTACTGAGAGAGGAGCAGTAAAGTGTGTATCGGATCTGCTTATCAAAAGAAGGCCTGGGATCAGAATAGAATTTGAAGCTTTGGTGATCTGCTCTCCATTCAGGCTTTCGTACAAAGCCCCGCCAGAAAGTAGACTGACCAGGCATCTAATAAACTAACTTATGTTATTGCGTACTAAAGGAAGTAATAGCAAAACAGTTTTTAGCCGACTGTGACCAGTAAACGCTTCGAGCGCCTAATTTCTAGCTTTTACCCGTAATTGGTACGATAGGGTTGGACATGTAAATCTGATTTCTTCTGACGTGATTGCCAAAGGTCGTAGGCATTCTGAAGGCGCAGCCAATGGTCTGCCGAAGGCTTCGTGAATGCCAATTCTAAGCGAAGTGCCATCTCAGGTGTAATTGCACCTCTTCCATTGAGCACTTTTGAGAGGGTTTTACGACTGATATTTAAATGTTCAGATGCATCCGTAATAGTGAGATCAAGAGGATCGATTACTAATTCCTTTAGAATTTCGCCTGGATGTGCAGGGTTATGCATACTCATTAATGGTAATCCTCATAATTGACTATTTCAGCATCTCGACCAGTAAATCGAAATGTTACTCTCCAGTTGCCACTGACTGTAACTGACCAGATATTCTTACGGTTTCCTTTCAGCTCGTGTAGCCGCAAACCAGGTAAATCCATGTCTTCAGGGCTTTCTGCCTGATCAAGGTTAGTGAGTATTAGCCTTAATTTCTTGCTATGTTTAGCTTGAATACCCGTTGATTTACCAGTTTTGTAGAAACGCTCTAATCCCTTATGAATAAAACTGGTTATCATGGTTGAATTGTAACCGATAAGGTTACGATGTCAAGTGGGGATGATATATGTAGATGAAAGCTAATCCATATCCTGATCCGTTTTTAAGAAGAGGGCCTGGTTTAGGGAAATATTATTGGTCAACCTGGTCATCATCACGTATTTGCGTTACTACAAAACCTCCGCCAAATTTGGCAGGTTTAATGTTCAAACATGACGATGTTTTTGAAATAATTCAGTACAGTATTGTGACTATGATGGGGGCGATATGATGGCTAGACGTAAGATAAAGCCTAAAATGGCATATGAACAGTTAGGTCTCAAAATAAGGTGTTTTGATGCACGGGTTGATGCATCTACCAATTATGAAGCAAGGGATAAAAGGTATTTTTACAAAGACCCCAGGGTATTCGAGTTTTATACCAGTATTGAGATTGAAGGTATGTATACCTATCCAGAGGATCGTGTCGACCAGCCTTTTATGCTCACGATTTATGGATCTGAAATTCATGAGGGAGAGCATGAGCGAACGTTGTCTGAGTATCAGGAAAGAGATGATGATGGGCAGCTGAAATACCGCAAAATTCGGGGTGAGCTCACACCCATATATAAAGTACCTGAAAGTATCGGCTATTTAGAATGCAGAAAACAGCGCTGGTCTGGCGTTGCCTGGGTGACTCCTCAGACCGTGACTAACATGCTGACACTTTTACCTCATGTTCGGCCTTTGTATATTAGTATTAGTGAGGTAAAAGAGGGCCGGCATCGGCGAATAAGTGCATTAAGCTTACAGACGATAGACCCAGCGATAGAATAAAATGAATCTTCAAATATGGCGAAAAACTTAATCATCCAAGGTAATACTCAATGAAATACAATGAACTGCATGAGTTCATATTGCATAAAATGCGTATGTCACACATCTATCAACCCGTCATGCTCAGAACATTGCTGGAGAAGCATGGTGAGTGCCATCAGTCTGATATCGCCAGATCACTGACCATCAATGATGAAAGTCAGCTCGAGTATTACACCCAGATAACAAATAACATGGTGGGTAAAGTATTACGAAAACATGGGATTGTAGAGAGAGATAAATCGACGAAGCATTATCGGCTGAAGGGTTTTGATGAATTGACTCAGGCTGAGATAAATAGTCTCGTTGAGGCATGTGCTGAACGGTTGGATCAATTCCTTGATACTCGCGGTGAGACGGTATTTGATCACCGCCGAAAGTCCTCCGGCTATATCAGCGGCACAATTCGTTACGAAGTACTGAAACGGGCAAAATTTCACTGTGAATTATGCGGCATTTCTGCCGATGACAAGGCGCTGGAGGTAGATCATATACTGCCGCGAAACCACGGTGGGTCAGATGATATTTCCAACTTTCATGCGCTGTGTTATTCCTGCAATGCCATGAAGCGAGATAGGGATGATACGGATTTTCGTGCGGTTAGGGCGGCTTATGACGTGCGTGATGACGCGTGCCTGTTTTGCACTACTGACAGAGAAATAATTGCTGATAACGAGCTTGCCTACGCGATTAGAGACGGTTTCCCCGTCACACACCTACATACTCTGGTAATTCCCAAAAGGCACGTTGCTAGCTGGTTTGAACTGGGCCAGGCAGAAATTAATGCTATTACCCAGTTACTGGCTGAAATTAAGGGGCAAATTAATGGTTCTGATGCGTCAGTAACGGGCTTCAATATTGGGATTAATGACGGTGAGGATTCGGGGCAGACGATATTTCACTGCCATGTTCACCTGATGCCCAGGCGAAAAGGGGATGTAGACAAGCCACGTGGTGGTGTGAGGCACACAATCCCCGGAAAGGGTTGCTATTAGTTCGTTTAGCGGCTTTTCCTCTGCTAAATATGGGCTGTATTACTTATGTTAAGCGGTATTAACATAAGTCGCTATCATGAGGGTTGTTTGCTTATGTCTTTAGGTTTGGTGTAACAAATCCATATTTCCTATTGAATAAATGATTAATTTGGATATATCACAAACAAAACTTTACTGTGTGTGACGGTGTATGAAAGATATTGTATTATCTAAAAGCAAGGCTTGATTAAATATTTCTATCTGGGCGATTTAGAGCTGAAATAGATTGATCGTGAAATAAACTATCATCTCAATCTCATCTATGCGAGATATTTCGGAAATTTCAGCCTTACGATGAATAGCACCACAATTAAATTAAGCCCTACCTCAATAAGCCATGACTAAAACTCTGATACGTTCCTTAACGAATGACTCCAATCTCCTTTCTCAAGAACTAGGGAAAATTACCATAGTCGCTACTACAAAGAGTACATTTGCGGGTGCGGCTACTATCAAGAGTAGATTCCTTGCAAGACTTAGTAATTTGGGTGCCAGTGTTACGTTGATTGCTGAAAATGTTCCTCCTGCGTTAGGGCGTTATAGTTCCAATGTTTCTGTCAGAATAGTTGATACATCTGATGTACGAAGTGCTACAGAAGGGGCAGCAGAGCTTCTTCAAAGCTATCTTGTGGAGGCCCTGGTCGATGAATGTGAGCGCATAGATTGTGAGCCATCGAACCTCGTGATATGGGGAAGTCATTTATTCCCATATGGATCAGCATGCGTTGAAGCTAAGCGGATTCTACGCGCACGCGGAAAATCTGCTGCTCTAATAGTTTTTCCAGTGGGTGCTGATATTTGGGAGATCGGTAGACAAATACCTAAAGTGTCGAGGGATCTGCTAAATTCGGGTGAAATAGATGTGCTAGCTACTTACTCAAAGCAATTTGCTAGAGAAATCAAACATCTGATGGGTAACCAGAATGCTCGCATACTATACATGCCACCATATTTATCCACAGATACTTTCCATCCAATTAACTCTGAGGCTCGTTCGGAAAGGAGGAAAAGTTTTGATATTCCATCGAATGCGACCGTCTTCATTAATCACTCAAATATGAGACCTGTTAAACGTGTAGATTTTTGTATAGAGCTTGTTGATCAAGTAGCTCGTTGTATAAAAAATAGGCCCACTTATCTACTTTTGTTAGGCCCCCATGACTGGGAACTTCCAGTCGTAAACTACGTAAAGATACTAAGAATTCCCACGACTGATAATGTCATGGATTACCTTATTCTTTCTGATTACAGCATCAATGCAAGTCTACACGACTCATTCAATACTGCACTTTTAGAATCTATGGCATGCGGTGTTGTACCAGTAACATCCGATAGGCCAGCTATTGCGAAATCCATAAGTGAAGCAAATGCCGGATTTGTATTTGAGACGATGTCTAGTACTGTAGATCTACAAGATGAGATCACCGGAACATACCCGATCTCAGCACCTGTGCTGCAATCGCTTATTCAGAAACTCTCCTCCGCAGATGAGAATGTGATAGATGAATACCGGCGAAATGCTAGGGGTTTGGTTGTAAGTAAATATTCTGAGAATCTGGGTGATGTAACCTTGCTATCACTCATAGCAGAAGCGCGAAGAGGACATTATGAGCGAACCCAAAATTAAACAACTTCCTTCTGAGGTCGATGGAGCCATCAGAATCATCGATACAATAATTCAATCTTTAGAGAAGAAAAGACAAGAGATATCTCGGCGTTTATCTCGCGAACTAATGACGCATTACAACATTGATGGAGTAATGATCGGTGGAAGTTTAGCGAGAAATTCTGGAGATAGCCATTCAGATCTAGATTTGATAGTACTTCTGTCAGACGATGGGTTGGAAGACATCCATATTAGGCGAATGATTGCATATGCAAAGACGCAGCCTATGTATTACGAACATTCAGTCGCTCGATCATTACCTTACTTTGGTGAACTTTTAACCCTGTTCTTTTTTGACCTCTCATTCAACATAGATATCGGATTTTTTGGGCCGAAACGACTATCAAATACTGTCCTAGAGGATTACGGCGTAATTGCTCTAGATCATTCAGGTAAACTGCGAGCCGAGCGGGATCACGTTCATCCTTCACCAATGTCACGTGACTATGATGAGGAAATGTGGATCAATCTATGGAAAGTAAAAAAGTCTGTTTGTCGGAAAAACTATTGGAGGGCAAATGAGTACTTATCAAGGGCACGCAGATCTGTAGTGGCATTGATGATGCGTGAACAAGGAGCACCTATCTATTACCCAGGGAGAGAAGATGACAATATTGAGAAATATATCGATGTGGAGTGCTTCGATAGCACTTGGACAAGAGGGCACCGAATGGGATACGAGGATGCATCAATAGCTTTGATTGATATCGCTAATACTCTACAACTTACACCTCGAGTTGAAAATATGCTTTCAGTATTGCGGTTAGACTTTGTGGAGATGTATGATGATCTTGAGTAGTAGGATTAAATCTATGCAGAAAGCTCTGCACAAGTGATATAGGTGGCTAACATTGGAATTTGAGGAGCTAGATACGGAGATTCGTAAGGAACAAGAACGGTACTATGATCTGCAAGCAGCATACTATACAGATTGGTCAGAGAAATTAGCAGATCATGGTATTTTAGATATAAATCGAAATGATTGGTTACTTGATTGTGCGAAAGTCGAGAAAGCTTTACGGTTCTCAGTTAGTGGTGCATCAAGAATTGCGGATATCGGTTCGGGGCCTTCACGACTTCCGATGAATTGCAAAGCTGATATAACGTTTGTTGATGTATCGATACCGATGCTTAAGGAAGCGAAAAGTAGATACGCAACTACAGATTGTTACATAAATGCCCGCAGTGTAGCACTGCCATTAGCAGCAGAATCTTTTGACTTCGTGTTTTGCAGTCAACTTCTATCACATTTGACTGATAAAGAGTGTATCCGAAGTTTATATGAAATGTTTAGGATCCTGGCTCCGGGGGGGGCTCTGCTTGTGGTCGATTCGCATAAACCATCTAGAGGTACAGCCAATTCGAATGAGCAAATTCAAGTTAGGCAAAGCATTGATGGGCGCTGCTGGAGAGTATACAAGAGGTATAGGGCTACAAATTGGTTTAAGGAGAGTTTGCCTATGGAAGTAAACCATTTATACGAAGGCAGATTCTTATTTTCTTTACTCTGGAAGAAATAAACGTACCTATAGGAATTGACTTCAACTGGTAAGTTTTTGAGAGCGTTCATAATTCTGTGTCAGGTTGATTTCGTTGCAATAGGTCAATTGATAAGGCCTGAATCATCTGCCTGCCTTTCATAATGAGATTATTTATTTGAATCACCGAGAGTGTGATACGAAAGGTCTTCTACAAGTGCTGCTACATTCTTCTGTAGTAATTCATGACGGTAATCGGTTCGAATAGTTCTAACTTCATCAGCTGCATATTCTGGTCGAACGTGAACACTGATTCTGGCGCATCGTGAACACCTATTCTGATTGATGGTGAACACCTATTCTGGTGTGAACGTGAACACTTTT
>VAPH01078086.1_pt1 | contig 24658 bp, 24 predicted proteins | sample 3393861 | NCBI WGS metagenome assembly VAPH01 (sample SAMN08290439, study PRJNA428436) | hydrothermal vent metagenome | isolation source: Deep-sea hydrothermal vent chimney | place: Atlantic Ocean: South-mid Altantic Ridge | reverse complement strand
CCCTTGATTTGCCCGCCGGCTGGAAAACGTACCCGGCACCCGATGGCAGCCCCAAGGAATCAATTGGCGTAGTTAAATCTGACAAAATTGCTGGTGCGAGTATAACTCTCGAATGCTACCGTGGCGCATTCCATAGCCATGCCAGTACCCGGATTCGTGCCCTCAACACAATCAGCGCCGTCTATCCAGCTGGCCAGAAACAGCTAAAAGAGCCCTATCGGGTCAAAGCCAAGGGCGGTAAAGGCAATGCCGAGCTCTGGCGCGGTTACATCAAAGTGGGAGACCTGACGGTAAACCTCATATCGCCCATGGCCGAACTCAAGACCAAACACTGCTGGCTGGCGATGATAGGTTTTGCCCCGGAAACAGCTACTGCTGCACTGCAAAAGGATTTCGACGCCATTTTAAAATCAGCGAGATAATATAAGTGTTGCCGGGAAGGTTTGTATATTAACAGCTGTCGTTTTGCCTTGGAAATTTTGCGATTTCAATTATATCAACCCTTTCGCCCATTTGTGTTTATTCACAAATTGTAAAAGTGTGCTGTGATTTCCGTGTATAGATATTTTTGATCGAAGGTCACCTTGGGCTGGAATTACAACAAAGACATTAATTCAATTGGTGGCGGGGACAGGATTGGAACCTGTGACCTTCAGCCGGTTATAAGCATGAGTCCGATCGTCGGGCTGAGTAGTGACAAGAACATTGAATCAGTTGGTAGCGGGGGTAGGATTTGAACCTACGACCTTCGGGTTATGAGCCCGACGAGCTGCCAGACTGCTCCACCCCGCACCGGAGGCCGCAGTCTACCGATGGCTGCAGCTGATATCAAGAAAAGCCTAATCTTTTTTCTCGTCATCTTTACTGATTTGGTCCTGGTTGCCAGCATCATCGGCCTGTAACTTGATGCCCAGCAATGTATGAATCCGCTTTTTATCCCTGATTAAATACTCAATACAGTACACATAAGCGATCCAGGTTGCGATTTCACTGATAGAGGCAATACTTACCAATACAGTCAGTGGAATGTCGACAGGCATCATCCAGGCAGTAAGCGCGGGCACCAGGACTAAGATTGCCAGGAAAAATGACTGTTTGAGGCGACCAATTGCAACCAGTAAGGCAACATTCAGGGTCTTGAATAACCGAAAATCTGGTGTTGAAAAAACAAGGGGCAGCCAATATATAAATAAAAATGAAAGAAACGAGACCACAAGTGCAAATGACTTGGCACCCTCTTTGATTATCGTTTCTGGCTGTGCCCCCGTGGTTATCAGCAAGATTTGTGTGACCAAAAAGAAGAGTAATAAGAGCCTCAACATTAGCCAGATAAAAGGTGTGAAATAATTTTTTCCTTCGTTAAAGGCTTCGAGCACTGAAACAACACCGGTTCTGGTTGAGAATGCGCGAAACAAACCGCTGATTAAATATACAAAACCAAATATCAATACCGAGAAAATAACCGGGAACCCGGTAACAGGCCCCGTCTCTTCATTCCCGCCCAGCATGGATAACGAGATAAGCATAATTGCCTGCCATAACGTGAGCGCCCATACTGCTGGGCTCATGACCGTGCGAACTGCAGCACGAATCTGGTAAGTTGATTCCGGGATTTCGTTATTAGCCTGATCCATAATCGTATTTAATTTATTTCCTGTGATTTAGTATTTTTTCTCGCATCTGTCCCTGTATTTATCCAGAATAATGTTGCACCTGCAACAGCAGCTGGTATGACAATAAAATTTACAAGGGGTATTAATGTCGTTAACAATACAGCCAGGCCAAACCCCATTGTTCGCATTCGTCGACTGCGAGCAAATTCCCTTGTCTGGGCAAATGTTTGCTGGTGATTTTGCATAGGATATGCCAGGTATTCCAGTGACAACATCCAGGCGCCAAAGATAATCCAGACAAATGGCGCAACAGGCAAAAAAATTAAATTAATAATTGGCGTGATTGTTAAAATTGTAATTAGTAAAAAGATAACACCAAAATACAGGTATTTCCTGAGTTCGCCCAACATCACTGGTCCCATACCGGCAATCACTTGTAATAATTTTTTATCTGGCCCAGTTGAACCCTTTACAGCAATTTCAATACGTTCGGATAAAAAGTCATTAAATGGTGAAGCAACAAAATTTGCCAATGTACTGGCTACCAGAAATACAGCAATCACCAGTACTGGTGTTAAAATTATCAATGACAGTACTCTTGAGATATCGAGCCAGATTGATTCACCTTCAGGTATCAACCAGCCCAGAGCCTGCTGGATAAAACCGAATCCGTAATATGTAAGTAAAGCGAAAACCAGTATGTTCAGGAACAGCGGTATGATGAAGTAACGGCGCAAACCAGGCCTGGTTATGTAACCGAGACCCTGTAATAAATAATTGAAGCCAACAATAAATTCTTTCACAGCAATACCTTTCAGGAAAATTCGTAATGTTTTTCAACTGCCTGTTTGATTTCCCAGGTACAGATCAGGCCTGCCGGGAATATCACCAGGTCACCGGCACCGAAATCGACAGGCTTGCCACCATCAGGCGTTACCGTCACCTGGCCCGTCAATAAGTAACAGGTTTCCTGCTTATCGTAAGTCCAGGGAAAAGTTGAAACTTCTTTTTTCCACACAGGCCAGCTGAATACACCCATCACTTCCAGCTTGGCTGGCACTGCATTTCGTTCGATCAATATTTCGCTCACATTATATTCCTGCTGTTTGTTTTACTTTATAGTATATATTATTTCATGGGTTTGATTGTTATAAAATCCCATTGGACAAGGATGTGCAGGTGCCGTGAAGCACAGGCGACCGCCAGGGATGGCGGAAGGTAGAGCAATGCAGGAGCAATTGCCGAGAAGTGCGAGAACGGCCATTGGACAAGGATGTGCAGGTGCCGTGAAGCACAGGGAAGTGCGAGAACGGCCTTGACACAATATATTTCCTGTAAGAAACTGGCGATATGACAACTCCACTCACAAAACACAGTCTTTTTCCGACTCATGAGAACGGCCGCTGCACCATTAAACGGCTGCCTGCGCGGCAGTTTTCACCTGTGGTGCTGCACATTATGAGTCTGCCTGTGTGTTATTGGAGTATAAAGAAGCCTTAACCAGTTAATTTCATTTATACCAATAGCCGCAGATTCTGAAAAGACTGCGGCTTTTTTTATTTTAAATAGCAATTAAACCAAGTATCGGGAGAGTAAAAATGTCAGTCCCTGCCGCCTATGCGGGTCTCATAGTAATCTGGAGCACTACGCCGCTTGCAATCAAGTGGAGCAGTGCTGGTCCTGGCTTCTTGTTTGGCGTTATGGGCAGGATGGTCCTGGGCGTCTTATTATGCTTGTTGATATTAAAAATTCTTAAAATACGCTTGCCGATGCAGCCAAATGCCCGTCGAGTCTACTTGTTTGGCGGACTATCGCTTTACAGTGCCATGCTCACTGTATATTGGAGTATTCAGTACATTCCATCCGGACTTGTTTCTGTTATTTTTGGCCTCTCGCCAATCCTTACCAGCGTACTAGCAAGCTGGTGGCTCCAGGAAAGCAGGTTAACAATTGTAAAAGTTATTGGAATTGCCCTTGGTATTTCCGGGCTTGCACTCGTGTTTCAGTCAGGCCTGCATGTCAGCCAGCAGAGTATTTACGGCATTATCGGCGTTTTGTTTGCGGTTTGCGTCCATTCAGTTAGCAGTGTCTGGATCAAGTCTGTTGGCCAGGGAATGTCGGCAGCAACAATTACCACGGGTGAATTACTGGTAGCTGTCCCACTTTTCATTATTACCTGGTGGGTTTTTGATGGCAGTATGCCCAAAGAGATGCCTGTTCGTGCCGGTCTTGCCATACTTTATCTTGGCACAATTGGCTCGGTAATCGGGTTTATGCTTTATTTTTATATTCTTAAAAAAATGCAGGTAGCTACTGTCACTTTGATAATGCTTGTTACGCCCGTGGCGGCCCTGTTTTTAGGTCACTGGATTGACCATGAGCCGATACATAATATTGTCTGGATCGGCACCGGTTTAATACTGTCAGGCATGTTGCTACACCAGGCGCCAGGGGAAATTTTCACCCGCAAGATACCTAAAAAACAAGCATAGACCACGGCTACACGATCCTTATATAGGCCCGCTATAAATTAGTGGACGAACCGGTTTTACAGGTGCATAGTCAGCAGTTCCCCGCTAATAAAGGGGCGGGACGTTCGGTTTGCGTCCATGGCTAAAAGGCGAGCAACGTACTCGCCAAATAATAAAGTTTGCGCCTGATACAAATAATGCAGCTGGCGCAAATGACGAGGAGAGAAAATGGCTATTAAACAAGGAATACTTGTTTTAGTGCTTGGCGCAATTTTGTTTACCGGCATGGTTGGCGCCAATGACACCAAACAAGTCTACGAAACGACGCCTGAGGTCAGTGTTAGCTCACCAACTGTATTACCAAATGAATTTGTCGGTGAGCTGCGTACCAGTGAAATTTACAAAAGAAGAAGTCCAGAAAAACCCGAACAAAGTAAAGTTGATTTGACTAAAGCTATGATAGGTAAATTTCGTATTAATGGTATCTAGATAAAAATAATAACTAGATATATAGGCTGCGCCTAAAACATATACTAAATTTCTAATTTGCTAAAACAGTACGACTGGCAGCCCATTGCCTGAGCTCATCAATTTTTTCTTTCATCACGACCGATAACGGCCTGGTTAGTTTTAGTTCATCGTAAATATGCTCTGTTGCCAAAACTGAATCGTCTGCATGGGCCGAATACAGGCTTGATACAATGGCTTGCTCAATTTCTGAACCTGAAAAACCCGCGCTCGCCTGGGCCAGTTTTGGAATATCGTAATTTTTATAGTCAAGATTTCTTTTTAAAAAATGTACCTTGAATATTTCAATGCGCGCATCTGAGTCAGGCAGATCCACAAAAAATATTTCATCGAGACGCCCTTTCCGAATTAGTTCTGGCGGTAATGCAGTTATGTCGTTAGCAGTCGCAACTATAAAAACACCGTTATTATCATCGGACATCCAGGTTAACAAAGTACCCAGTATCCGCCTGGAAACACCCGAATCATTCTCTTCCCTGGAAACACCTTTTTCAATTTCATCGATCCATAACACGCACGGCGACATAGTATTTGCAGTCTTAAGCGCTTCTCGCAAGTTTTTTTCTGTTTCACCAATAAATTTATTATACAAAGCACCAAAGTCCAGGCGCAACAAAGGTACGCCCCAGACTCCGGCAACAGATCGAGCCGCCAGGCTCTTACCGCACCCTTGTACACCCAACAACATTATTCCTTTGGGCTTGTCGAGGTTTTTTGTATCTGATGTTGAATGAAAAGCTTTACTCCGTTGTTGCAACCACTTCTTAAGCCTGGTTAATCCTGCAACATCGGAAAATTTTGCAGTATCTTTTTCGTAAGAGAGCACACCACTATCGCCAAACAGTTTGTATTTGGCTTCCATAACATCAGGCAAATCTTCCTCGGTAATTGCACCATCATCATAGATTGCGTTTTTTGCCAGCCTAATCGCGTCTGTCATTGTCAGGCCGGATAAATTGTTTACTAATAAATCCAGCGTTTTTTTGTTTGCACGTACTTTTCTACCGGGATTATTAGAAGCCCATTTTCTGGCCTGGTCGGTTACCATTTTTACAAGATCTTTTTTCCCGGGCAGATCAAGTTTGAATCGGGCGCACTGTTTCCTGATCTCCTGCGGTATATCTACTGTGTGGCTTATTAATACGACTGTACTTCCCATTGCTTCTTGTGCTAACGCAACTTCACGAAGTTTTCTGATTAATATTGGATCATCCAGGTACGGATGGAAGTCCAGTAGCAGGTAAATGCCTGATTTAGTCGTTGTTGACTTGATATGGGATATAACCGTGCCTGGCTCTGAATTATGACTTTGTGCCGGATAATCAATATCCAGGCGCTGCAGGCCCTCTGTAATGCTCCACTTGTAGACAGGTCTGAATAGATTAATCGCAAGCGCGGTAAACAATTTAAGTATTCGCGCTTCTTCATGAGTCTCGACAACAATAATAGGCACTCTCGAGCGCAGCATTAACTCGAGATCATAACTATCGCTCATAGTGAAAAAATTGTGAAAGTAAGTTGCATTAGTTTAAATTACAAGTTTTCAGGATAAAATTCCTAATCCAGGTATTGAGCCAGGATGTTATTGGTGCTTCGTAACCTCAGGCTTATTGTTGCGGCCAGGTTACGTAACAGATTTGCCCCCAATCTTGGGTCCTCATCTATTAACGCAACCATTGCCCCCTGGCTTAATATAACCATGATAGATTCCTGTCCAGCTATAACTGTGGCTGAATGAGCCTTGCCATCTACCATTGACATTTCGCCAACCGTTCTACCAGGCTGGATATCAGCAATTTGGCGACTTTTTCCTTTTTGTGTTTCCTTGAGAACAACCAGCCTGCCTGATATTAACATGCCCATATAATCTGCTGGCTCACCTTCGACATAAATTGCTTCGCCTTCAGCAATCGTTACTGCAATCATATGTTTGGTTAATTTATTGATGTCCTCGGTACTAAATTTTCCCAAAACATCAGCTTTATGAATCGAGCTTGTCAGCTGCTTGATGAGCGCCAAATCAATCTGGACTGATGGCATGGTCAGGTAGCGCGGAGGTTTTTTCACATTATTTTCCTGATGTAAGTAGAAACTTTTTTAATAGTCTAAAATACTACCCACAACAGGCACACAGTGCCAATACTTATTGACCGTGCTGCGATATTACTAGAGGTCAGCAATAGCCCTGCGACAAAATTCGGTTATGACGCCCAACCAGGGTATCAGTATAAGCATGGCCAAAGCATTCAGGCTTAAAAGCACTTTGACGTCGCCTGATGTTTCAATAACTGCGGCGCCCTCTTTCGCATCATCAAAATACATTAATTTAATGATACGTAGATAGTAAAATGCACCTATTACCGCTAACAACACGGCTACAATTGCCAACCATACCATGTCTGCATCGACGACTGCCTGGATCACCATAAGCTTCGCATAAAAACCAACGGTAGGTGGTACCCCTGCCATTGAAAACATCAGTATTAACATCAAAAATGCATACCAGGGGCTGCGCTGATTCAGGCCTTTAAAATCTGCCAGTTCCTCTGACTCGAATCCAGCTCTTGATAAAAGCAACACAACACCAAATGCACCGACACTCATGACGGCATAAATAAGGACATAGATCATGGAAGAGCTGTAACCGTTGGCGCTGACGCTGATAATACCAAGCAGAAAAAATCCCATGTGGGAGATGGCCGAGTAAGCCAGCATGCGCTTGATGTTTGTTTGGGCAATAGCAACCACATTGCCCACTGTCATTGATAAAATAGAAATGATAATTAACATGTCCTGCCAGCTGGCGGCTAACGGCTCGAGCCCACCCACAAGCAAGCGCATTATAATTGCAAATGCAGCAAGTTTAGGCGCCGAACTGATATACATAGTGACTGACGTTGGTGCGCCATGGTAAACATCAGGTACCCACATGTGAAATGGTACCGCACCCAGCTTGAACAACAGCCCCACCAGGATAAATACCAGCCCAAAAACAAGTGGCATATTATCCAGCCCGGCACTGGCAATCACCGACCTGATGGTGGCAATATCCAGGCTTGCGGTCACGCCGTAGATCATAGACATGCCATAAAGCAGCATGCCCGATGCCATCGCCCCCAGGACAAAATATTTCATGGCGGCTTCTGTTGCCCGCGACGAATCCCGTTGAAAGGCAACCATGGCATACAGGCTAAGAGACATTAATTCCAGGCCCATATAAATAGTCAGCATACTTGCTGCCGATACCATGATCATCATGCCAACAACGCCAAAAAGCCCCAGCACAAAATACTCGCCACGATACATATTCCGTGACTTTAGATAATCACGGGAATAGAGGAAGACAAGAAAGACAATAACGTAAATAGCAATTTTTAATATGCTCGCCATGGTGTCGTGGATGTACATATCATTGAACACCATGGCCGCAGGTTCACTAAAATTTTTAATTGAAATAATAAGCGCAACAACCAAGGTGGCTTGCGTCAGGAAATAGGTAATAATTCTTTGTTGGCTGGAAATAAAAGCATCCACCAGCAGAATCACAAGCGCCATCGAAAACATAAAAATTTCGGGTGTTGCCAGTGCGATGTTAGGAAGTGTGTTCATAAGATTCGTTTACATATCATCATTGGTTATAACTTTGATACAGATGCCAGGCTTAAAATATTATCGACTGAGACATGCAGTACTTCCAGGAATGGAAATGGCCAAATACCCATCGCTAATACAGCTATTGCCAAAGTAGCAAGTAACATTGTTTCCCGGGCATTAATATCCGTGAGCCCCTTAACCTTTTCGTTAGTCACCTTGCCAAAGATCACACGCTTGTACATCCATAACGTGTAAGCTGCACCAAATATTAATGTTAGCGCTGCGATGGCTGCGTACCAGTGATTGACCTGGAACGCGCCCAGTATCACCAGGAATTCACCAACAAACCCTGATGTAGCCGGCAGGCCACTATTGGCCATGCCAAATAACAACAGGAATGCTGCAAACACCGGCATGGTATTGACAACGCCACCGTAATCTTTAATCAACCTTGAATGCATGCGGTCATACATCATGCCAACACAAATAAACATTGCGCCTGAAATAAAACCATGGGAAATCATCTGGATAATCGCACCTTCCATGCCCTGGGGATTAAATAGAAATAATCCCATGGTGACAAAACCCATATGGGAAATAGACGAATAAGCAATTAACTTTTTCATATCTTCCTGAACCAGTGCCACCAGGCCGATATAAACGACGGCAATCAACGAAAGCACGATCATGAAAAAAGCCAGTTCGTGACTGGCATCCGGCGTAATTGGAATATTAAATCTTAAGAAACCATAAGCGCCTAACTTCAACATGATTGCAGCCAGTACCACGGAGCCACCTGTTGGCGCCTGTACATGGGCATCTGGCAACCAGGTATGGACTGGCCACATGGGAATTTTTACAGCAAAGGCGGCAAAGAGCGCCAGGAAAATAAATATTTGTTCTGTTAGATCCAGTTTGACGGCATAAAGTGTCTGGATATCAAAACTCTGACCAGCTTTAAAATATAGAAAAATAAGAGAAACCAGCATCAAAACCGAGCCGATAAATGTATACAGGAAAAACTTGATCGCAGCGTAAACTCTTTTAGGACCACCCCATATACCGATAATAAGATACATAGGTACCAACATGGCTTCCCAAAACACATAAAATAGTAGTGCATCCATGGCGCTGAATACGCCAATCATCAATCCTTCCATGATCAGGAACATGGCCATGTATTGAGCTACTTGTTTCTGAATTACTTTCCAGCCTGCAATAACGACCAGCACGGTAGTAAATGTTGTCAGTATAATTAGCAGCAATGAAATACCATCAATGCCAAGACTATAATTTACATTGAACGCTTCGATCCATGGACTCAGTTCAACAAACTGCATGTCGGCAGTTTTTATGTCAAAGCGGGTATATAACAAAATACTGGCAAAAAATGTAGCCAGTGAAATTACCAGGGTTAGTATCCTGGCAATAGGTGCACGCCTGTCATCGCCAGTAGCCAACACAGCCAGGCCACCCAATATTGGCAACCAGATAACAAGACTTAATAAATTATCAGCAAACATATTTTTATATTAAATTAATTAATTCTTTGTTTATTATTTATTCTCTTAACCATGCAGAAAGAATGTAATCAGGGTAAATAACCCGATAATCATTGCAAAGGCATAGTGATACACGTAACCCGACTGAACACGTCGAACCAGTGAAGACACCCAACCGATAATACGAGCGCTGCCATTGACTGCCAGGCCATCAATTAAACGTTCATCGCCCAGGCGCCAGAATAACCGGCCGATCAATCTCGAGCCTGCCGCAAAAACAGTGTTATAGATTTGATCAAAGTAATATTTATTTTCCAGTAAACGATAAAAGAACCCAAACCGTTTACTGATAATGCCTGGAATATGCGGGTACTTTATGTAACACACCCAGGCACCCAACCAACCAGCCAACATCAGGTAAAATGGCAAAGCCTTAACGCCGTGTGCCATGAACTGACCAATGCCGTGCCAGCTTTCTTTTAATGTTGCCAATACATCATGTTCCGGCAGCACAACAATGGCGTTGCCAAAAAAATCGCCGAACAACAGGGGCTCTATGTAGAGTGCGCCAATGACAACTGATGGAACCGCCAACAAAATAAGTGGCACAGTCACCACCAACGGTGATTCCTTGAGATGGCTTTGAGTATGCTCATCCATGCGTGGTTTGCCATGAAAGGTCAGGTACAGCAGGCGGAATGAATAAAACGAGGTAATAATCACGCCAGTCACCACGCTAAAATAAGCGAAACCACTGCCATAAATCGAAGATTCATGGACTGCTTCAATAATCGCATCCTTGGAAAAGAATCCCGCGAAGCCCGGGAAGCCGACCAATGCTAATGTACCTATCCACATAGTGATCCAGGTGACTGGCAAATATTTTTTAAGGCCGCCCATTTTGCGCATGTCTTGCTCATGGTGCATGGCAATAATCACAGAACCGGCACCGAGAAATAATAATGCTTTGAAAAATGCATGGGTCATTAAATGAAACACCCCGGCTGAATAAGCAGACACGCCCAGGGCGACGGTCATATAACCTAACTGCGACAGGGTAGAGTATGCCACCACCCGTTTAATATCGTTCTGGACAAGTCCAATCAGGCCCATGAACAATGCGGTGATCGCACCAATAATAAGCACAACAGAAAGCGCGGTAGGTGATAGCTCAAACAGTGGCGACATGCGGGCAACCATGAAAATACCGGCAGTCACCATAGTGGCCGCATGAATTAATGCGGATATAGGTGTTGGACCTTCCATGGAATCTGGCAACCAGACATGTAAAGGCACCTGTGCAGATTTGCCCATGGCGCCAACAAATAACAGAATGCTGATGAGCGTAATCAAATTCCAGTCGACTCCGGAAACAATTTCCATTGTCTGGCCAACATATTGCGGGGCAATGGCAAAAACCGCCGCGTAGTCGAGGGTGCCAAAGGTTTTATAAATCGCTGCTATGCCCAGTAAAAATGCCAGGTCGCCGACACGGTTAACAAGAAAGGCCTTGAGGCTGGCAAATATGGCGGTCTCTCGCGTATACCAGAAACCAATCAATAAGTAGGATACAAGACCCACTGCCTCCCAGCCAAAAAATAATTGCAGGAAGTTATTGGCCATCACCAGCATTAACATGGAGAAAGTAAACAAGGCGATGTAGCTAAAAAATCTTTGGTAACCCGGATCATCATGCATATAACCAATGGTATAAATATGCACCATTAACGAAACAAATGTGACCACGACCATCATCATGACGGTCAGGCTATCAATCAGGAATCCGATCTCAATCGGAATGCCACCGCTCACTGCCCAGGTGTAAACTGTACCGTTAAATGTGTTGCCTGACATCACATCAGGTAAAATCACAAAAGTAGACAAGGCAAATGCGACGGCCACGCCCAGGATTGTGACGGTATGAGAACCTGCCCGGCCAATCTTGTTGCCCAACAAACCTGCAAGCAACGCCCCGCCTAAAGGAAACAATGGCACCAGAAGATAAATTGTTTTCATGCTAAGTCCAAACATTTTTATCCCTTCAGCATGTCCAGATCTTCGACATTAATAGTTTGCCGGTTTCTGAAAACAACAATTAATATTGCCAAACCAATGGCCGCTTCGGCAGCTGCTACCGTTAATATAAAAAATACAAATACCTGGCCTGCGCTATCGCCCAAGTAGTGTGAAAATGCGATAAAGTTCATATTAACGGCCAGTAAATTCAATTCAATGGCCATCAGTAAAATCACGACATTTTTTCGGTTGAGAAAAATCCCAACCATGCTAATGGAAAAAAGGATGGCGCCAAGAATTAAATAATAATTTAAAGGGATCACGGTCTGCGCTCCGATGGCATCTTGATAATACGTAAACGATCTTTGGCCTGGACCCTGATCTGCTCGCCAGGATCCTGGTGTTTGGTCGTCTTGCGCTTGCGCATTGTCAGGGAGATAGCGGCAATAATTGCCACGACCAGTATTAACGCAGCAATCTCAAACGGGTACACATAAAAGGTATAAAGCAGGCGACCCAGCTCCCGGGTGTTACTATATGCCGCGTCGTGGCCTGCCGGTTCTGGCATGCGCTCCAGACCAAACAGGTCATTGCTCAGGATGATAGCCATCTCCATTAGTAACAGCACACCAACCAGCCCGCCAATAGGCAGATATTCACCAAAACCTTCCCGAAGTTTAACCAGGTTAATATCCAGCATCATGACCACAAACAGGAACAGGACCATGACCGCACCGACATAAACGAGCACCAGGGTAATGGCAAGAAACTCAGCTTCCAGTAATAACCAGAGCGCCGCGGCATTAAAAAATGCTAGCACTAAAAACAGTGCGGCCTTAACCGGATTCCGGATTGTAATCACCATGGTCGCCGCAAACACCAGGGTGCCGGAAAAAACAAAAAATAAAAGCTGTTCAAAATTCATCTTAAATAGGTCCTATCGATACCTGGCATCTTTTTCACGATCAGCCGCAATTTGTCTTTCGTGTTTATCGCCCACGGCCAGCAACATTTCCTTGGTGTAATAAAGATCACCTCTTTTCTCGCCGTGATAGTCAAATACTCTTGTCTCAACAATCGAGTCCACCGGGCACGCCTCTTCACAGAATCCGCAAAAAATACATTTTGTCAGATCAATATCATAACGGGTTGTACGGCGCGTCCCGTCCTCACGTTGTTCTGACTCAATGGTAATTGCCAGTGCCGGACAAATTGCTTCGCAGAGCTTGCAGGCGATACATCTTTCTTCGCCATTTGGATATCGGCGTAACGCATGCAGGCCTCGAAAACGGTAAGACTGGGGAGTGCGCTCATCCGGGTAAAAAATAGTATTTTTGCGGGACCACATGATTTTCATAGTCACCCCGAGCCCCATGAGCAACTCCCAAAGTGTAAAACTTTTTACATAATGTTTGAGCGTATTCATATCAACATGCCCCGCTAGTGAAAAAAGTCGCCATAAGGTGTCAGGAACATGGCACTGCCCATGACAATAATCCAGACCAGGGTAACCGGTATCAGAATTTTCCAGCCCAGGCGCATGATTTGATCATAACGATAGCGAGGAAAAGTAGCCCGGAACCAGAGGAAAAAGAATGCAAAAAAAGCAATCTTGCCCAGTAACCAGACAATATTTGGAATCCAGTTAAACGGGGCAACATCCCATATGGGATGCCAGCCACCGAGAAACATGATGGCAGTTAAAGTAGATATCAAAATAATATTGGCATATTCTGCCAGGAAAAATACAGCGAAGGTCATGCCGGAGTACTCAACATGAAAACCCGCCACGATTTCTGATTCACCTTCGGCCACATCAAAGGGCGCCCGGTTGGTCTCGGCTACACCAGATATAAAATAAACAAGAAATAGCGGGAATAATGGCCAGATATACCAATCCGTAAAATTGCCTGACTGGGCCGTGACAATGTCGTGCAGATTCAAACTACCAGCGGCCATCAAGACGCCGACCAGGGCAAAACCCATGGCGATCTCATAGGAAACAATCTGGGCTGCGGAACGCATAGCACCAAGAAATGCATATTTCGAGTTGGATGCCCAGCCCGCGATAATGACACCGTAAACACCAACAGAAGTTAGGGCCAGGATATACAGCAAGCTGGCATCAACATTGGCCAGTACCAGCCCGTCATCAAATGGGATGACTGCCCAGGCAGCTAAAGCCGGGCCAATGGATAAAATTGGCGCAATAATAAATAAGAACTTGTTGGCATTGGTCGGCAGAATAATTTCTTTAAACATCAGCTTGACGGCATCGGCAATAGGCTGCAACCAGCCTCGGGGGCCAACCCGGTTAGGTCCAATACGTGCCTGCATGTAGCCAATGAGTTTGCGTTCGGCAAAAGTCAGGTAAGCGACAGCCAACATCAGGGGCACCGTGATAGTGACAATCAGGATAAGGGTAGACGACCCGGTATGCACCCAGGACTGCAACCACTCTGGCAATCCAATCCAGGCAGTCAAGCCATCAATGATGTCCATGATGGTGTTCACAATTTACTCACACTGGCTTGCCCACAAGCCCCAAGCGCAGAAGTCTCGTTATAACCGGCAGGCACCCAGATACAGGCGTCTGGTATAGACTCATCTATTTCAACGTTTATTTGCGCATCACCTTCCAGCATCCGGACACGAATCAAATCATCCTGTTTAATATTCAATTTTGCTGCCTGGTCACTATTCACCCGCGCCCTGGCGCCAGGGTTATCATGAGTCAACTGTAACGCGGACGCCCGACGGACAATAATATCGGTGCGATATATCGGTAACTCGGCCAGTCGATAAAGATTAAAAATTTTACCGCCCAGTTTTTTCGGCATTTTCACTTGCTTCAAAACGTTGTCAGATTGGCTGTTATTACTGATCACAATATTCATTTCTTTTCTAACGTCATCGATAGAATTGTAATCAAACCCTTCGAGCTCGAAATAATTTCCCAGTACCCTGAGAATTTTCCATGCAGGACGAGATTCACCCTGGGGGGTGACGGTGCTGCGATAGGTCTGCATTTTGCCTTCGCAATTTATATGGGTACCTGCCGTCTCAAAAAACGTTGCCATTGGCAGCATGACACTGGCGCAATCCAGCGCCAGTTCACCGGCACCAGGTTTGAACGGCGTCAACATGGTAATAAATTCTGCGCTTTCCATGGCCAGACGAGCCCGTCCGGCATCAATACAGTCCAGTGCTGGCTCCAGGCCAAGCATGATGTAGGCCTTCAATGGCTCTTTAATCATGTCGTGCGCAGTCGAGCCTGTTTTATCGGTGGCCGAATTATTGGTGCCACGATGTGGTACGCAACCAGCCAGCCAGGCACCAGCACTATTTGCCTGCGCCATGAATCCAATTTTTGCACCCGAGAAATTGGCAACCAGTTGTGCCAGTGCCCTGAACTGGGACGAATGACTATTTGAAAAAGCATAATTACCCAGCAAAATTGTTGCCGGAGATTGTTTTGACAATATTTTTGCCATTGCCTGTTCGGTATCACCGGGCGTGACCTTGGCCAGTAATTTAATAGCATCACCAGGAAGCGATTTTCCGGTTTCATCAGCAAGCGCTTTTACAAGGCCAGCCAATGATTCCAGCATTTGTTGCGGGGTACCGATAGTTTGTAATTCAGGCTGCCGGGTAAAGTCATAATTAACCGGGTTAATGACCATCAGGCTGGCACCATTCTGTTGTGCCTTGCGAAGCCGCAAGCCAATCAGTGGCTGATCTTTGCGTATGTTCGAGCCAATAAGCAATATCGATTTCGATTCTTCCAGTGACTGCAAGCTTTGGCCCAACCCGGGAAAATCGGGCATTAGTTCGTCATCAGAAAAATCCAATTGGCCCGTTCTGTGATCAACATTACCCGTACCAAGCGCCCTCAATAATTTTTGTAACAAATAAAATTCTTCAGTGGCGCAATGTGGTGCAGCCAGTGCACCAATATTGTCGATGCCATGCTGCTCAATAACTTTACTCAAGCCTCTTAAGGTAAACTCGAGCGCGCTATTCCAGTCGGTTTCCTGCCATTCATTATCTACCTTAATCATCGGCATCGTCAGGCGATCGCCATGATTGTTGGCTTCATAACTAAATCGATCTCGATCCGAAATCCAGGTTTCGTTTACCTCGTTATTTTCTCGAGCAATAACTCGCATAACCTTGTTGTCACGGGTATGCACTGTAATATTTGCACCGACATTATCATGAGGGCTGATAGAATCGCATTTTATTAACTCCCAGGGTCGTGCAGAGTAGCGAAAAGGTTTTGAAGTCAGGGCACCTACGGGACACAAATCGATAATGTTGCCAGACAATTCAGAATCAATACTTTTCTCAATGTAAGTGCCAATCTTGGTATGTTCGCCCCTGCCGGTGGCGCCCATTTCCATAATACCAGCCACTTCCTGGCCAAAACGTACACAACGGGTGCAATGAATGCAGCGCGTCATTTCGGTTGCAATTAAGGGTCCAATATCTTTATCAACAACAACACGCTTGGCTTCCTGGTAACGGGAATTATCACCACCGTAACCAACTGCCAGATCCTGCAATGTACACTCACCACCCTGATCACAAATTGGGCAATCGAGGGGATGGTTAATCAATAAAAATTCCATGACGCCTTTTTGAGCGCGCTTGGCAACTTCCGATTGGGTAAAAACTTTCATGCCCTCGGCAACTGGCGTGGCACAGGCAGGTAATGGCTTGGGCGCTTTTTCAACCTCTACCAGGCACATGCGGCAGTTGGCCGCGACCGTTAAATTCTTGTGATAACAAAATCGTGGAATAACAATACCTGCAGCATCCGCGGCCCTGATTAACATGGAGCCCTTTTCTGCTGTTACAGTCTGGCCGTCAATTTCAAAACTGACCATGTCATTTTTGATTTGGTCTTCGGCAGCTACCTTGTCAGTTGTTGTACTCATTTATTTGGTGCCCGGCAGGCAAGTGCCGTTTTCGATGTGATATTCAAATTCACTACGAAAATGTTTTAGAAAACCCTGCACCGGCATGGCCGCGGCATCACCCAGCGCACAGATAGTTCGACCGGCAATTTTTTCTGTGATGTCATCCAGCAATGCAAGATCCTCAATATGGCCATGGCCATGTTCAATACGATTGACAACGCGCGACATCCAGCCGGTGCCCTCACGACAAGGCGTACACTGTCCGCACGATTCTTCATAATAAAAGTGAGATATGCGCGCCAGGGCCCGCACCATGCATGTGGTTTCATCCATAACAATTACCGCTCCCGAACCCAGCATTGATCCGGCCTGGGCGATGGAGTCGTAGTCCATGGTCAGCTCCATCATTTGTAAGCCAGGGATTACCGGCGCGGAAGAACCGCCCGGGATCACTGCCTTCAAGCGGTTGCCATTTTTAACGCCGCCGGCCAGTTCCAGTAAGTCAGAAAATGGCATGCCCATGGGCACTTCGTAATTACCGGGTTTATTAACATGCCCGGAAACTGAAAAAAGTTTGACGCCGCCATTATTGGGCTTACCCAGTTCCAGAAACCACTTGCCACTGTTTTGCAGAATCATCGGTACCGAGGCCAGTGTTTCTGTATTATTGATGGTGGTGGGTTTACCGTATAAACCATAATTCGCCGGAAACGGCGGTTTGTAGCGAGGTTGACCTTTTTTGCCTTCAAGCGATTCAAGCAGCGCCGTTTCTTCTCCGCAAATATAGGCGCCGGCACCAAGATGATTGTAAAGATCAAATTGAAATCCCGATCCTAAAATATCTTTACCCAGCAGACCGGCCTGGTAGGCCTCTTCCAGCGCACCTTCACAACGCTCATAAGGTTCCCAGAATTCACCGCGGATATAGTTATAGCCCGCACTGGCACCGATACAGTAGCCGGCAATAATCATCCCTTCTATTAGCGCATGGGGATTGTAACGAAGAATATCGCGATCCTTACAGGTACCAGGCTCACCTTCATCGGAATTACAAACAATATATTTTTGGCCGGGTGCGGTCCGTGGCATGAAACTCCATTTGAGACCGGTCGGAAAACCGGCACCACCACGTCCCCTTAATGCCGAAGCCTTAAGTTCTTCTATAATTTCTTCAGGTGGCGTTTTTTTCTTGAGAATACGTTTTAATACCTCATAACCACCCTGCTGCTGGTAAGACTCAAGTGTCCAGCAATTATCGGCATCAATGTTATTAAAACAGACTTGTACGCTCACAACTTACTCCAGACCAGCCAACAGCTGGTCAATGGTTTCCGGTGTCAGGTTTTCGATATATTCGTTACCAATTTGCATCATGGGCGCACCGACACAGGCGCCCAGGCACTCCACTTCTCTCAAGGTTATTTTTCCATCTGCCGTAGTTTCGCCCAGCTTGATGCCCAGGCGTTTTTCAAAATGGGCAACCACTTCTTCGGAGCCACACAACATGCAGGAAATATTTGTACAAATACTGATCTTATGTCGGCCAATCGGCTCGAGTTCGTACATTGAATAGAATGTAGCAACTTCATATACGGCAATGGGTGGCATTTCCAAATAGGCCGCAATGGCGTCCATCAACTGTGTATTCAACCAGCCGCCATTTTGATCCTGAACAATTCTCAAGGCGGCCATTACCGCGCTCTGCTTTTGATCGGCAGGATACTTGGCTATCCACTTGTCGATTTCCTCTCTCGTCGCAAGCGTCAACATTTCAATTTTTAAATTTAGTGCGGCCTGGGTATTAATCATCGATCAATCTCCCCGAAAACAATATCCTGGGTGCCGATGATTGCGACAACATCTGCCAGCATGTGGCCACGGCTCATCTCGTCAAGAGCAGACAGGTGGGCAAAACCAGGTGGGCGAATTTTCAGTCGGTAGGGTTTATTGGCGCCATCTGATACCAGGTAAACACCAAACTCACCCTTAGGATGTTCAATACAGGAATACACTTCACCTTTCGGCACACAAAAACCTTCAGTAAAAAATTTAAAGTGATGAATCAGGGACTCCATATCATCCTTCATGCTGACTCTATCTGGTGGCGCGACTTTATGATTGTCGGCAATAATTTCGCCATCATTTTTTTTCAGCCACTCAACACATTGCCTGATAATCCGGTTAGATTGGCGCATTTCTTCAATGCGCACCAGGTATCGATCATAACAGTCGCCATTAGTACCAATGGGAATATCAAAATCCATGCGATCGTAAATTTCGTAAGGTTGTTTCTTGCGCAGATCCCAGGCAATACCAGAACCACGCAACATAGGTCCTGTAAATCCCAGCTGCAGGGCCCGTTCTTGCGAAACCACACCAATGCCCACTGTTCTTTGTTTCCAGATTCTATTGTCAGTTAATAAAGTTTCGTACTCATCAACCCGACCCGGGAAGCGTTCGGTAAAATCCCAGATGAAATCGAGCAATGTGCCCTGCCTGTTCTCATTTAATTTGGCAACTTCTTTGGCATTATGCCATTTGGATTTTTCATACTTTGGCATACTGTCAGGCAAGTCGCGATTGACGCCGCCAACCCGGTAGTAGGTTGCATGGAGACGGGCGCCGGATACGGCTTCGTAACAATCCATTAATTCTTCACGTTCGCGAAAACAATAGAGGAAAATCGACATCGCACCCACGTCAAGGGCGTGCGTACCCAGCCAAAGTAAATGATTCAGGATACGGGTAATCTCATCGAACAATACCCGGATATACTGCGCCCTTAATGGCACATCAATCTCAAGTAATTTTTCGATGGCACTTACATAAGCATGCTCATTACACATCATGGACACATAATCCAGGCGATCCATGTAACCAATGCTCTGGGAATAAATCTTTGTCTCGACCAGTTTTTCCGTGGCACGGTGCAACAGTCCGATATGTGGATCTGCCCTTTCAATTACCTCGCCATCCATCTCAAGCACCAGGCGCAACACACCATGTGCCGCCGGGTGTTGCGGACCAAAATTCATTGTGTAATTACGAATCTCAGCCACCGAAACCATCCTCCCGAATAATACGTGGTGTCAGAATCCGCGGCTCAATTGATACGGGCTCGTATACAACCCGTTTTTTCTCAGGGTCGTATCGTGTCTCAACATGCCCCGAGATTGGAAAATCTTTTCTAAAGGGATAGCCCACGAAACCATAATCTGTGAGTATTCTGCGTAAGTCTGGATGCCCTTCAAAAATTATGCCGAATAAATCAAAGGCCTCGCGCTCGAACCAGTTAGCGACGCTCCAGATATCAACGACCGAGTCAACGACGGGTAAATCTGTATCCAGAAAAACACGCAACCGCAGGCGACGATTGTGTTTTATCGATAACAGATGATATATAACCGCGAATCGATTTGGGCTGGACTGTTCTGGTGCGACTGACGAGTCATCAAGACCATATAATAAGTAGTCAACACCACACACATCGATGAGTTGCTCACAAGCATAGTACTCGTGGTCACGCAAAACCTGGCAAATTTTTAACAGGTCTCCGGCAGCAACTTCGACAGTCAACTCACCATGATGTTCTACGCAGTTTACAATACTGTCGCCAAAATCTTCTTTCAGACGATCGGAAACATTTTGTAAGGAGAAGCTCATTGATGAATAGATAATAAATTGGTTATTTAACGTAGATTAACGTGCAATCGTATTTGTTCTTCTGATTTTATTTTGCAGTTGCAGAATGCCATACAACAATGCTTCTGGTGTTGGTGGACAGCCAGGCACATAAACATCTACGGGTACGATGCGATCACAACCACGAACAACAGAATAAGAGTAATGGTAATAACCGCCGCCATTGGCACAGGAGCCCATGGAAATAACCCAGCGTGGCTCGGCCATTTGGTCATAAACTTTTCGTAACGCTGGCGCCATTTTGTTTACCAGGGTGCCGGCAACAATCATCACATCTGATTGCCGTGGGCTGGGTCGAAATAACATGCCAAAACGATCGAGGTCATAACGAGAGGCCCCTGCCTGCATCATTTCAATTGCACAACAAGCCAGCCCAAAAGTCATTGGCCATTGCGAACCCGTACGCGCCCAGTTAATAAGCGAGTCCATAGAGGTGGTTACAAAACCTTTTTCGAGTACGCCTTCTATTCCCATTCAAGGGCTCCCTTTTTCCATTCGTAAACAAAACCAATGATCAGGATGCCCAGGAACAGCATCATTGCCAGGAATCCAAACATGCCAATTTCTTCAAGCGCAACGGCCCAGGGAAACAGGAAAGCAATTTCAAGATCGAAGATTATAAAAAGTATCGCAACCAGGTAGTAACGCACATCAAATTTCATGCGTGTATCTTCAAATGATTCAAAGCCACATTCGTAGGGCGAAAGCTTCTCACTGTCGGGTCGATTAGGTGCCATCATGGCGCCCATAGCCACCATTACGACGCCCACCAGGACACCGACAATAATAAAAATCAAAATAGGTAGGTAATTTTCCAGCATCTTTTAAATTCTATAATAATTGTTTTGCATGCCTGCTAAAAAACCCGGCCAGTCTAGGCTTTGAGGTCGATTAAAGTCAAGTTTGCTACAACCATATAATCACTGTCTATTCAACAAGTTGGATAGATTTCTAAGGGTATAAAAAACCCCTATCCCTGATTTAGGGGACTAAGGGACTAAGGGACTAGGGGACTAGGGGCTAAGAGCCAGGAGCCAGGAGCTAGTAACGAGGGATGAGTGATGAGGGATGAGCCCCTAGCCACTAGCGACCAGGGGCTAGGATGTTGGTGCCGAAGGCGGGACTCGAACCCGCACGGCTCGCGCCACTGCCCCCTCAAGACAGCGTGTCTACCAGTTCCACCACTTCGGCAAATATATTAAGAAGTAACTACTTAGGGACATCCGGCACACCTTCTTGAGGTGCTATCTTGTTAGCTTTTTTAGGGCCAATATCATCTATTGGCGCTATTGGGTTTTTTTGCGTCGCAGGTGTCACTGGCGCTTCAATTTGATCGGTCACACTGCTGGTCCTGGCCTTTGGTGATAAAAAGTAGCCAAGTGACAGGCTGGTAATAAAAAATACGGTTGCCAGGCCTGCTGTCATGCGCGACATAAAGTTGGCAGAGCCACCACTACCAAAGACTGATTGTGATCCGCCGCCGCCGCCGAAGGCCGCACCTGCATCCGCCCCTTTACCATGCTGTAACAAAACCAGGCCCACCAGGGCAATGGCTGCGAGTACATGAATGACCAAAACAATATCTTGCATAACTTGATTATCTTTGAAGTTTAAATTTAATAATATGTACTAATATAGGTCTCAACCAGCGGCTTTTGCGATACCCAGAAAATCTTCCGCTTTCAACGAAGCGCCACCAATCAGGCCGCCATCTATATCTGGCTGGGCAATCAATTCGGCCGCGTTATCCGGCTTCATGCTACCGCCATATAATAGTCTGATACCAGCCGCCACACCTGCATCAAGGCCAACAAGTTTACCCCGAATATAGGCATGGACTTCCTGCGCCATTTCCGGTGTTGCGGTTTTACCGGTGCCGATCGCCCAAACCGGCTCATAGGCAATGACAGCATTGGCGAAAGAGGCAATGCCGTGGGCATCCAGCACTTCATCAAGCTGCCGGTTAATTACCGACTCGGTTGCATTTTCGGCTCTTTCTTCCAGTGATTCACCCACGCAAAGAATTGGGGTCAAGCCATTGTCCTGGGCAGCACCAAACTTCATGGCCACCACGTTATCGTCTTCGCCATAGTAACTACGGCGCTCTGAATGGCCAACAATGGCATAAGTACAGCCAAAATCCTTCAGCATCGGGCCCGACACCTCTCCCGTATAGGCCCCGGAATGATGGGTATCCAGGTTCTGACCGCCCCATTTAACCGGAGAACCAGCCAGTTTACTGGCCACAGCCGGGATCAGGATAAATGGCGGACAAACAGCCAATTCGGCACTTTTTACGTCTGCCAAACCAGCCAGAATTCCGTCCAGCAATTTACTGGCATCTGCCTGATCGCCATTCATTTTCCAGTTTCCTGCAACCAGTGGTTGACGCATACCTGTCTCCATTTGAACCTAATTTGTAAGCCTGAGCATATGACCCATTACTTAATCTATTAACTAAGGAATTCTTGTAGGAATTAATTGGGAAAAACGGCGGCGATGTTACCGATCGAGACCGGATAAAGCAATACTTGCGCCCTTTCTCGGCTATTTTAATGCCCGTTATTTATGCCTGGATCGCCTCGCCCGCCGCTTCCTTCACCGCACTGGCCAGGTTGTTGGTGAGTCGGTTGACCATTAATTCATCACAGCCTTCGACCATCACCCGAATTACAGGTTCAGTGCCAGAGGCGCGCAATAATACCCGGCCCTTGTCAGCCAGCTCTTTCTCAGCAGCGGCAATGGCATCCTTTATTTTTTCTGATGCATGAACATCAAAACTATTCTTTGTGTGTACCTCGCGGGGAATGCTGACATTGACCATATTCTGGGGGAACAGCTCCATACCGGCTTTGAGATCTGCCAATGGTTTGCCCGTCTGGACCATCACGGCCAGGGCTTCCAGGGCGCATATAATACCGTCTCCCGTGGTGCTTTTATCGAGGCAAATAATATGGCCAGAGGACTCACCGCCCAATTCCCAGCCTTCTTGTCTTAGCAAATTCATGACATATCGGTCACCAACTGATGCCCGCTTAAAGGGGATATGGCTTGCTTGAAAGGCCTGCTCCAGGCCCAGATTAGTCATTAATGTCCCGACAATGCCGCCATTCAGGCGCTGGTTTTGTTTTCTGGCCATGCCAATGACATACAATATTTGATCACCATCGGCCAGGTTACCCTTGTCATCCACCATGATAAGTCGGTCACCGTCCCCATCCAGGGCGATGCCCACATCGGCACGAAATTCCTGCACTTTACTCTGCAAGGCTTCCGGGCTGGTTGATCCGCAATCCTGGTTAATATTAAAACCGTCAGGCTCATTGGAGATGGCAATCACATCGGCGCCAAGCTCTGAAAACACGTGGGGCGCTACCTGGTAAGCGGCGCCATTAGCGCAATCAAGTACGATTCGGATGCCTTCCAGATCCATCCGACTGGGAAAGGTGCTTTTGCAAAATTCCACGTAGCGGCCGGCGGCATCGGGATAACGCTTGGCGTTACCCAATTCGGCAGAACTCACCGTTTCCAGGGGTTGCTCCATCATGGCTTCTATTTCGGCCTCGACCTCATCGGGTAATTTGGTGCCTTGCGAGGAAAAGAATTTAATCCCGTTATCTTCATATGGATTGTGTGACGCTGAAATTACAATACCGGCTCGCGCTCTTGCAGTGCGGGTTAAATAGGCAATGCCCGGGGTCGGCATGGGGCCTAATAAACGGACATCAACACCCGCGGCAGACAAGCCCGATTCCAGTGCTGACTCGAGTAAATAACCGGATATGCGCGTATCTTTACCAATTAATACCTTGCCACTACGACCTAATACGCGACCGGCAGCCCAGCCCAGCTTTAACATACGCTCGGGGGTAATGGGTTCTTCGCCCACGCGTCCACGGACACCGTCTGTGCCAAAATAACGTCTTTTCATTGCATGTTTCTCCTGTCCAGCCCCAATCGATTCAGTGCTTATGCCTTAAGTATAGGGCGCTTCTGTTATTAGTCATTACCATTCGCCGCTTGACCCTGTTATATCAGCCACCCGCGATATCAGTCCCCTCGCGATATCATTCACCTGGACAGGAATGAGCCATAATCACTGCCTCTGTCATCCTGATCGCATCACGGGTTTCAGCCACATCATGAACCCGCAATATTGCAGCACCGTTTTGCACTGCCATCACTGCCAGGGCCAGGCTGGCGGATAAACGCTGGTTCGTTGATTTGCCCAGGACTTTTCCAATCAGTGATTTACGCGATAAGCCAGCCAATATTGGCAAACCAAGATCCTTGAATAACGATAGATTCCT
>VAPH01025599.1_pt1 | contig 24679 bp, 29 predicted proteins | sample 3393861 | NCBI WGS metagenome assembly VAPH01 (sample SAMN08290439, study PRJNA428436) | hydrothermal vent metagenome | isolation source: Deep-sea hydrothermal vent chimney | place: Atlantic Ocean: South-mid Altantic Ridge | reverse complement strand
TACTGCAGCACACATTTCATCCATCGCTTCCCCTGCATCACGCATATCGGGAGTCAATGCAGCATAACCTGAAGACATGGGAGTTCCACCCATTTTATCTCTTTTTTCTGCTAAAATTACCTTGTAACCTAAATCGGCAATTCCTTTTGCGGCTTCCAACCCTGTTGGACCTGCCCCTATAATTAATATGTTTTCGTTAGCCATGTTAATACTTTATATTAGATTTATTTTTTATTTATCTGCGTCTTCCCAGGTCATAAAATTCTTTTCACCTGATTTAATTTTATCGCATTCTGATTGAAATTCAGACCAAACTTTTTCCACATCAATTCCTAATTTTCGTAAAAAGGGTTTGTTGTCTGTATTGTGCCAATGCAATTGTAACACTTTATATGGATGTGCACCCATTGCCAAGGCCGCCATTTGAGAATCGGCCATTACCGGTATACCTACTTTTTTATTGTGAGCACGACCGGCAAACTGACTTTGATCAAGAGTAGTAACACAACCTGTATCATGCGTTACAGTTACATCGGGATTTACTTCTTCTTTCATTACTTCAATTTTTCTTTGTACAGCAAAAGATCTTGAAAAATCTCTTGAAACAAGAATATGTCTGAATCCAAAACCGCAGCAATCAAACCAGGTAGAATAATCGGCAACATTAATACCAAGTGCTTCAAGAGTACCTGTTACGATAGCCGTTCTTTGCGCACCGTATATTTCACTATCATAAATAGCATCTTCTTCTATCAATTTGTGGTAATGACATGCAGGGTGAACTGTAGCAGTAATATTACTCATATCTACCACCTGTCGTTCGGCAATTCTGTCTTTCATTGCTAACACCCATTCACTGTAATGTACTACCTCTTCCGGAAGTACTAGCTTTTTACCTAGGCGTTCCATGATTTTTTTTACTTTTCTTCTCAAGTCATGCTGATGAACAAGAGCATGCCTAACTTCTTTATAATGACCAAAACTGGTTCCACAATGAATTATCGGAAAATACCCTACTTCTTGGGCAGCAGCAAAATTTCTTACAGCAACGGCAGCCTGTGCTTCCGGATTTGATGTTGCCGATGCATAATAGTTCCATGCTGTGCAGGAAGTTTGATCGGTGGGATCGTAATAATCCAAACCAAATTGACGATTTAACCAAAAAATGGATGTTGAATAACCGGGAATATGACCACATTGACCACAACTTTTATGGTGCCAGGTTTTATCTATTGGTATTTTCTTCATTCTACCATATTTGGTCATTAACTCTACATAATTATCCGGTACTCTTTGAATTTCGAGTTCACCTTCTTTTTCGAGTTGAAAAAGTTCTTCACGCAGATCTTTTACGGGAGCATCATTGGGATCAATTTTAAAATGCCTGTCTGAGGCTTTTGTAATTGGTAAATGTAACATATTTCAATTTTTTGTTTTAATTAATCAAAAGTTACGTCATCGTAACCTGCTTCTTCCAAACGTTCTTCCATCACGTCTACGAGTATCATAAAAAGACCTTCATCAACACCTTCTATCAGATCCATAACACCTGTCATATGCCAGATAAGATAAAGTTCAATAATGGTTTTTTTATCTATTACCCAACTGGTTTCAGTAGTGTGTAGTGTTTCTGGAGGAAGTGCTTTACGCCACACATCCAGATTTTCGGCAATTTCGTATACATGTGTTCCCCAGTCGGGAAAAGCATCGGGTTGCAGCATGTCCGGTGAAACTTGAGTACCAGTTGACATGATCTTATAAATAATCCTGCCATAACCTTCCAGTGCTTTTTTTGCGGTTTGTAGTCCGTTTTTAACTGCAACTTCCCGCATTATGGTAATTATTTGCCCCGGAGAATTTTGCCGAGGGCAACGATCACAACTAAAACATTGTGAGCAATCCCAAATGCTGTCACTCATTAAAGTGTATACCAAATCAGCATCTTCACGGGCAACAGCTTGTGCAATTACACGAGGACTAAAATCGTAAAAACGAGCAGAAGGACAGGCAGCTACACAGATACCACATTCATAGCAACCTTTGAGAACAAACTCCCAACGGGCGTCAGCCTTAACTTCATCAAATAGCCTTTCTTTTTCTTCAAAACTAACGTCAGCGTGTTTATTCTGACTAAGGTCTAATGCCATCATAGCTTATACTATTTATTTTTAGTTATTAATTTAATCCCTTATTAATCATAGGTGTCAGAATCATCTATATGAGAACATTCTACTCCCTCTTCTTCAATCTTTTGTCTGTAAGCTTCAACTGCAGCATCACCCGTTGTCATTTCAGCCATCTCTGCTTCCAAATTTGTTGTTTTCATTTTCACGACCCAACCATCTTTATACGGACTTCTATTAATAAGTTGCGCATCGGATACCAAATTCTCATTCACTTCAATTATTTCACCTGATACCGGTGATTTAACCGGACCAACCCACTTACCACTTTCAACAGTTGCAATTGGTCTTCCTTTTTTACGTATTGTACCTGGTCTTTTTGTTTTTGCGTGAAGAATTGGTCCTGCCAGACCTTGAGCAATATCGGTCATACCAATAGTAACGATATCACCATCAGCTTTGATCCATGTATTATCCTTTACAGAATAATGGAGATCTTTAAGAATTATGCAGCCTTTTATATTTTCGTGAGCCATCGTATTGAATTTTAAGAATTAAATTTTTATTAGAAATACATTACATGATCATAATTAAGTGCAAGTTCAATAATACTTGTTGCTCCCATTATTTCAACTCCATCAATCACATCTTCCATTTTCATATCCCAAAGTTCAAGACTTTGCTGGCAAACCCTTAATTCAACATCACTGTCCATGGCCATTTCAAGCATTGTTTTTAAGTTTACATTAGAATCTTTTACAAGCTGTACTTTTTCTGCTTCACCCTTTTTAAGTTGATTTGTTCCATCCATTGTGAACCAAACCATAACTTCTATTTCCATTGCTGCAGCAGCCATAGCATAAAAAAGAGGTGAGTAAGTTCTGTTAGGTGTTTCGACACCATGTGTTTGAATTACAAGAATTTTCTTCCCTTCGAAATCGTCTTCCATTTTTATTTGTTGTTTAGTAAGTTATTAATTGTCTTCAATTTATATTTCGCATAAATTATTCGGGTCGGCAAAAACGAATAAATATTTTTTATCCCAATCCCAATCGTCTTTATCCATTAACTTATAAAGCTCGTCTTTTTCTTTATTATTTGCAAGCAATTTAAATTTTTTAGCTTTACCTTTTTTATCCACTTCAATCACCTCTAACAGTAACCATTGTCCGGTTAAATCGTTGTATAAACTGGCAACTTTTGTTGCACTAATTACTCCTTGCCATTGTTCCATGACCTACTTGTTGAAATTGTAAATCTTTCATTTTATAAATGCATTCCACCCATTCATTAAAATAAGTATTGCCAACTATTGGTTTCACTTTTTGAGCGATCAACTCTCGTTCCATTTTCACTCCCAGTAAGCTATTTTCCAGTTCGTGAATTGAAAAATTTAATGCACTTGTATTTTTAATTGTTAACTTAATTTCTGTTATCCAATCATCTTTTGTTGTAATAAGGGCATTCATTGAGACCTTATCAAAATCATGATTCATATAACCTATCCAAACACCGAGATGGATCTTAAACAATTTGTCTTTAGAAGCTTTCCTTTTTGTTTGGTACAACCAGGATTCTTCAACAAATTTATTTTCCGCCTTTTCTATCTTTCTAATTTCTTTATCAGTAAAGTTGCCTAACTCTGTTCTTAATCCTAAAATTTCTTCACATTTATTTCGATAGATCTTTATTACTTCATTACGTTCAGGTACATAATCTAATTCCGACTTCATATTGGTAAGAAAACTACTCAAATTCTTATCTACCGCATCACGAAAATCTTTATTGGGTACGTTAATTGAATTTATCATAGTAGTATAATCAAAGTCGAACAGAAAATTACCGGTTACTATCTGTGCTTCACCAATTGTTCCTGCTCCTGTACCTACAATTTTTTTTCCACTAACGTGTACATCGTTTATTGGATGGTAATATGCATCAATTCCAAAGAACTTGTATGTTTCAACCAACGGTTTTACAAAAAGTTCAAACCGTTTGTCCACTCTTCTGGGGAGTGCACTTTGTTGAAATATCCATTGAACAAATAATTGTTCTTTATCAATGTAAACTGCTCCTCCTCCGGTCTCCCGTCTAATGATCGGAAGTTTATTTTTCCTGCAGTAATTTATATCTAACTCATTTTCTACATCCTGAAAAAAACCTATACACATGTATGGTGTTTCAGGTGTTACTAATACAATCGTATTAGGTGTTTCGTGTTGTTGTGCATATCCGAGTCCATGATAAATAGATTGTGATCTTAGCCCTGAGACATAACCTGCATCTATAAACCGTATCTTCATTTATACAAACAGACTCACATTAGCATCAGCTGCAAATTCAAGGAACGTTGCAGCACCTCCTACTACTACTTCATCAATAAATTCTTCTTTTTTAAATCCAAACACATCCATTGTCATCTGACAACCAATGAGTTTAACATCCATTTCAACCGCCATATCTCTGAGTTCTTCAATGGTAGCAACTCCTTTATTTTTAAATGTTTTTTTCATTAAATTGGTAGCCATTGCTTCAAAACCCGGTACATTATTCATTAATATATTCGGCATAGGCCAGTTAAAGTTTTGAAATCCTTCACTGCCAAATGGCATTTTCATCGGCATAGCCGGATTGCTTCCGGGAGATACTGTTGCTTTAAGATTCTTTTTTAACAATGGTAAGCCATAAAATGTAAAGAAAATTCCAACTTCCCATTCCATTGCAGCAGCGGCTGTTGCCAGAATAAATGGTGGATAGGCCCAATCTAAGGTTCCTTTAGTAGCGATCAACGCTAATTTTTTTGGTTTTTGATCCATAATAGTAGTATTTAATGTGTTTTCTTAATAAAAAAACGATATGATGATCCTTCATCATTCGATTCCAATAATTCATGACCGGTTGCTCTTGCCCATGCTTCCATATCCGGTATTGATCCTGCATCGGTTGATATCATCTCAAGTATATCTCCTACCTCAATATCTTTCAAGGCTTTTTTTGTTTTTACCACTGGCAAGGGGCATGAAAGTCCACTGGTATCCAATGTTTGCTTAACGTTAAATTCACTCATTGTTCTTGATTTTAATTTAATATTCTAATTAAAGCTTTAGTTCGCATGCATGTATACAATCGAATACTTTAGTAATTTCTTTTATGCCTAACCTATAATAAATATTTCTACCTTTTCTGTAAGATTCCAATATTCCAATATTTTTCATTTTGGTTAAATGGTGAGAAAGTAATGACGCTTCTATTTCTATTTTTTCAAGGATTTCAAATACTGCATAATCCTGTCCATCCTCTAATAATCCTAAAATACGCAGGCGAACCGGAAAGGCTAATCCCTGGAAAATTTCTGCAATCTTTATTAATTTTTCGGAGCTGATCTGTTCTTTTGAAGTAGAAGTTTGCAAGAGATTTAATTTAAAGATTTGTTTAAAAGTATTAATAATTGTACAACTATCCAAGTATTAGGTTTTTTAAACTAGTAATTTATAATCAATCCAAACAAGAAAGAAGATGTATCCAGAACAATAATTATGAAAAGCATATGATTTAAATATACATCATATTCCATTTTACAAAAAAAATGAAAGGTATCATAACCGCCTATGTTTCAAGATGTTTACCCTATTGATTTCCCATACGGAATAATTTCTATGATTTTCTGTTCTGAAAGAAATATCATTAAGTATGGTTAAACTTTAAATCCGGTTTATTTTAGATTAAGAAATATTATTTTTCATTTCTTCAAATTGCTCTTTGGTGATCTCTCCATTTGCATATCTTTTTTTTAGAATATCCAAAGGAGTTTCATTTCGTTTATATGTATTATTGATCTTAATGATAAAAAATACGAATACTATAATTAGGAGAGGAATAAACCACATTCCCCAACCCATTCCAAAAAATCGTTCGTTCATCATAGTTCTAAAATTTAAATTGTTATATAAAATTATTGATTTTATTTAGAAAAATTTATACCACTAATATTTTTAATAAAGTTAATACTTTACGATATTAATTTTATTGTAAACCATTCTTTATTGTGATAAAAACTAATTAGGGAAAAGTGATATTTTTCTTCAAGTGGATTATATTTCTGCTACCTTATCAAAGTAGATAGGAATCTTTTTGTTTACCTATTCTCACCCAAAAGTAATGCCACGAAGTCATTTTGTTTTGACACATTCAAGATTTTTAAGCTCCGTCACAGCTTTTGCTGATCTTCTTCCTCCTTTTCCACAAACTGTTATAATAATTGTTTCTTAGGACTTGTCATGCGTATTAATATGATAAATGAAGATATAATTGTTAAAATAGCTATTACTACTACAGAAGGTAAAATACCTAAAGTATCAGCAATTATTCCGGTAAGAATTGCACCAAAAGCATAACCTGAATCCCGCCATAAGCGAAAAACACCAATACTGGCGGCCCGTTGTTGCGGGTGTGTAAAATCAGCCATTCCTGCTAAAAATGTAGGATATACAATAGCAGTACCCAAACCAAGTAAAACAGATAAAAAGATATAATGGAAATAAGTTTGTGCAAAAACCAGGAACAAAAGTGTTATTCCTTGCAAAAACATTCCCCAAAATAACATGCTCTTTTTATTCAAATAATCAGCCATTTTTCCTGTAAACAACTGACCTATTCCCCAAACTATCGGATAGACAGCAACAATCACAGCTATTTTTTCTAAACCAAATCCTTTTGATACTAACAAAATAGGGAAGAGTCCCCAAACCATACCATCATTTAAATTATTCACTAGTCCTGCTTGGGAGATGGATCCCAGATTTGGGTTTCGCCAGGTAGTATCCCAAAAGATATTTTTTAATTTTTTTACGGTACTTACAGTAGTTTCTTTGGCCACATGGTGCACTGTGTCTTTTACAAACAACCATGACAAAAGGAGCCCTAAGCCTGCAAAGCCAAATCCCATGTAAAAAGGATAGGGGCGCAGCCCATATTCAGAAGCCAGCCAACCCGTAAGAAAAGCTACAGTACCTACCGCCAAATAGCCTGCAGATTCATTAATTCCCATGGCTAATCCCCGATTTTTATCTCCTACTAAATCAATTTTCATTACCACAGTACTCGACCAGGTAAGACCTTGATTGATTCCTAAAAGCACGTTGGCAAAAATAATCCAGTTCCAATTAGTTGCATGTATGAGAATGAATGGAATGGGTAGCGCAAATAACCACCCAATTACGAGTAAGTTCTTTCGACCAATTTTGTTAGCCAGTGCTCCTGTAAAGTAATTGGTAATAGCTTTTGAAAAACCAAACACAATAATAAAGGAAAGGATTGCTGTTTTAGCAGCTATTCCAAAATCGACATCTGCCAATTGTGGTAATATCGAACGTTCCAGCCCTACCATACCTCCTACAAATGCATTTATTAAAACTAAAAGAGAGAATTGCTTCCAGTTATTTTTTAATCCGAGTTTAACTGTATTTGTCACCTTAAGCAGATTTAGTCATTATAATTTCTTTTAATCGTACCGCTTTAAAACCGGCTTCCTGAAGTTGTTTTACTACTGTATCCGCAAAAGTGCAAAGTTCGCCACGACAGTAGGCAACGATCATTTTGTCTTTATCTAGTGTTTCCATTGAATTAGATATTTTAGTGTGAGGTATGTTTATTGCACCGTTTCTATGCCCAAATTCAAATTCTGTTTCCGATCGAACATCTAATAAAACATAGTTTTCATTAGAAATATCATCTGTTTCAACAGAGTTGATCCCAGTCTGTTGTCTGTAATTCAAAATAGTATGTTTCAATTCTAAGGATTGGCTATAGGCAGTTTTGTGTAAATATTTTAATAGTAAAGGAATGGAGTCGTCGGCAACCGAATAAAAGATAGTTGTAAAATCACGTTTGGTTTTAACCAAGTTTAACTGCTTTAAAATTTGCAGGTGCTGGGATGCATTTGCAAACGAAAGTCGTGCTTCTTTTGCCAGCTCCTCTACACTTTTAGGTCCGTTGGATACAAGTTCCAATAATTCTAATCGATGCGCATTACCTAATGCTTTAGCTATGTTTGCTATAAGTTGGTAACTATTTTCTTTAAAATCAATACTATTCATTTTGCAAATATACAATACAGTATTCAATTATTCAATTGAATACTAATAAATTATGTTAAACTGTCCTTTTCACGTATTTATTCAGGTAGTTAAATAAAAACCTCAGGGCAAGCCCTTGTGACATTCAACAGAGAATAATTTTAGAAATTTCGAAGTAAGCTTGGAAGTATTAAACTCGCATTATGTATTAGAAAATTTATATATTATTTACAAGATAACTTGCTTCAATTGCAAGAGCTTATGAATTTTTGAAATAATTTTTTCGTTTTTATCTATTTCAACAAGACCATTAATATAATAGAACATATACATGGTGGTTAACCATTTTGTGAATTTTTGTTTGGTAACAAGATGAGTTTTCATATTTATCATTATCCATGAAAAATGTTCCCAGGTATCAAAACAAGAATCACAACTCCGCGTTATACCTGTGCAACACCTACGGGTTGTTTTGAAATCGGCATTATAGGAACGAAAATGTTTGTTATACGGATTTCCATTCTTTAATCTCCCATCGTTGCTTATAAGATTGGTGCTTACGTTGGTACAAACCTTATAACCCCAATTTTGATCGTCAAGTTTTCCGGTAGTTATAACCTCGTTAAAATAAGAAGTGCTTAAAATATATTCCGGAAATAGATCGATCATTCTGTCAATTTCTATTCGAACCTGTTCAAAATCATGTCGATGATCATCACTTTCTTCACTTAAATCGCTGTAATAATTAAAAAGGACCTTATTACCATTGTTGATACACTGTTTAACTACCGACTCAATTTCGTCACTTTTATCGGGTGTTACGGTATAATAAAAGAAAGCTCTATTGTCATTTTTATAATTATCTAATGCTACTTTAAAAAGATCTCTTTTCCCACTATTTCGAAGTTCTGCATCTGTTTGATGATCTCCCCAAACAGAAACTCCAATGGGCATCTTTTCAAAACCTTCAAACGGAATTCGTTTTAAACCATTAGTGGCAACATTCATTTTAAAATTGTCGTAAATGATCTTTAGTCTGTCTAATCTCTCACTTGGTTCACCTCCTACTACGGTAACGAAATTGGTTCCTCTATCTTTTTCACTCTTTACCAATTCATGAAATGCATGATCTAATTGTGAGGTGCTCTCCACAATATTATCCATTCCTTCTTCAAAATAATAACAACCGGTACATCGTAAATTACATTCATGGGTAAGATCAAGTGATATGGAACGAAGAGAACCTGCACGTCTTATTTGTGTGTACAATTCATTCAAAAATGAATCAGATAAATATGTAGATAAAGTAGACATATAGTTTAGCAATAAAATATCTAAAAACCAATATACTCTGAAACAGCGCCATCAAAATATTTTATTTAGATCCTCTTTCCCGTTTTCACGGGAATGACAAATGGGATGACATTTCAGCGGTTACCTCAAGGAAAACCTCTAGGAGTCCTTTTTGATTCGAACAAAACTAGTTATTTTGAATTTACCATCAAAACAGTTTAATATATTTCTCCGCCAGCAAATAGAATCATTTTAACATTCCATTTCTTCAATTATTATATTTCCATTATGAAGTAGTTTCTAAAGCACCAGAGGTGCAAAATGTTAATAGCCAAAAATTACGAAATCAATCAAAGTACCATAGGTACGACCTGTAATTGTGTAATCGATCATTATCCATGAAATTCATGGTAGTATTAATTATTGTTAAATATTTTTTTCCCCTTCAATTGTAAAGTTCTCATAATATTCTCAACGAGATTTTGAATCAAATTATCTGCATTTTTTAATGCATCGGCCAATTCCAGGGGTTGATCAATAATTGAAAAAATCGCATGAACCCCTTTTTCATACAAAGGCTCAATACCCTCACCCAATTTACCGGCAATGGCGATTACAGGTACATCGTGTTTTTTTGCGATTCCGGCGAGTCCTACAATTGTTTTTCCATTTAATGTTTGTTTGTCGATCTTTCCTTCACCGGTTATTACCAGATCCGCATTTTTTATATGTTCTTCTATTTGAAGTGTTTGCAAAATAAGATCTATTCCATTTACCAATTCAGCATCAAAAAATGCCAGCAAGGCTGCTCCCATTCCTCCGGCCGCACCTGCTCCTTTTACGGTTTCTACTTCAATTCCGAGATCCTTTCTTATTATAGAAGCATAATGTACAAGGTTATTATCCAAACTTCTTAATTGTTCAGCAGTGCCACCTTTCTGCTTTCCATAAATAAATGAAGCTCCATTTTCACCTGTTAACGGATTGGTAACATCACAGGCGGTAATAATTTCGCAATTTGCTATTCGTTGGTCCAATTCAGAAAGGTCAATTTTATATAGATCGGCCAGAGCATCTCCTCCACTGCCAATATCCCGATTATTCCTGTTTTTAAATTTTCCTCCCAGAGCTTTAACCATACCCATTCCTCCATCATTTGTTGCACTACCCCCTATACCTATAATTATCTTTGTACATCCTCTGTCTAATGCATCTGCAATTAATTGTCCGGTTCCATAGGTTGAAGTAAGTAAGGGTGATCTTTCACTTTCCTTTAAAAGCTCTAAGCCTGAGGCTTGAGCCATTTCAATGATCGCTGTATTTCCGTTTTCAATAACTCCATATTCGGCTTTTATGCTTCTTAGTAAAGGATCTTTTACCCATACAGAAAATCGCTCACCTCCTAAAACCTCTACCAATGCATCCAATAATCCTTCACCTCCATCCGAAACAGGGATTTGCACAATATCGGCTTTGGGTAAAACTTTTAATATTCCTTTAGATATGGCAGATGCTACTGCTTTCGCGGAAAGGCTTTCTTTAAAAGAATCGGGTGCTACGATAATCTTCACATGCTATAGTTTTAAATTTATAAAAATATTATTCCCAGGATCATCACAATGATTATACCAGTAAGGCCTTGAAAAAAAGTAGATACGGTTTGACTTTTTAAAGCTGTTGCTGTATCCATTTCTGTAAACTGGGCAACCACCCAAAAAAAACTGTCATTTAAATGCGAAACGGTCATTGCTCCTGCTCCGATGGCAAGAACAGATAAGGCTCGCCCCAGAGAGGAATCCAAACCGAACGACTCCAATACAGGAGCAATTATAGCAGCGGTAGTAATAATGGAAACGGTTGAAGATCCTTGTGCTGTTTTTAAAACGGCTGCAATAATAAAGGGTACCAGTAAACCCATTTGCATGTTCGAAAAACTCGATCCGATGATATCTCCAACCCCGGTAGCCCTGAGTATTGCTCCAAAAGCTCCTCCCGCACCGGTTATTAAAATAATGATGCCTGCTTCTTTTAATCCACTAGTGACCCAATTCATATGGGTTTCCTTCGATTTTTTTCCTTTTAATTTAAAAGCTAAAAAAACGCCTATAAACAAGGCAACGATGGGGTTACCAATAAAACCGATTATTTCTTTAATTGTTCCTTCTCCAAAGGGAAGGGTTGGATAAGTTGAAAATGATTTTAAAGCTATCAATACAATTGGGACTATTATTGGGGCAAACGACCAGCTTGTTTTTGGTATTTTATCCGGTTTGGTTTCTGTTACAGTATCTTCTACACTTTTCGAGCCCAATCTTTTTCCAATAAATTTTGCCCAAAATAAACCTGCAAGCGATACCGGAACTGCTACCACCAAGCCCAATAAAATTACTAAACCCAGGTCGGCATCTAAGGCTGCAGCTGCAGCAAGCGGACCCGGTGTTGGTGGAACAAAAACATGGGTTGCATATAAACCTGCTGCCAATGACACGCCTAAAACTACCAAAGGAATCTTGGTTTTTTTAGAGATGGCTTTATTTAATGATGATAAAATAATAAAACCCGAATCACAATAAACCGGAATAGAAACAATAAAACCGGTAATATTCATGGCTAAGGGTGATCTATTTTTTCCAAATATCTTTAAAGCCCAATTTGCCAAAGCTTTGGCCCCTCCGCTTTTTTCGAGATAGGCTCCTATGATGGTACCAAAAGCAATAATAATACCAATACTTGCCAATGTTTTACCAAAACCAACCATTAAGGTATTAATCACCTCCTCTTCATTTAATCCACCAATAAATCCCATTACAATGGCAGCCAATAACAAGGACAAGAAAGGATGAAAGTTAAATTTTGTTGCTGCTATTACCATTAAGATCACAACAAGTACTAAGGCTATTAATATTTCCATATGGATTATAAATGTATAAAATTTATTTAAATATTGTCAGTAAAATTAGTGGGTGCTTGACTTGATGTCTTAAATTACTCATCAGATGACTATTCTCATAACGGTTATTAGTCATCTGATGAGGGATAAAAAATTTAGATTTTAAATGTTGTTGCAAAACTCATAGGATGAATATATCCGACGGATATATTCATCCTATGAGTTAAACGGATCTTTTCATCGGATAAGAATAGATAAATGTTTTAGAGTGGCTTTGACTTTTAAGCAAAACAGATAATAATCATACCCTCTCTTCTTATGAGAAAGGAGAGAAAAAATTCGGACCGATAACTTCCCAAGCTTTATCGGCACTTGTATTAATCTCAATGGACTCTTTTATATCTAATTTTCCCATTTTGATTTATTTAAAATTATAAGGTTCACTATGTTTAGAAATAAATATGTGGGTGTTGAGCATATTTTTTCCAACCCACCAATTAATAATGGAAAAAACACCTTCTGTTCCTGAATGAATTATCAGAAAGGCTATTTTATCGTTAGAAGCATCAAAACTGTTTCTCTTATTAAGCCCACTCAGGAAGTTTATTTACCGCATTTAGGTACACGATATTCGACTTAAAATGCTCATCTTTTGAAATGGTATATAACTTAACTCTCCAATCATCTGTTTTTACTATTTCCTTGAATTTTATTTCTCTTGTTTTGTATTTATTCATTCGGATTAATTTTTTGCTTGCCTATAACGGATGGCAATATGAAAAGTTGGGCATTTTGAAACACCAAACTTTCAATTTACTACGCTGTTTATTTAATGTTAAAATATTCATATTTACCACTATCTGCCCAATTTTATATATTGCGTGTTGGGCACAGTTTATATCATTTTGTGCTTTAAAAATTCTAGACGCCTTAAGTCACAATGATTAGCTAAAAATAATTTGAATGATGCTTTTGGAAACAATGATTTTCCCTTTCCAATTGCAAAGTTTACTCTATGTTGAAGCAAATGAATTAAATAGTCTTTTCCTGAAATGATGCTTAATAATGTCTCATTACTATCTACCCAATTAATTTTTAGTTTATCAAATTCTTTTTCATATGTTTCTTCAGGGCTGTCAAAACCATTTTCTTTTAATAATTCAATAATTTCATCTTTTACTTCATTTGAATAAACATTAATGGCAGCAGTATCTAATATAACTTGTTTTTTCTCAGTTTTTAAAAAGTGAGAAGCACTTTTAATTATTGGTCCACCGCCAAACATTCTGAAAATTGCAAAATTCAGAAAGAGATTTATTAATACTGTTTTATTATAACCAATCCATTTGTCAAAGTTTAATTTCTTTGATAAAGAATGCTTTTCAGAAATCCCATTTGAATAGTATATTATTTCCAGAGCTGATTTTTCATCTATTATGTAATTCTCTATGCAATATGAATCAAGTATCACCAGATTTTTCTCAGGCTTTCTATTAGTACCAATGATTAAATCTAAATCACCATCTACAATGTAAATCTTTTTCCTTGAAGAACTAATGTCTTGTTCATCATATGCTTTAAGGACATTTGACTTACAGCCTAAAGGTGTTATATCGTTAATAATGATTTTATTATTGGTTAATCTGCTGAATAAAGCTTTGTAGAATTCTTTATCACTTACCTTGTCTTCAGTATAAATATCAATTTCATTTCTATATGCAAAGAAACGGGGGATAGCTTTCAAGCTATTAAAACTAAATCTTTTCATATCTTAATTTAGTTTAGCTAAATCTTGAAATAGATTTTCATCAGCATCTCCTGTAATAGCTGGTGAATGTGTTGCTAATATAAATTGTGTATTGGGGCTTGCATTCATAATAGATTTTACAAATATTTCTTGCCATGCTAGATGTAGTGAAACTTCAGGTTCGTCAATAATGAAAATCCCTTCATTTTGCTTAAATTTTTCTTCAAAGAAAATAAGGTGACCGAGCATAGTAATAATTTGCTTTTCACCTGATGATAGTTCAAATAGTTTTGCTTCTTTACCATTCTTAAACCTGATAGTGATTATACCTTGTGGGTCAATCAAAATTTCCTTTTTACTTTCACTAAAGAACCGATTAATAATACTCTTCACTTTTTCTAATGGTTCATATAATTTCTCAATCTCAGATTGGTATGCTTGGTTGAACTCAATTAACTTATCAATTCTTTGCAATTGAGGTTGGTTGTTAAACCATTTTTGAAAAAACTCAATACTATCAATATTAATTTCTTCATCATTTTTATCTTTTTGTCTGTTTCTAATTTCTTTCAGTACCTTTTCAAGTTGTTCAAAAAATGAATTTACTTGTTCTGTAAATCCAACAATATTCAGATTGTCAAAAGCACTTAAAGCTTCTTCTTTTTTCTTTCTGAGCTCTTTAAAATCTTTGACAATATTTATCTCTTGACTTTCTAGAAAATCAAATGATTGAATCAATATTTTGTTTTTAAAATCTTGATTAATTTGGGGTTGTTTTGATGCAATAATTCTAACATAATCAAATATGATTTCTTGAATATCCATTAAGCTGATATTTAAAGGGTCATCTTGAGGGAATTCCCTATACCTTCTTCTAAAAAGAAAATTTTGTCGCATTCTATCTATTTCTTGACCTTCATAAACTCTTCTGTCTAGCCCTAAAAATAATGGGGTAGTTAAATTTTTGATTTGCATCACAACATCTTCTTCATCAAATTGTTCTATTAATGACTGCAGTTTATTATTTCTGTCTTCACTAGTCAGATGATTATATACTTTCGTGGGAATTTTCTCAAAATATCCATCAATTGGTATATTATCTCCTATCTTCAAACTTAATTTGATTTTATTGTTTTCAACAGGTTCAGATGAAATAATAAAATCTCCAATCTTATCATCATAACATTGAAGTCTGATAGAATCGAATTCAATGTTGTTTAAGTAATTAAATGAAGGGGAAATAATTCCAAGAATTAATTTTAGGACACTTGTTTTCCCTGTTCCATTGATTCCAATTAGGAATGTTAGCCTATCATTAAAATTAATATTGTAATTTAAATACCCATGTACATTGTCGGCAATAAAAGTTCTAATCTTCATTTCTATTATTTTTAAGGTTGTTCATTTTATAAATTTCAATTCTTTCTCTAATTTTTAAAACTCCAAATTCTCGCTAATTTAATAAAGATGTCTTGTTTATTGCGTGGACAAATTGTGCCCAACTAGTTATATCATTACTTTTATTCCTTATTATCTTAAAAAAATTTACAATCGAAATTTAATCGATATTTTTTTCAATCTTTAAATATATTGGTTATATTATTAAAAAAGTACCTGAAAAACCTTACAATAAGTAAGGAAAACCTTCTAATTTACACAAATGAAACCATATGAATAGTAATTGGTGCTTGTAAAAGATTAGAAATTATTTCAAAAAGGATTTGTTGCCCAGATATTAATTTCGGGAATAAAGCCTTTGTCTCTCATTTTTAAGGCAGATAAAATGGCATGTGCTATCTCATCCGAATTTAATTTATTCGATAACTCTTCGCGCTCTTCTCTATCTTTATTTGCGAATGCAGTGGTAACTTCACTAGGGTTTACAAGCGTTACCCTAATATTGTATTTTCTTAATTCGGCTTGCCAGGATTGGGTCATACCCCTTAAGGCAAATTTAGACGATGCATAGACGGTTCCGTTGGCAAATCCTTTTAAACTTGCGGTGGAGCCTATATTTATTATGTTGCCGTATTTTTGAGCTTTAAATACCCCGGCTATTTCTTGGGTTAACAGAGCCAATCCAAAGACATTTGTGGTATATACCTTGTTAAAATCATCAATCGTAATATCACCCAATGCAGGGAAAACACCTATTCCTGCATTATTGATCAAGGCATCTATTTTTCCGTTTAAAAGAGAAATACATTTTACACTATTCTCTTTTATCGATGCAATATCCGAAATGTCAAAAACAAAAGGAATCGCACCTATCTCACCGGCAGCCATTTCTATTCTTTTTTTATCTCTTCCTGTTATTACTACAGTTGCACCTTCTTTAACCAATTGTTTGGCAGTTTCTTTACCAATACCCAAACTGCCACCTGTAACTAATATTCTTGAATTTTTGATTTTCATCTGTTTAAAATTTTGTATGTGATTTACCTATCTGTTAAAATAAGAAAGGATAATATTTATTTCTGGTTGCTACTATTACCCTCTAAACCAGGGCAACTAAGGCCTATGCCATTATTTTTTTTAATGCCTGACCGAATAACTCCATTTCCTCCATTGTACCTGTACTTATCCTGGCCCAGTCATACATGGGTGGGAAGGGTCTGCCAATAAGAATGTTTTCTTTTTTCATTAACCCGATCATCTCATCTATATGTCGACCGGTTTTAAAAAACACAAAATTACTATGCGATTTGATATACTTTAGTTCCAGATCATCTAAAGTATCATAAATATGATCTTTAGCTTCCTTGTTTTTTGCAATACTGAATTTGTAGAAATCATCATCTTTTAAAGCTTCTTTAGCGTCTTCAATTGCTAAAATATTTGTGTTTGCCATAACTCCTGCCTTTAATCTTGTTGCAATATCAGGTCTTGCAATTAAATATCCAACCCTTAATCCGGCTAGACCGAAAACTTTAGAAAATGTTTTGGAAACAATAATATTATGCCCTTCTTTTACCAACTCTACCATAGAAGGGTAATCGGGTTCTGTGATAAAATCATAATAAGCTTCGTCGCTAAAAATAACCGCCTGATCATCAAATGAAGTACAGAAATCTTTGAGTTTATTTTTTTCTAAAATAGTTCCGGTTGGGTTGTTGGGATTACAAATAAAAATTAATCTGGTTTTACTGGTTATCCTTTTTCCCATAGCATCCAGATCAAGTGCCATTTCATTATTCACAGGTACGCGATGAATATAAGCACCAAAGGTTTCGGCATATCTCAACATCACCTGAAAAGTAGGGTCGGCAGCTATGATCTCTCCACCATCCAAACCATATATTAATCCGGCAGCGGTTAAGCCCTCAGTTGATCCGCCTGTTACCACAACATGATCTTTTGTAACTCCTTCTTTTTCTGCTATCATTTCAACAAGACTTGGCAAGGCTCTAAACGGATATCTGCAGGCATTATCAAATGTATTGGTGATTATATCTCGTACACGTTTAGATGGACCATAAGGATTTTCATTAGAATTAAGTTGCACTAATTTATTGTCAATAATTGGTCTTGATGAGAAATCTAAGGCCATAGCGTCAAGTCCGCCTAAAAAGACAAAACCACTCGATAAGCCAGCTTTTTTAAGCCATTGTCTTCTGTCTATATTTTTCATAATAAATGGATTGTGCGAATAAATGTACAAATAATTAATGTATAGTTGGTTACTCAAAAAAAGACTTTGCCGTTTAATAAATTAATATATAGTATTTAAAGAAAAATTAAACTTATTTAAAGAGCGAATAATTATAATTATCAAAAAAGTTATATTTACAAAGTATAACTAAATTTAAAAATTATGAAAAATCAAAATTATTCTAACCATCATCGATTTGTTCCTCTTTATCATTTTTTTACTCTTTTAGGATCTGTTATATTACTTATTGGAGCCATTGTTAATTTGGTTAATTCATCAGAAGATAATCTATATTCTGCATCCTTAATCGTTTTCATTTCTTTGTTATTATTATTAACAGCATTTTATGCCCGTGTGTTTGCCTTAAAAGCTCAGGATAGAGTGATACGTGCAGAGGAAAATTTCAGGTTTTATCTGTTAACACAAAAAGAGTTACCTGCGGAATTGACTATTCGCCAAATTATAGGTTTACGATTTGCATCGGATGAAGAATTTCTTGCTTTAGTAGATAGAGCAGTTAAAGAAAAAATGACAGAAAAGGAAATAAAAAAATCAATAAAGAATTGGAGAGGTGACTATTATAGGGTTTAGCATACAATTTTTAAAAAACAATCGTGTGTACACGGAATAAATAAATATTCGAACCTTAAGGAAAGTTATAGGGTTCTAAATAACTATTTCTTGAAACCAACTATCCCCGAGGCAGAGCCATAGGGGTATTTTGCTGGTTTCATACCCAAACAAATTGGGCACAAGCTTTGACATGAATGTCAAAAAACAAAATTTGTTATTTATATCCCCTTTCGGGGATGACATTTTATCGGAAACCCCGAGGCAAAGCCTCGAGGAATTCTTTTCGATTAAAATTGGAATCGCCTACTTTATCATTACTTCCAAATACATTTTTTAAATTGACAGAACTAAACTGGTAGACTTTGGCATTGATCGTAAATGCCGGTTTTTCAACAAGAGCTATTCTGGCAGGGTTGAAATAGACCAGACCCAGATCTTCTACACTACCCGTTACATTACCACTGAGCAATAAAGAGCGATTATCAAAATTCTCTTAATTGTAATATCCTTGTCCAACTACAACTACCGGAAATAAAATCAATAATAATACTAAGTAATTAATCTTTCATGCAGGGCAGTTATTTCGTAATAATTTTATTTATTCTCGAACAAGATACTTAAGGATAATAAAGTGACTAAAATTTAATTGATTTAGTACACAACAATTTGCAAATTGGTCACTAGATGCCATTGGATATACCAGCCAAAGGTCGGACAAGATTCCGTCAGTGGACGGATTAAAATCCATCACGAGGCGGACGTATATCTCATCTTATCGTCGTCACAAAAAAAGAGTTTCACTTTCGTAAAACTCTTCTTTTTACACTTCCGTTTGAAATAGTTAATTTTTCATAACATATTGCATATTTGAATGTTACTACATATATACATCAATAAAAAGTTTATTCAACAGTACCTACTTTTTCTAATGATACCGCTACAGCTTCTGCATATATTAAGATAAGAACCTCACCTATTTTTAGTTCCTTAATCAATTCCTTGTCTTCCATTTGTATTGTTACATAATTTCCTCTAGGGCCACGAACAGTTGCAGTCATATTAGGGCGATTAAGTACCTCAATAGAAAACAGCTTTTACTACAGCTCCCACAACCGCAGCTGGATCCATTCCTTCAGGGGCTTTTCCTCCTTCAGCCATAACAACCAAAGGTTCTGCAATTTCTTCGGCGGTTGGCTCACGAAACTCAGCCTTCATATAAGTATAGTATTCAAACTTAAGTACATCATTTACTGCAATTTCATCAAATCTTTCTACGGCTTCTCCGGCAATAATAGTAACCAGGCCTCCATTTGTACCCATAAGTGTTAATTCTCTTGTTTCTGGCACTATTTTCGTAACTGTTCCTTGCATCGCAATCTGATCCCATTTTTCCCTTGATGGTCTTGTCTCTTGGTTTTCCTGAGCATTGACATTAACTGACATTAACATAATCACAAATAATACAAGTGAATAAATTTTAAGTGTTTTCATATTTAATTTTTTTATTTAAGGTTTAATTAATATTTGGGATCAAATATAGTTTTTTATTATAATTGAATGATTAATTAATAGAGAATAACCAATTAATCAGCTCTTCTTCTAATTTCTAGCATTTGCGGAATTTGATTCATTAGGTCTTTTCCGGTAGAAGAAACTGCTTTGATAGGACCAGAAAAAATCAGAGAATCATTTCGAACCTCCATATTAAAGGACAAAATAGCACCAACAAAACTGGAGTCTTGTACGTATTTAAACTCTTCATGAATAATACTTCCGTCATAAGTGTAGGTTCCAGCACCGCTATTTGAACTATTTCTCCATTGATATGAAAAGTAAGATGGTGTCATTAGAGTTATTGCTAAAGGAGCACCGTTACTGATTAATTCTGTGGTATCAGTTCCACGAATAGATTGAAAATAAATCATTTCCTAAGCTCCTAAATGGGAGGAGGAAATGCTATTATTGTTTGGATTCTTTCCCTCTCCTTTGTTACTATAATCCTGGCAACTTAAAATAAATATTGCTAGAAGGATAACAATATAATTAATCGTTTTTTTCATTTGTAAGAGAATTTAGTTTAAAGTGGAATATTCATAATTTATCACAACGGTTTGGGTAAGATTTCGTTGCGTGAAATTAGCGATAATCTTCACAAGTACAAAACCAGCTTGAAAATCCGATAGGATTTTCCTATGTAAGCCAAAACTTAGCAATGAATTTTACACTTTGTAGTGCCCAATTATTAATTTGTAAACGGTTTTATTTTTTTCTCCAATTTTATGGAATAGGTTTAAATCCAAACCTTTTTTTAAATCTCTACTAGCCGTAGCAGAAGAGATATCCTTAAATATATTCATATAATCCTTTCTGGTGAATTCAATTTTGTTCAGAGAAATAAAATATTCAAGACGTTCTTTTTCGCTTAACGTTCGATTATTAAAATTCAACAACTCGTTAATTGAAATATCAATTACCTCTAACATATACTCAATGAACTTTGTTGATTGTCCAGATTTATCACTTTCTGATAATGCTTTATAGTATTTTTCTTGGTCGTTACTGATCAGTGTTTCAAAAGGAAGAAACTCAAATACGGGATATTTTTCCATTAAAATTAAGGTTTGCCACAATCTTCCCATTCTTCCATTTCCATCTATAAATGGATGAATGAATTCCATCTCGTAATGAAACACACAACTTTTAATTAATTCAATTTCGTTTCCTTTTTTTAAGTATTCAAAAAGGTCTTTCATTAAAAACGGAACATTCTCATATGGTGGAGCCAAATGTTCTACTTTGGACCCTTTTACAATTCCAACACTTTGGTTTCTATATTTTCCAGCGTTTTCAATTAGGTTGCTCATTAAGTTTCGATGAGCTTTAAAAAAAGATTTCTCATTTTCAGGGTTGTACTTTTCTAAATTCTCATAAATTTTGATAGCGTTTAAAACTTCAATAACGTCTTTTTTAGGCCCGATTACTCTTTTGTTTTCTAGAAGAGCGGTAATCTGTTCTTCGGTCAGTGTATTTCCTTCTATTTTTAACGAAGAATGTATAGTTTTGATTCTATTCTGTTTTCTCAATTTCGGAGAAGGTCTGTTTAAAAAGTTAGCATTTACTTCTCCTATTTTTTCAGAAATGGAAGTTATTAACTTTAAAACTTTAGGTGTTATTTGATAAAGAGGTTTCATTTTGATACTATCATTTGATACTATCAAATATACAATCATTTAGTGAAGAATTATGAAAAGAAACGGATTTTTTTAATTGGGCACAACGATTTGCATATGGTTTATTGTGTGGTTAAGCACGTAATTTAGCAAATAAATACCGAACCTGCCTGCCGGCAGGCAGGTAGAAAATCTGTGAGAATTTTCGTAAGTAGGCTAGAACTAGCAATAAATTATATACGGTGTTAGGTTTTCGTGGTTTTCTTATTCTTAATTTCAAATCTATAAACTTTTATTCCGATTGGGATTTTCTACTTATCCTCAAATTATAAATGAAACTAATCATTAGAGTTATTAATTTTAAGTACCTTTGCACTCGGATTTTATATCTTTTGATATCAATCATTGCTATCTTAATTTTGTTAATAAGCTTTCAAAGCAGATACCTTTCTCATTAGCAGAACTTCTTTACTAAATATAGAGTTATCATTTCCAAAAACTAAAATTTTAAGCACTTAAGTATTTTAATAAAAACTTATGGGTTTATTCATCATCACAAGTAAATTTAAATATGAAGATTAATTTTAAAGCTCAACACAGTAAAAATCGTATCACCACAGTATTATTATTGGCAGCAGGAACAGGTAGTCGACTCCTGCCACTAACTAATGAATCTCCTAAATGTTTGACTCTTGTTAGTGAAATTTCAATATTAGCTCGACTTGTTGAAAATTTAGCATTACAAGGAATTAAAAAATTAGTAGTTGTTACAGGTCACTTAAGTGCTTCCATTGAGGATTTTCTAGGAGATAAATATGAAGACATCGATATTGAATATATCCACAGTCCACTTTATAAAACAACGAATAATATATATTCTCTGTGGATGGCTAGAGAGATTATGTTAGAGCCTTTTATCCTCATAGAAAGCGATCTTGTTTTTGATGTTTCACTTTTAAGTGAAATGATGTATCCTGATAGAATGGCTGTTGCTGGAATTGAAGATTGGATGAATGGAACTACTGTAACTATCAATAAGGATAGAAAAGTACTAGGATTTAAAAATGACACAACCTTTTGTAAAAATGACACTAAATACAAAACCGTTAACATATATAGCTTTTCCCAATCTACATGGAAAGTCATTTCAGAAAGACTAGATAAACATATTCAAGAAGAAAAAGTAAATGGATATTACGAAACTGTATTTTCAGAATTAGTAGATGAACATGTTCTTTTATTAGATGCAATCTCTTTTGATGAAAAAGCATGGTATGAAATTGATACCATACAAGATTTGGAAGAGGCCGTGAAATTATTTCCTGTAAAACTGCTAATTGGAGAAATTAAAAATAAAAAAGTTGTTTATGCTGCTAGTTAATACTATTTCAGATACAGAGGACTTAAATACTGAAGATTCTCATAATATAAAGAAAATCAAATCAACTCGTCAACTAAGTATGTTAAGCTTTATTGTCGATTTGCCAAATATGTGCACGCTATTAGGATTGTTAAGTGCTTTATTAGGTATTTATTATGCTATAAAAGGGGAGATTTATTTTGCAGTTATTTTTGGTGCTTGGTCAGTGGTATTTGATTGGTTAGATGGTTTAATAGCTAGTAAAATGAAAAATCGAACAGATGCTCACAGGGCTTTTGGAGGTCAATTAGATTCATTAGTTGATATGGTTAGTTTTGGCGTTTTGCCTGCAATCATTTTATTAAGTTATTCTGATTTCAATATTTGGTTTATACCAGGGGCATTTGCTATTATAGCAGCTTGTGCTATTCGTTTAAGCTATTTTAATATTTATGGACTCACAGGTGGTAAGACATATACAGGGTTGGCAGTAGATTATAATGGACTTATCGTGTCTTTGTTCTTTTTAATTGAAAGTTTTTTTAGTCCATCTATTTTTCCAGAAATATTGTACATAGTTATGATGCTTGTTGTTTTTTTGAATTTATCATCGATTCAGATTCCTAAGTTTCCTAAAACAATATTAATTGGAATCATTACATATGTAATAGCGCTCTCAATTTATTTGGTTAGGGTATAATTATGGAAGATGTATTTAATTCTGGTGATTAGATTCCCATGAAATCTAACTCTTTATATATACACAAATATACACGTTTATAAGTGGTAATTGCTGGATAACCTTAATTTCTGATTGTTTTTATCAGGTCTTATTTGGCTTCCGCCAGAAAGCGAAGACACCTCCCTCCTCCAGCGGGTACACCTGAGCTACAATACTAGAGGAAATATTTAAATTTAAAAAAAACATATCTCCTTATTACACTATTAATATGTTAATAACTAGAATGTTATACATGTATTTATTTTAAAGTTTAATAATAAGCCTATTATACTTACATTTAACGCTTAATAATTCGTAATACATTAACAATAACCAACCATTAACCAACAATAAAAACAAATTTAATAAGCATAATTGCTGCAATTTTCTTCGTAACATTATCAATTACTGACTGCGTAAGTCAAAATGTTAAGATAAAAAAATCTAAAGCTACGGCTGAAGCAAAGAACCCGGAAGTTATGCAAGCATTTGAAGATAAATATACGATCGCTTTAACAGACATCCAAAATGACTCTCGTTATAAAAAAATTCCATTGGCAAACAGCGATGTAGTTTGGTTTAATACTCAGGCATTTCTGTTGTGGAATAAGAAACTATCTAAAGATCAATTTATTGATGAAGGTGTTAGTCGTTTTCCAAAAAACAAAGAATCCTTTGAATATCTGGCAGATAAATTTCTGAACTGATACAAAACATATAACAATTAAATAATTCTGACCGTTTTTCTTGCAGAATAAATAACGTCTCAAAAAAAGCACCTACATTCGTAAGTGCTTTTTTCTATTTCTGTCGGTAGACGGACAGCTTTTACCCAATCGTTTTCGAATAAAAAAATTAGCTCTTCAGACTAACTCTCTCATAATGATTGGAATTCCACCGGTTGGTGATAATCTGTACCAAAGGAGATTACTTATCTGAATAATGAACACACCCCTTACCCCTCTCATCCCGATGGTTCCTTAAATCCGTAAGTTAAAAAAATTAAGTTTGATTCTATATTTTTTTTGATCTTAGATTTGTTTTTACAGATTTCAAATGATAAAACTATTGGATTT
>VAPH01057168.1_pt1 | contig 25101 bp, 27 predicted proteins | sample 3393861 | NCBI WGS metagenome assembly VAPH01 (sample SAMN08290439, study PRJNA428436) | hydrothermal vent metagenome | isolation source: Deep-sea hydrothermal vent chimney | place: Atlantic Ocean: South-mid Altantic Ridge | reverse complement strand
GGGGGGCGTTTCGGGTTGCGCCGCATCTTGCGCCGCCGCCGCCGCCGCCGTCGCCGTTACCGGGGAAGGCACGACCGTTTCCCGTTTTTCCCGCTCCTCGGGAGACGCCGACAAACGGCCCGGAACCTGCGGAACCGCATTCGAAACCGTAATGTCCTTCGAGGTTCCGAGATACCAACCGCCATAGGCCACGACCGCGACGATCAGCCCGACGAACAGCACCGCTCCGCCGGGAATCCCCGATTCTGGGATGGGAACGGGAAAGACGAGGTCCGTCTTGTTTTCCTTGTCCGAGATTTCCGTTTTGAATCGTTTGACGACCTCGTGACTGTCTAGCCCTAAGTGTTCGGAATAGGCGCGAATAAATCCACAGGTATAGGTCTTGCCGGGCAAATCGTCGTAACGGCAGTCCTCGATGGCTTCAAGATAAGGGCGCCTGATCCTGAGCAATTGCGCCACGTCCTCGAGTTCCACGCCGCACCGCTCTCGGGACGCCCGCAAGAGCGCCCCAACGCCCATCTCATGCCTATCGCCCGCACCGTCCTCAGGGGACGATTCGTAAGGGCGGCCATCATCGTTCGTCAAAACCCCGGATCCTTCGCTCCCAAACATCCGCTTCTTAAAAGCTCCCCGGCCCCCCCACGGGGAAACTCAAGAGAACGGCATGTTCCTGGTAAAATCATTTCCTGGTAAAACCATCCGGCTCATTCGCCGGCGCGCGGCCGGAAAGCCCCCATGCGCAAACGAATAGCCACTCGAAAAGCATACGCATGAATATTGCCTATTTATCGAGAATTTTCAAGACTGAAAGAGCCTGTCTTAAATAATCACACCATGATCTTTGGCGTAGGCGCGAAGCATTTCGCGGAGGCTTCGATGGGGCAGGCCGTACAGGCCTTCCATGAAAGACCGCAACGGCTTGGCCGACAGGCTCCGGATCATGGCTTTCACCGGCCCGACCGCTTTCGGCGACACCGAAAGGGTTTTAACGCCCGCGCCGATCAGGGCCATTGCGTCCAAGGGATTTCCGGCCATTTCCCCGCATAAACTAAGGGATACGCCGGCATCGCGGCATTGTTCGGATACGGAGCGCAGGACACCCAGCACGACGGGCGAGAGCGTACAGTATCTCTCGGACAGGCGGGAACTTCCCCGGTCGCAGGCGAAAAGGAATTGAAACAGGTCGTTGCTCCCGATCGAGACGAAGTCCACCGCTTCGAGCAAGGCGGGCAATTGAAACAGCAAGGCGGGGACCTCCAACATGACGCCGACGCTCAGGCCTTCGGGTACGGGGCGGCCGTTCTTCCTTTCCCTTTCAAGTTCAAGGTTAAGAAGTTCCCTTGCCTCCTTGAATTCGCTTACTTCCGCAATCATGGGGAACATAATCTTGAGTTCTTTTCCCAGCGCGGCGCGGATGAGGGCGCGCAATTGATGGCGCATCAGGCTCGGCCGGTCGAGGGAGATCCTGATCGCCCGCCATCCCATGGCGGGGTTTTCTTCCGCGGCGCTGTTCCAGTAGGGCAGAACCTTGTCGCCGCCGATATCGAGCGTCCTGAAAACAACCGGTTTGCCGCCGGCCCGTTCAAGGATTTTAGCGTACAGGCTCTGTTGGGCTTCGACGTCCGGGAAATCCGGACGAACCATGAAGGGGACCTCCGTCCGGTACAGGCCGACGCCATCGGCCCCCGATTCCTTAAAGCGGTCCATGTCCATCAACAGGCCGGCGTTGATGTTGAGGCCGACGGCTTCCCCGTCCAGGGTCACGGCGGGAAGGTCTTTGAGGCTCACGTAAGTGGCCTGGCGTTCGCCGTGGGCGCGCTTGCTCTCGCGGAAGGCCTGGAGGACCTCCTCACCGGGGCGGATAAAGACTTGGGCGTTGTCGCCATCGACGACGATGGAATCACCCGGGTCGATTTTATCGAGCACGTCGCCCAAATTCCCGACCACGGGTATGTCGAGGGCGCGCGCGACGATGGCCACATGGGCCGTGGGCGATCCTTCCTCGAGGACCAGGCCGCGGATGCGCGCGCTGTCGTAATCGAGAAGCTGCGCCGGGCCCATGGAGCGGGCGACCAGGATAACGTCTTCGGGCAGGTCCCGCGCGGCGCTGGTTTCTTCGGCTCCGCTCAGGTGCCGGAGAAGCCGGTTGGCCAAATCATCGAAGTCGTGAACGCGCTCGCGAAGATAGGCGTCGGTGATTTGGGCCATGCGCGCCCGGATGTCGTCTTGAACCTTTTTCACGGCCGCTTCCGCCGTCAGGCCGTCGCCTATGGCGTCTTCGATTTTTTTCAGCCAGCCGGCGTCTTCGGCGATCATGCGGTAGGCTTCGAGGATTTCCTGGTGTTCGCCGCCCCCGACCAGAACCATCGACCGGAGCATGTCGTCCAGGGCCCCGCGCATTTCGGTGAGCGCCTCGTGAAGACGCTTTCCTTCCGCCTCGGGGTCTTCGGCCACCAACCTTTCCAGGGTGAACTTGGGCTCGTGGAGAACGGCCGTTCCCGCCCCTTGGCCCGCATTGAGGCGAAGGCCTTCCAGGCGAAGGGGCCGGACGGCGATGCCGTCGACGGCTTGCAGTTCCTCCCTGCCGACCAGGTTGCCCGCTGCGATCAACTCGGCCAGCACCATGGCCACGGTCTGCAAGGTTTCGATCTCTTCCTCGGCGTAACGCCGCGATGATCCGTTTTGGACGGCGACGACGCCGATAACGCGCCCGTCCCTCAGGATCGGCGCCCCCATCAGCGAGCGATAGACTTCTTCGCCGGTTTCCGGGCGGAAGACGAAATTCGGATGGCTCCGCGCATCGGCCAGGGCGAGGGGTCGGGCATGGGCCGCGATGTCGCCGATGAGCCCTTCGCCAATTCTCAACCGCGTGTGGTGAACGGCGGAAGGCTTGAGGCCCCGGGTCGAGAAAAGCTCAAGGACGTCTCCGGCCCGGCGGACATAAACCGAGCAGACCTCGGCTTCCATATCCGAGGCGATGATCTCCGTGATTCGATTGAGTCGTTCCTGGGCGGTTCCGGCCCCGGCCATGACGTCGCGCACCCTTGAAAGCAGGCGGCGGGTCGAAGGAAATTTTCGGCCTTGGGTCATTGTTTCAAGAACTTCCGGCGCTTCCCCTCTCGGCGAGGATGGAAATGGCCTGGCCGACGATTTCGTCCAGGATTTCGGCGATCGGCTGTTCCTTGGTCACCATGCCGACGCTTTGTCCCGCCATCAAGGATCCGTTCTCGACGTCTCCATCGATGACGGCGCGCTTCAAGGCCCCGGCCCAATAATGCTCGATTTCCAATTGGGCTTCTTTCTGGGAAAGAACCCCCTTTTGAAACTTTTCGATGACCTTTCTTTGGGTCTCCATGAACCGCTTGGTTCCCTCGTTGATCAGGGCGCGAACCGGGATCACCGGAAACTTCGGGTCGATTTGCACGGTCGGCACGGCGTCGCGCGCATTGGCGCGGATGAAAGCCTTCTTGAAGTCCGGATGGGCGATGGACTCGGTGGCGCAAACGAACCGCGTCCCCAGCTGGCACCCCGCCGCCCCCATTTCCAGATAGGAAACGACGGCTTCGCCCCGCCCGATCCCCCCGGCCACGAAAATGGGAACGTCTTTTATGACGGGCAGAATCTCCTGGGCGAGGACGCTGGTCGCCACGGGGCCGATATGCCCGCCCGCCTCCGCGCCTTCGATGACCAGGGCGTCGGCGCCGTTGCGGACCAGCCGTTTGGCGAGAACCAAGGCCGGAGCGAAACAAATCACCTTGGCCCCCGTTTCCTTGATTTTCGCGATCGACGCCGCCGTGGGCACGCCGCCCGCGAGCACCATATGGCCGACCTTCCGGTCGATACAGACGTCTATCAAGGCGTTCAGGTCGGGGTGCATGGTAATCAGGTTGACGCCGAAGGGCTTGTCCGTCATCCGGTCCGTGGCGGCGATTTCCCCGTTCAGCATGTCGGGCGTCATCGCGCCGCAGGCGATGACGCCGAACCCGCCGGCGTTGGAAATGGCCGAAACCAGATTGCGTTCGGAAAGCCAGGACATGGCCCCGCCCATGATGGCGGTGCGGGTTCCGAGGAAATCGCAGCCGGGTTTCCACAGGACGTCCAATTGTTTTTCGGGCGAAAGTGGAGACATTAATCTTCCTTTTCCGCGTCGAGCCCATAGACATGGTGGAGGGCGCGGAGCGCCACTACCGTATAGTCCTCGGAAATCAGGACGCTGATCTTGATCTCGGACGTGGTGATAACCTGAATGTTGATCTCTTTATCGGACAGGGTCTGGAACATTTTCTGGGCGACGCCGGCGTGGCTGCGCATGCCGACGCCGATGACCGAGACCTTGACCACGTTCGAATCGGACAGCATGTCGCCATAGCCCAAGTCGTCCCGCTTTCCCTCCAGGGTTTTGAGCGCATTATCGAGATCGCCCATGGTCACGGTAAAGGTCAGATCGGTCGTCTTCCCGTCCGCCGAGACGTTCTGGACGATCATATCGACGTTGACGTTGGCGTCGGCCAAAGACCCGAAGATACCGGCGGCGACCCCGGGGCGGTCCGGAACCCGCGTCAGGGTGATTTTGGCTTCATCCCTGCTGTAAGCTATGCCACTGACTAATTCTTGTTCCACGATTTCGTCCTCATTAACGACAAGTGTACCCGGTTCATCGGTAAAGCTGGAAAGAACCTGCAGGCGGACGCCGTGCTTCATGGCGACTTCGACCGAACGGGTCTGCAACACCTTGGCCCCGACGGAAGCCAATTCCAGCATTTCCTCGTAAGTGATTTTTTTGAGTTTTCTGGCCCGATCGACGATCCTCGGGTCCGTCGTATAAATTCCGTCCACATCGGTGTAGATATCGCAGCGGTCGGCGTTGAACCCCGCGGCCAGGGCGACGGCCGACGTATCCGAACCGCCGCGGCCCAGCGTGGTGATCCGGTTGTCCGGGCCCAAACCCTGGAACCCGGAGACGACGACGACCTCGCCTTGTTCCAGGCGGCGCTCGATCTCTTCGGATTGGATCGTTTCGATGCGCGCCTTTCCATGGACCCCATTGGTTCGGATGGGAATCTGCCAGCCCTGCCAGGACCGGGCCGCGACGCCGATGTCTTGGCAGGCCATGGCCAGCAGGCCGGACGTGATTTGCTCGCCGGTGGAGACCACCACATCGTATTCCCTGGCGTCGTAAAGGGCGCTGATCTCGTCGGTATAGCCGACGAGGCGGTTGGTGATCCCGGCCATGGCCGAAACCGCGACGATGACCTGGTTGCCCGCGTCCACCTCCCGCTTGACCCTTTGGGCGACGGCTTTGATCCGCGTGGTGTCGGCAACGGACGTGCCGCCGAATTTTTGGACTATTCGCGCCATGTTATAAGAAAATCCCCGCCGCCTCTTCCGCCCGGAATATGATAAAGACCGAAATAAAAAGCGGCGTCACCACGAAGTGATTATACCGTTGTGATTATACCGCTATAGCCGCCGTTTCCTGGAACGCCGCCTTCGCCCATTTCCCGGCGGCGAGCCCTTCATACCTTTATCCCCACCGCCTGGCAACTTGCAATATACGGGGCCTTTTGATATCGAAGCCTTGTGACTGAAACAACAGGAACAGCTTCTCCCGATGAAGTCGCCCGCTTTACCGCCCTTGCCGAAAACTGGTGGGACACGAAGGGCGACTTCGCCCCCTTGCATAAACTCAATCCCGTTCGCATCGCTTTTATCAGGGACCGCGTGGCCGCCCATTTCGGCCGCGACCCCTTGGACCCCACCCCTCTCGAAGGCCTTCGCCTGCTCGACATCGGGTGCGGCGGCGGCCTGCTCACCGAACCCATGGCCCGGTTGGGCGCAACGGTAACCGGGATCGACGCCGGGGAAGAAAACATCGCCGTCGCCCGCCTTCACGCAGCCCAAAGCGGCCTCCCTATCGAGTACCGCTGCGTCCTGCCCGAACGCCTCATGGAAGAAGGACGCCAATTCGACGTCGTGCTGAATATGGAGGTCGTCGAGCATGTCGCCGATTTGGGCCTTTTCCTCAAAGCCTGTTCGGACCTGCTCATCCCCGGAGGCGCCATGGCGGCCTCGACCATCAACCGGACGCTGAAATCACTGGCCCTGGCCAAGATCGGGGCGGAATATATTTTAAGATGGGTGCCCGCCGGAACCCATGACTGGAAAAAATTCGTCAAGCCTTCGGAACTGGCCTCCGGGCTGAGGCCGAACGGGGTGGGCGTCACCGATCTCAAGGGAATGGCCTACACACCCATAAAGGACGAATGGCGCTTAAGCCGGGACTTGGACGTGAATTACCTCGCCTTCGCCGTGAAAGGCTGAAACCCGGTCAATCGGTTTTCCGGGGGGGGACGGGGATGCGGCTGTGCTCGATCCCTTCTTCGTCCAGTTCGTTGGATTCATCGAGGGTGGCTTCGCCGTAAATGTCGTGCGGTTCGGTTTCGCCATAATGAATGCGCCGGGCCTCCTCGGCGAATTGGTCGCCGACGTAATCGCACTTTTCCTCGACCTCCCCGCGGATTTGATCGACGGCTTCAAGGATTTTCTCGGCGACTTCCTGGGCCCGCGCCTGGCCGTTATCCTCAGGCGCCTTTCCCGACGCCACATGGGGGGCCATGGGAACCTTGCTCACGTGATTGTCGCCGCAATAAGGGCAATCGATGTCGCCTCCCGCGCTTTGCGCATCGTAGGTGGCGCTGTCGCGGAACCAAGCCTCGAACAAATGGCTGTTAGAACACGTCAATTGGTAAAGGATCATGATAACAACCGTTTTCCCGCTGGTTCTAAGGAGATTATAAGCATTGTTTTCTTGGTTTTGCCAATCCTATCGGTTAATCCGTTAAAAAATGGGAAACGCCATGATCAACCCTAAAAAACACCGCCACCTGGGCATAACCGACCCCTCGCCTTGGGTTCGGCGCTTCCTCCATCTCATTCATAAGGGCGGGACCGTGCTCGATTTGGCCTGCGGCGGCGGGCGGCACACCCGCCTGTTTCTCGAAAGCGGCCTCAAGGCCGTCGCGCTCGACCGGGACACCGGCCCCCTGGCGGACCTGGAAGGACACCCAAACGTCGAGATCATCCGGGCCGACCTGGAAGGCGGCGCACCATGGCCGCTCGAAGGGCGGTATTTTAACGCCGTCGTCGTGGTCAACTATCTGTACCGGCCGCTGTTTCCCCGCCTTCTGGAAAGCGTCGCCGAGGGCGGGGTTTTCATCTACGAAACGTTTGCGCGCGGCAACGAAGCCTTCACCAAGCCTCGCAACCCCGATCACCTGCTCAAAAGCGGGGAACTCCTGGATCTGGTCGAAGGGAAAATGCAGGTGATCGCCTATGAGCACGGCGTCATCGACCACGGCCCCCTGCCCGGCGTGGTCCAGCGCATCTGTGCGGTCAAGGATTTGAACTCAAGCGCGCGGGAAGACGGCGACCCCGCGCCTCACGTCCTACGTCCGCTTCAGGATTTTTGACATTTCTTTACATACGCCAATGGCGTACTTTTTCTCTTGTGATTCATACACCATTGGCGTAATGTTTCCCTATGGTGGATATATCGACCACCGTTGCGGAAACCAACGCTTTCATCGCTCAGGCTAAAGGCGTCTTCAGCGACAGGGAACGCCTGGACGTCATCAGCATGATTGCCGCCGATCCTAAGTGCGGAGCGGTTATGAAAGGCACCGGCGGCGTCCGCAAGGTCCGGGCGCCGCTTTCGGGCCGGGGAAAGAGCGGCGGGGCGCGTGTCGTTTATTTTATCACAATGACGACATCCCCGTTTATCTCTTCGCGGTATTCGCCAAAAACGAAAAAGACAACCTGTCGAAAGCCGAGAGGAACGCCCTTAAAAAAGCCGTTGAGGCCCTTGTAAAAGGATGGAGGAATAAAAAATGACCGCCGCTTTCAATAAAATCATGGCCGGCCTCGAAGACGCCGCCGCCCACGTCGAAGGAAACGAAGACGCCGTTAAGCTTCACGTCTTCGAGGCCGTGGACGTCAAGGCGATCCGCAATAAAACCGGCCTTTCACAAGCGAAATTCGCCGACATGTTCCATATTTTCGTGGGAACGCTACGAAACTGGGAACAGGGCCGCCGCCGCCCGGAAGGCCCGGCGATGGCCCTGCTGCACATCATCGACAAGGAACCCGAAGCGGTTCTTCGCGCCCTCCGCGATTAGAGGGGCCTCAGTCGAAATCCCGGTCGTGTTCGAGGGACGGAATTTTCCGGCGCGCTTCAACGACCCCGTCGGGATCGACCGTGGCGAGGATAAAGCCCGGGTCCTCGCCGCCGTCGGCCAGCACCTCGCCCCAGGGATCTATGATAAGGGAATGACCGAAGGTCTCGCGGCCCCCGGCATGCTCGCCGCACTGGGCGGGGGCGAAAACGTAACAGCCGTTCTCGATGGCCCGCGCCCGAACCAAGACATGCCAATGGGCCCGGCCGGTGACCCTGGTGAACGCGGCCGGCACCGTTATAAACCCCGCGCCCCCCTTGGCCAGGAAGCGGTACAGGTGGGGGAAACGCAGATCGTAGCAAACGGTCATGCCGAGACGCCCCCAGGGGGTGTCGGCGAGGACCGCTTTCGAACCGGGCCGGTAGGCCGCGGACTCCCGGTGGTTTTCCGCCCCGCCCAGATTGACGTCGAACATGTGGATTTTGTCGTAAGCGGCCTTGATCGCGCCGTCGGCCCCGATCAGGAACGAACGATTGACCAGCTTGTCCCCGCCATGGCGCAAAATAAGGGAGCCGATCAGCATCCAGGCCCCCGAGGCGCGCGCGAAATCCCTGTACGCCGCCAGGGACGGATCCCCGTCCTGGGCATAGGCCTTCTTCAGCAACCGGGCCTTGTCGGCCTCCATCACATTGACGGCCTCGGGCAGGGCGATCAGGCCGGCCCCGGCGTCCCGGGCCTCGGCGGCCAGGGCCAGGGCGGTTTCAAGGTTCCGCGCCATATCGAGGCCGGAACGGGTTTGAACGCAGGCGACTTTGAAGGGGGCCGTCAAGGATGCGCCCCGCTATCCGGTCTCAAAGCCGAGAAGGGGGTCGAGTTCGTCATCGAAATCCAACTCGAAAAGCTCATCGCAACCGCCGATGGGTTTCCCGTCGATGAAAATCTGCGGGACCGTGTGGCCGCCGTTGGAACGCTCGATCATCTCCTTGCGCCTTTCCGGGCTCCCCATCACGTCGATCTCGGTATAGGACACCCGCTTTTTTTTCAAAAGCCGTTTCGCCTGTATGCAAAACGGACAGATCGGCGTGGTGTAAATCTCTACGGTGGCCAAATCATTGTCTCCAAAACGATGAGAGTCCTTCATATAGTACGAATAGGAAAATATTGGAATCTTCTTCAACGCTTCGGAGCGATGACGCGGGCCAGGGTCAGGATATCGACGCTCGCCGCGCCCCCTTTCAGCAAGGTCTTGGTGCAGGCCACGGCAGTCGCCCCCGTGGTCAGAACGTCGTCGATAAGAAGAACCTTTTTCCCCGAGAACGCCGCCTTCGCCGATGGCCTGAGGGCGAAGGCCCCGGCGACGTTTTTCCGGCGCGCCGACGGGCTCAACTTCCCTTGAGACGGCGTCCGGCGGCAACGAACGAGAAGGTTCGGCGCGACGGGACGGCCCACGAGCCCGCCCAAGGCCCCGGCCAGGAGGGCCGCCTGGTTGTATTTTCTCCTGAACAACCGCATCCAATGCAACGGCACCGGAACGATCACATCGGCCTCGCCGATCAGGTCCCCGCCCGCCCGGGCCAGCCACCGCCCATAGGCGGGCGCGGCGTCGGTTCGATCGCCATGTTTGAAGGCGAGAACGAGTTTGCTGCTGTTTTCATCGTAGGCGAAAACCGACCGGGCGCGGCGGTAAGGCGGAGGTTCGCGCAGGCAAGCGCCGCACATGGCTCCCCCGAAGGCCTCGAATTCAAACGGCGTCCCACAGATGGCGCAACAGGGGTCTCCGAGGAAATTAATGCCCTCCCAACACGACGGGCACAACAGGCCCTGGCTTTCCACCAGGCCCCCACAGGCCAGGCATTGGGGCGGCAACAGGATATCGAGCGCTTTTTTCCCGACGTTTATGTAGGGCTCAAGGTATGACATAAACTCAAGCATGTCCGATTCCATGAATGTCTTCAACCGCCGCGCCGTGGCCTTGCACCGGGACCGGGCGGCGGGCCGTTTCAAGGACCACGATTTCCTGTTCAGGGAAATCGGCGAACGCCTGGCCGACCGGCTCGACGACATCAAGCGAAGCTTCCCGTTCGCTCTGGATTTGGGTTGCCGCGACGGCGGCCTGGCCACGGTGCTGGGCAAGCGTGGCGGCGTCGAAAGCCTGGTCCAATGCGACCTGTCGGTGAAGATGGCGGCTCGCGCCCAAGGCCTGCGCGTCGCGGCCGACGAGGAATTCCTGCCCTTCGGCGACGGCGTTTTCGATCTGGTTCTCAGTAACCTGACCCTGCACGGCGTCAACGACCTGCCCGGCGCGCTGACTCAAATCCGCAAGAGCCTCAAACCCGACGGCCTGTTTCTGGCCTCGCTGTTCGGGGGCGAGACCTGCAAGGAGTTGCGCCGGGCCCTGGCGGAAGCCGAGATCGCAGAGGAAGGCGGACTGAGCCCCCGTGTTTCCCCTTTCACCCATATCAAGGACGCCGGCGCTTTGCTGGCCCGGGCGGGGTTCGCCCTGCCCGTCGCCGACATCGACACCGTTCGCGTTTCCTATCCTGATTTCATGACCCTGTTGCATGACCTGAGAGGCATGGGCGAGGCCAACGCGCTCCGCAACAGGCGCAAGACCTTCACCCGCGGCGCGACCCTGGCCGGGGCCGCGGACCGTTACGAAACCCTGTTCGCGGACCCCGACGGCCGCCTTCCGGCGACCTTCCAGGTGATCACCCTGACGGCCTGGGCGCCCGATCCGTCCCAGCCCAAGCCCTTGAAACCCGGCAGCGCGTCGCACAGCCTGGCCGAAGCCCTGGGGTCCGAATGAAGTTTCCCGATCCCCTCATCAGAGGAACGTTGATCGAACGCTACAAGAGGTTTCTCGCCGACGTCGAATTGGACGACGGCCGGTTGGTCACGGCGCATTGCGCCAATTCCGGCTCCATGCTGAGCGTCAAGGAGCCCGGGTCCGAGGTCTGGTTGTCTCCGGCCCGGAATCCAAACCGGAAACTGAAATACACCTGGGAACTGATCGTCGTCGGCGGCGCTCTCGTCGGCATCAACACGGCCCTGCCCAACGCCTTGGCCGAGGAAGCCGTCAAAGGCGGGACCGTCCCTGAATTGGCCGGCTACGAAACCCTCTTGCGCGAAGTGAAATACGGAAGAAATTCCCGGATCGACCTGCTGCTTCGGAACGGCGCCGAACCCGATTGTTACGTCGAGGTGAAAAACGTGACCATGAAGCGGACCCGGAACCCGAACGAACCGGCCGAATTTCCCGATTCCGTCACCGCGCGCGGAACCAAGCACCTGGTTGAATTATCCGATATGGTTGCGGCGGGCGCACGGGCTGTTATGCTCTATCTCGTACAACGGGAGGACTGTTCAGGGGTTTCAATCGCCGCCGATATCGACCCGGCGTACGCGGACGCATTGAACGGGGCCGTGAAGTCAGGGGTGGAAGTTTTGTGTTACGGATGCGATATGTCCATTGAAGGCATCCATGTTAAGGGCCCTGTGGACTTTAAAGAGTACGTGACGAAAAATGATGAACGACATCGAAATTGAAACCCTCGCCCCCTCGAACCGAAGGATAAAGATTCACGGGCCTGAAGATTTCGACGGCATGCGCAAGGCGGGCCGTCTGGCGGCCGAGGCGCTCGATTTCATCACTCCATACGTGAAGCCCGGCGAAACGACGGGCGCCCTGGACCGCCTGATCCACACCTTCACGACGGACCGCAATGCGGTTTCGGCCCCCCTGAACTACAGGGGATTTCCGAAATCCATCTGCACCTCGATCAACCACGTCGTTTGCCACGGGATTCCCGGGGACACGGTTCTTAAAGACGGCGACATCATCAATATCGACGTCACCGTTATTCTGGACGGTTGGTACGGCGACACCAGCCGCATGTTTTACGTCGGCGAGGCCGGGGTCAAGGCGAAGCGACTCGTCGACGTCACCTTCAAGGCCTTATGGCGCGGCATCGAGGTTGTGAAGCCCGGCGCGACGGTCGGCGATATTGGACACGCCATCCAAAGTTACGCCGAATCCGAACGGTTTTCCGTGGTCCAGGACTTTTGCGGCCACGGCCTGGGGCGGGTCTTTCACGACGCCCCCAATATCATGCATTTCGGTGAGCCCGGAGAGGGCCCGACCCTTCGCGAAGGCATGTTTTTTACCATCGAGCCCATGATCAACGCCGGAAAGTACGACGTGAAGATTCTTGGCGACGGCTGGACGGCGGTGACCAAGGACGAATCCCTTTCGGCCCAGTTCGAGCATTCCATCGGCGTCACCGCCGACGGATACGAGGTTTTCACCCTGTCTCCGTCCGGGCTCGACGCCCCCCCTTACGACATGAAATGAGCAAAAAAGACGACCCAGGAAAGAAGCCCCACTACACGGGTCACCGCCAACGGCTCCGGGAGCGCTTCATGGCGAGCGGGGAAGACCGGCTTCCCGATTACGAATTGCTGGAGTTGCTTCTTTTCCACTCCATTGCGCGCATCGACGTCAAGCCCCTGGCGAAATCCCTGATCGGGAAATTCGGATCGTTCGCCGCGGTGATTTCCGCCGAACCGGACCGCCTGCGCGAGACCGAAAAAATCAGCGAAAAGACCGTCGTGCACTTAAAGGCCGTCCGCGCCGCGGCCCTAAGGCTCGCCCGCGAGGACGTCATGGGCAAGCCGGTGATGTCGTCGTGGCAATCGCTGATCGATTACTGCCGGGCCTCCATGGCGCACGAAACAACGGAGCGTTTTCGCATTCTCTACCTCAACCGTAAAAACGCCCTGATCGCCGACGAGGTCCAGCAAAAGGGAACCGTCGACCACACCCCGGTCTATCCCAGGGAGGTCATCAAGCGCGCCCTGGAGCTGAGCGCCACGGCGATCATCATGGTCCACAACCATCCGAGCGGCGACCCGACCCCGTCGCAAAGCGACATCGAGATGACCCGCGAGGTCAAGGAAGCGGGCGAGAAGCTCGCCATCACGCTCCACGATCACGTCATCATCGCCAAAGGCGGACATACCTCGTTCAAAACCATGGGATTGCTTTAGGAAGGTGGAACCGTCGCCGACCCTATTGGGGGGAACGTCCCCGGTCCGAACCGCGCGCCGCCTGTTCCTGGCGACCCGGCCGAGGTTTTTTGCGGCGTCGGTCCTGCCCATCGCGCTCGGAAGCGCCTGGGGATACCGCGCCTCGGGCGCGCTCGACCTTGCCGCCCTGACGCTCGCGACCCTCGCCGTCGTCTTGATCCACGCCGGGGCGAATATTTTCAACGACGTCTATGACGACCTGGTCGGCGGCGACCGAACCAACGAAGGCCGCATTCACCCCTATACGGGCGGGTCCCGCTTCATCCAGAACGGGGTTCTGTCCCTTGGCCAAATGAGGGCGCTCGCCTTGGCCGTCCTCGGGCTGGGCTTGGCCCTGGGCGTCATCCTGGCCGTGGCGAAGGGATGGCCGGTAATCGGTTTCGGCGCGGCCGGGGTCGCCTTGGGCCTTAGCTATTCGGTCCCGCCGTTCCGCTTGAGCGATCGCGGCTTTGGGGAAATTTCCGTCGGGCTGGCCTTCGGCGTTCTTCCCGTCATGGGAAGCGCCTGGCTGCAATCGGGTCGGATATCCCTCGACGCCGCCTTCCTGTCCCTGCCCATGGCGTTCTGGATCGCCTCGATCTTGCTTATCAACGAGGTTCCCGACGCCACGTCCGACGCCTTGGCGGGGCGGAAGACGCTCGCCGTGCGGCTGGGCAAGGACGGGACCCGAAGGCTCTATCTCGCCCTGCACGGCGCGGCGGCCCTGATCGCCGCCGGGCTGGCGGTGGGCGGACTGGTTTCCCAATGGCTGCTTGTCCTTGTTCCTCTCCTTTTCGTCCCGGCTTGGTCGGCGGCCGGGTCCATCACGCGGGCGGGACCGGACAAAGGGTCGTTTAAACGGGGCATCGAGATGAGCCTCGCCGTTCACGCCTTCGGCGGCGTCCTCTTGGCGGCGGGCGTCCTGTCGCGATGACCGCAAGCTTCCTTCCATCAGACCCTATGGCCGGGCAATGGGGGACCGCCTTCAAAACGCCTTTTAAAAAACGCCGTCTCGGGTAATATCCTCGAAGTCTTCCACCAACGCTCCGAGGTTCCCATGATCCCACGCTACAGCCGCCCCGTTATGACCGATATCTGGGAGCCGGAGAACAAGTTCCGCATCTGGATGGAGATCGAGGCCCACGCCTGCGACGCCCAGGCCGAACTGGGCGTGATCCCCAAGGAAGCCGCCGCGGCCGTCTGGAAGCGGGGCAAGTTCGACGTGGCGCGGATCGATGAAATCGAGCGCGAAACCAAGCATGACGTCATCGCCTTCCTGACCAACCTCGCCGAACACGTGGGCGACGAGGCCCGCTTCATCCACCAGGGCATGACCTCGTCGGACGTTCTCGACACCTGCCTCGCCGTCCAGTTCACCCAGGCCGCCGATATCCTTCTCGAAGACGTGGACAAGCTGCTCGAAGCGCTCAAGAAAAGGGCCAAGGAGCACAAGAACACGGTCTGCATGGGGCGCAGCCACGCCATTCACGCCGAACCCGTCACCTTCGGGCTCAAGCTCGCGGGCTACTACGCCGAATGGCAACGCAACCGCAAACGGCTCGAGGCGGCGCGCGACGAAATCGCCACCTGCGCCATATCCGGGGCCGTCGGCACGTTCGCCAACATCGACCCCTTCGTCGAGACCTATGTGGCCGACAAACTGGGCCTGACCCCGGAACCGGTTTCGACCCAGATCATTCCGCGCGACCGGCACGCGGCCTTCTTCGCCGCCCTTGGCGTGCTCGCCAGTTCCGTCGAACGCCTGGCGACCGAAATCCGGCACCTGCAACGGACCGAGGTCCGCGAGGTCGAGGAATACTTCTCTCCGGGCCAGAAGGGCTCCTCGGCCATGCCCCACAAGCGCAATCCCATCCTGACCGAGAACCTGACCGGGCTGGCGCGCATCGTGCGCTCGGCGGTGACGCCTGCGCTCGAAAACGTGACCCTGTGGCACGAACGCGACATATCGCATTCATCGGTCGAGCGGATGATCGGGCCGGACGCCACCGTGACCCTCGATTTCGCCCTGGTCCGGCTGACCCGCGTCGTCGACGACCTGTTGATTTATCCCGACGCCATGGAGAAGAACCTCAACCAACTGGGCGGACTGGTCTTTTCCCAGCGGGTTCTGTTGGCGCTGACCCAGGCGGGAATGAGCCGCGAGGACGCCTATGGGGCCGTCCAGCGCAACGCCATGAGGGTCTGGAAGGAAGGCGCGGACTTTCTCGATTTGCTCAAGGCCGACGGCGAGGTCACGGCGCGCCTCGACACGGAGGCCCTGGCCGACCTGTTCGACATGGAATACCACACCAAACATGTGGACACGATCTTCAAACGAGTCTTTGGCGGGGTTTGAAAAAGAGGGTGGCCGCGCCATATTCTTCTGGTGGCTTGAGCCTGATACGACCGCCCGGAGGGAATGAGCGTCTTGGCGCGTTCTTTTTTTGACAGAAAGGTTACTTACGAGGTCCTGGCCGGTGAGGGAAGCCGCTGGATCATCGATTCCGTCCACACCACGAAATCCAAGGCCATGGTCCGCGCCCAGGCCCTGTTGGAATCACGCCAGCACGACGGCGTCAGGGTAACCCGGGAAGAAAACGACTCCGGGGAAGAAATCGTTTTCCAACAGGAAGGCGCCGGAAAGTCCGAAAAACCGATCGCCATTTCGCCCATAGACGAAGCCTCTCTTTGCTCCGAGCCCAATGATTTGACGGCCTTCGAGGCGCGCATAACGACCGGGCGGATTCTTAGGCAATACCTGGACGCGCACGGCGTCACGGCGCTTGAGATCCTGCACAATCATGGCCACCTCCGTCAATTGATGCGAACGGAAAACCTGTTCAATCAGGCCATCCACAGGATCGCCTCCATCCAGGCGCGCAGCTTGGGTGTGGCCGCGTCCGAGCGCAACGACCTGCTTTACAGGCTGGCCGGCGAGGCGGCCGATCGGGTGAAAGACCTCGAGGACACTTCGGGCTACTTGGAGATTATGAAGGAAAAGGGACTGTGCGCCGCGCTCCAGGCCGTTTCCCGGTCCTTCTCCCCGGAATATCGCCCGTTCTTCACCTGCGCCATGCTCGGCGATTTTATGGGACGGGAACGGGACTGGAAGAAAAAACTGGGTCTCGTCCTCGACCTGTTGGAAAGACCAACCCCGGAAGGACAAAAAGGCGAAGCGTTCACCCGTTTGGATGAAATCTGCGCTGAAATCTTCGACGGCTCCGAAGCGGTCAAGGAGCTTCTCGGTCCACAGCCCGACCTGATAAGCGCCCTTCGCGCGATGGCTCAACTGAGCGCCGGGCGGTACAAGCCGCGAAGGAAAGGCAACGTCCAGATCGAGCGCTTCAACAAGGCGATGGCCCGATACGGGATGCCCGTCACCCGGGAGATTTTGCTCGGAAGGGTGGCGCGCGCCGTCTCCGGCGTTCAGCCTTTGACCCGGGAAAGCGATAGGACCGATAGGGCCGCCTTCTCGGCCCTGCTCGGGGATCTGGTCCGCCACGGCGGGCTATCGGGCGGGCGGGCCATGAGCGAGGCCCTCACCCGGCGCGCCCGTGTCGTCATGAAAAGCGGTGACGACGACCTTTCCCCCGAAGACGGCATCGATTCCATCCTTGCCATGCTGCCCCATCAAGCCGCCAGGATCGGGTATCTTCTGGACCTGACCGGCTCTGAATTCGGAGTCAAGCACCAGGCGAACGTCATGAAGACGCTGTTATCCGTCGTGCAATCCATAACGTCCCTTGACGGCCTCTTGCCGCCGGGAAATTCAGCTGAGGATCGGGTCAGGACGGCGAACGATCTGTGTCACCGCGGCGGCGACCTGGGACGGGAAATCGGCGCCTTGATTTCGAAAAAACTCGATAAACTTCTCAAGGAAAAGAAAGCCCCCGATTCCCCCAAAAAGCCCTGCCCCCCTAAAAAACAGGCCCCAGAAAAACCAACCAAGGACGTCTTGAAGAACCGGATTTATCGAGCCGGGGAGGTCATCTTCCGCGAAGGCGACGACGGCGACGAAGCCTATATGATCCTTTCGGGAAAGATCGATATAACGATCAAAAGCGCCGAAGAGGAAATCATCCTGGCGACCCTTGAACGCGGGGAGATTCTAGGGGAAATGGCCCTTGTTGACGATCAACCCCGCATGGCCACGGCCACGGCCACGGCGGAAACGTCGCTTTCGGTCATTCCCCGGGAAGCCTTCAAGAAGCGACTCGACTGGCTTGCCGAGGAAGACCGGCTGATAAGCCACATCCTGGGGATTTTCGTGGCCAGGCTTCGCCGGCAAGCGCAAAACCTTTAGGAGCATCCGGCTCAGTCCCCGACCCTTTCGTGGTCCGGCCCCAGGGCTTCGGGGTATTCTCTGGTGATTTCGTCCAAGGCGACCGGATAGAGCCTTCCCAATTCTTCCCGTATGGCGCTTTCATCCATGACGATGCATTTGTCTTGGAAATCCTTCTTGATTTTCCCGATCACCTCCTCGACGCCAGGCCCGTCGAGGCTGGAGACCACGACTTCCCTGGCGTAGGCTTCGGTTTCATTTTCCGAAAGTCCCATTCTGTCCGCCGCCCAGAATCCCAGCAGCTTCTTGCACCGGGCCTCCGCCTTGAAACGGCGTTCCTCGTTGAGTTTATATTTCGCCTCTTCACTTTTTTTGCGTTCTTCGAAGACGTCCGCCATTAAATAGAACCCTTAGAGTGTCCGGGAGTCTTTCCGAAGGGAAAGACCGTGAATTTATGTGGCTTTGTTTTTGTGCCCCCGGCCCTTTCGCCCCGCCCGGCGGCGTTGTCTTGCCGGGGGACACCTGCTATAGAAGCTCCTTCCCGGATGCGCGCCGCGCATCCCGCTTTATTGGACACCAAAACATGGCCCGACGCAGACAAATCTTCGAAGGCAAGGCAAAGGTTATTTTCGAAGGCCCCGAGCCCGGAACGCTCGTTCAGTATTTTAAGGATGACGCGACCGCGTTCAACAAAAAGAAAAAAGGCGTGATTACCGGAAAGGGGGTTATCAACAACCGCATTTCCGAATACCTGATGCTCAAGCTTGGCGATATCGGCGTTCCCACCCATTTCGTCCGCCGCCTCAACATGCGCGAACAATTGATCCGCGAGGTCGAAATCATCCCGGTCGAGGTCGTCGTGCGCAACGTCGTCGCGGGCTCCATGGCCAAGCGCTTCGCCATGGCCGAAGGAACGCCGCTGCCCCGTTCCATCGTCGAATACTATTACAAGTCCGACGAACTGGACGATCCGATGATTACGGAAGAGCACATCACCGCGTTCAACTGGGCGACGCCCCAGGAAATGGACGAGATCATGTCCCTGGCCTTGCGCATCAACGACTTCATGATCGGGCTTTTCCTCGGCATCGGCATCCGTCTCGTCGATTTCAAGATCGAATTCGGGCGGCTTTGGGAAAACGAGCAGGTACGGATCGTACTCGCCGACGAGATCAGCCCCGACAGCTGCCGCCTCTGGGACGTGGAAACCGACAAAAAACTGGACAAGGACCGCTTCCGCCGCGACATGGGAGGCGTCGAGGACGCCTATCAGGAAGTGGCCCGCCGCCTCGGCATCCTGCCCGAAGGAGGCCCTTCGGACATGAAGGGCCCGGAGACCATGCAGTAAAATAAAATCCGGCGATTGAGGGACCAAAAAAAGTGAAGACCAAACCGACCGAAGGGAGGCCCGCGCGACCGCGCGTCGCCGCTTATGCGGCGGGAGCCAAGGATGCGAACGCATCCGCCCGGCGATTGAGGGGCCAAAAAAAGTGAAGACCAAACCGACCGAAGGGAGGCCCGCGCGACCGCGCGTCGCCGCCTGTGCGGCGGGAGCCGAGGATGCGAACGCATCCGCCCGGCGATTGAGGGGCCAAAAAAAGTGAAAGCCAAAATCCACGTCACCCTGAAGCAAGGGGTTCTCGACCCGCAGGGTAAAGCCGTCCAGCACGCGCTCGGCGCGCTCGGCTTTACCGGCGTAAACGACGTCCGACAGGGCAAGTTCATCGAACTGGACCTGAACGAAACGGACACCGAAAAGGCGCGCGGCAGCGTCGAGGAAATGTGCAAAAAATTGCTCTCGAACGCCGTCATCGAAAACTACGATATTGAGATCGCAGAAGGTTGACCGTCCCACGCCATGAAATCCGCCGTCATCGTCTTTCCCGGCTCCAACTGCGATCGTGACGTCAAGGTGTCGCTGGCCGCCGCCATGGGCCGGGATCCGGAAATGGTCTGGCACGGCGAGAGCGCCCTTCCAGACGTCGATCTGATCGTCGTTCCCGGCGGTTTTTCCTACGGCGATTACCTGCGTTCCGGGGCCATGGCCGCCCATTCGCCTGTCATGGGCGAGGTGGTGGCGCGCGCCGGCAAGGGCGTGCCGGTTCTGGGCATCTGCAACGGTTTCCAGATCCTGACCGAGGCGGGTCTTTTGCCGGGCGTGCTGATGCGGAACGCCAACCTGAAGTTCATCTGCAAGGATGTGTGGCTGCGCATCGAGGCGACGGACACGGTTTTTACTCAATCTTATGAGAAAGGCCAGGTGATCCGCATCCCCATCGCCCACCACGACGGCAATTACGAGACCGACGAAGAGACCCTGAAACGGCTCGAGGGCGAGGGCCGCGTCGCACTGCGCTATTGCGCGGAAAACGGAGAGACCGGCGACGACTTCAACCCCAACGGCTCCATCGCCCATATCGCCGGAATCCTCAATGAAAACAGGACCGTTCTCGGCATGATGCCCCACCCCGAACGGCTGGCCGACGCCCAATTGGGCGGAACGGACGGCAAGCCCCTGTTCGACGGCCTGATCGAGGCCCTATCCTGATGAGCGAAATCACGCCTGACATCATCGCCGAACACGGCCTCAGCGAGGATGAATACACCGAAGTGCTGCGCATCATGGGCCGGGAGCCCAACATCACGGAGTTGGGTATCTTTTCGGTCATGTGGTCGGAACATTGCTCGTATAAATCCTCGAAGAAATGGCTCAAGACCCTGCCGACCGAGGCCCCCTGGGTGATCTGCGGTCCCGGCGAGAACGCGGGCGTCATCGACATCGGCGACAATGACGCCATAATTTTCAAGATGGAAAGCCACAACCACCCTTCCTTCATCGAACCCTACCAGGGGGCCGCGACCGGGGTCGGCGGAATTTTGCGCGACGTGTTCACCATGGGCGCGCGCCCCATCGCCAACCTGAACGCGTTGCGCTTCGGGGCCCCGGACCATCCCAAGACCCGGCATCTGGTTTCCGGCGTCGTTGCGGGCATCGGGGGCTACGGCAACTGCATCGGCGTGCCGACGGTGGGCGGTGAATGCGATTTCCATCCGTCCTATGACGGAAACATCCTGGTCAACGCCATGACGGTGGGCTTGGCGCAAAAGGACAATATCTTCTATTCCGCCGCCGCCGGGATCGGCAACCCGGTGATCTACGTGGGCTCCAAGACCGGGCGGGACGGCATCCACGGCGCGACCATGGCGTCCACCGAGTTCAGCGAGGACTCGGAAGAAAAACGCCCGACGGTCCAGGTCGGCGATCCTTTCACGGAGAAACTCCTGGTGGAAGCCTGCCTGGAATTGATGGCGACCGACATGATCGTCGCCATCCAGGACATGGGGGCGGCGGGATTGACCTCGTCGTCTTTTGAAATGGCCTCGAAAGGCGGCGTCGGCATCGAGATGGACTTAGACGCCGTGCCCCAGCGCGAGGAAGGCATGACGGCCTATGAAATGCTGCTTTCGGAAAGCCAGGAACGGATGCTCATGGTGTTGCGGCCCGGTTGCGAGGACCAGGCCAGGGCCATCTTCGAGAAATGGGAGCTGGATTTCTCCGTCGTCGGCCACATCACCGACACCGGCCGGATGGTTCTGAAGAAGGACGGCGCGGTCGTCGGCGACCTGCCCATCGATCCCTTGGCGCTGGCCTCGCCGGAATACGACCGGCCCTGGATCGCCACGCCCAAGGCCGCGCCCGTGACCGCCGCGGCCCTGGCGGCCCCCGACGACCTCATGGCCGCGCTCGAAACCCTCGTCGGCTGCCCCGACCTGGCCTCGAAACGCTGGATCTGGGAGCAATACGACCACATGGTTATGGGCGACACCATCGGCCGCCCCGGCGGCGACGCCGCGATCGTGCGCATCCACGGCGCGAAGAAGGCGCTGGCCATGACCAGCGACTGCACGCCGCGCTATTGCGTCGCCGACCCGGTCGAAGGCGGCAGGCAGGCCGTGGCGGAAGCCTGGCGGAACCTGACCGCCGTCGGCGCCAGGCCGCTCGCCGTGACCGACAACATGAACTTCGGCAATCCGGAAAAGCCCGAGATCATGGGCCAGTTCGTCGGCTGCATCGAAGGCATGCGGGACGCCTGCAAGACGCTCGATTTTCCCGTCGTCTCGGGAAACGTGTCCCTTTACAACGAAACCAACGGACAGGCGATCCTGCCGACCCCGGTCATCGGCGCCGTCGGCCTGCTCGACGATTCCTCCCAGGCCGTCGGCATGGCCTTCAAGGCCGCCGGGGAAGCCATCATCCTGATCGGTGAAACCGAGGGCCACTTAGGTGCGAGCCTTTACCTCCGCGAAATAGAAGGCCGTGAAGACGGCGCGCCGCCGCCCGTCGATCTGAACGCCGAGCGCCGCAACGGGGATTTCGTGCGCGCCTTGATTTTAGACGGCCGGGCGACCGCCTGCCACGACCTGTCCGGCGGCGGGCTGGCCGTCGGGCTGGCCCGCATGGCCATGGCGTCGGGCTTAGGCGCCGATATCGATCTGGCGATCGGCGCCGTTCCCTTGCACGGCCTGATGTTTGCCGAGGACCAGGGGCGGTATCTGCTAACCGTGGCCGATCCCGGCGGGGTTCTCCCGGCGGCGGAAAAATCGGGCGTCCCGGCCATAAAGATCGGAACGACGGGCGGCGGGCACTTGACGGTGAACGGTTCGGACTCCATATCCGTATCGGATTTGAAAAGCAGCAACGAGGCCTGGCTGCCGGGCTATATGTCGGCGCCCTAACCAGCGAGGAGAAGACAACATGGCCATGGACGCCGCCGAAATCGAGCGCCTTATCAAGGCCGAGATCGAGGATGCCGTAATCACCATCGAGGACCTTCGCGGCGACGGCGATCATTACGCGGCCATGATCGTATCGAAGGCCTTCGCCGGAAAATCCCGCATCCAGCAACATCAAATGGTTTATCGGGCCCTGCGGGGGAAAATGGGCAACGAGCTTCACGCCCTCGCCTTGCAGACCGGCGTTCCCGAAGACGCCTGATATTGGAATTTTAGGAAAAGGAATAAGACATGAGCGACAATCCCACCTTCGCCCGCATTCAGCAGGAAATCGACGAAACGCCGGTCGTGCTGTTCATGAAGGGCACGCCGATGTTTCCCCAATGCGGGTTTTCCGCCGCCGTCGCCCAGGCGCTGACCGAGATGGGCGTCAAGTTCAAGGGCGTCGACGTCCTTTCCGATCCCTCCATCCGCGAGGGGATCAAGGAATTCAGCGATTGGCCGACGATCCCGCAGCTTTACGTCAAAGGCGAATTCGTCGGCGGCTGCGACATCGTTCGCGAAATGCACGGCAACGGCGAACTCCAGCAGCTTCTCGAGTCCAAGGGCGTCGAATACGGCGTGTGAGAATTCCCTTTAGCGGGAATAAAACTCGATCACCAGGTTCGGCTCCATCTGCACCGGATAGGGCACATCGGCCAGCTTCGGCACGCGGATGAAGGCCCCCTGCATCTTCTTGTAATCGACGTCCATGTAATCGGGCAGGTCGCGTTCCGAGGATTCGACGGCCATCAGGACCAGGGGAAGTTCGCGGGACTTTTCCTTGACCTCGATGACGTCGCCTTCCTGGACCTTATAGGACGGGATGTTGACCCGCTTGCCGTTGACCCGGATATGGCCGTGGTTGACGAACTGGCGCGAGGCGAAAACGGTCGGCACGAACTTCATCCGGTAGACGACGGCGTCCAGGCGCTGCTCGAGCAGGCCGATCAGGTTCTCGGACGTATCGCCCTTGCGGCGGACGGCTTCGGCGTAATACCGGCGGAACTGCTTCTCGCCGATGTTGCCGTAATATCCCTTGAGTTTCTGTTTCGCGGCCAGCTGGGTTCCGAAATCCGACGTCTTGCGGCGGCGTTGTCCGTGCTGTCCGGGGCGGTAATCGCGGACGTTGATGGGACTTTTCGGACGGCCCCAAAGATTGACGCCCAGGCGACGGTTGATCTTGTACTTCGACTTTATGCGCTTGCTCATGAGACGGTCTCGTTCTTTCTTGTCTATTGTCCCAATTAGCCCTCGGTATTTTTTACCGGAACGGGGCGCCGACCGTTTTGCCGGAGCCCGCTTTCATGGGAAGGAAGGCGCGGAGTATACGCAGCGACCCCGCAAAGTCAATTCCCCCAACCGCTCCGCGACTGAGGGAGATTGAACCCTAATCCACTTAACTGTTTTCGAGTTCGCTATCCCAGTAAAGGAAATCGCGCCAACTTTCGTGCAGGAAGTTGGGCGGGAAGGAGCGTCCTTGTTCATGAAGCTCGAAGTTGCTCGGCTCGATGGGATGGCGAAGGGGAAAAACGCCCGATTCCCCGGGCATGCGGTGTCCCTTGGAAAGGTTGCACGGCGCACAGGCCGTCACCACATTTTCCCAGGTCGTCCGCCCCCCGCGGGACCGGGGAACGACGTGGTCGAAGGTCAGGTTCTCGGTTACGTGGCCATGGCCGCAATATTGGCAGGTGAAACTATCCCTGAGAAACACGTTGAAACGGGTAAAAGCCGGTTTCCGGCCGAGCGGGATGTATTCCTTCAAGGAAATGACACTCGGCAAGCGGAGGGAATGGGACGGAGAACGGACGACGCGCTCGTATTCGGAAACCACGTTGACCCGGCCCAGGAAGACCGCCTTGATCGCGTTCTGCCAAGGCCACAGGGACAGGGGGAAATAGCTCAAGGGCCGGAAATCGGCGTTAAGCACCAGGGCCGAAGAGTCTTGAAGCGCGAATGACACACTCATCCTCCTGCATCTAGAGGCGGAAGATACTATATATGGTGTCTGATTGCCAAATGTCTTATTACGACGGTTTTGTTACGGGGTGCGTGAGCCCTTGAAAGCCCGTTTCAGGAAATCCATGCCGAGTTGAATGCAGACCTCATCGATGCCGTGGCCCAAACCGGGCCGCAGGTGGGCCTCGAGCGGAACGCCGAGACGCTTCAGCCCGGCCTCGGCCGCGGCAAGGGACTCCACGGGCAGGATTGCGTCCCCATCCCCATGGGTCAGCAGGACCGGAGGCCGGGAGGCGATCTCTTGTTCCAGCAGATCCTCGCCAACCAGCATTCCCGAATACCCGATGATACAGGCCAAGGGGTTTTTCCTGCGCAGGCCCACATGAAGCGCCATCATGGTCCCTTGGGAAAACCCGATCAGGGCCGTGTCGCTTTCATCGAGGCCGGTTTCCGCCAGCTTGGCGTCGATGAAGGCGTTCAGGACCGGGGCCGCCGTCGCGACGCCGTCGGTGCGCGCCTTTAGGCTAAAATCCCGGAGGCTGAACCACTGACGCCCCGCCGGGGCCATATCGAAGGGAAAAGGCGCGTCGGGCGAGATGAACAGGGCGTCGGGCAGGACTTTTTGGAAATAAGGGGCCAGGCCGATGAGGTCGTTTCCGTCCGCGCCGACGCCGTGGAGCAAAAAAACCAGTTGCTCTGGGCGGTTGCCCGACGTCGGAGATAAGCTTGGGCCGTCGAGGGATTGAATGTCGGACATGGGGTTCCTATTTTTTGAGCGTGGTTCCAGGGGAGTCCTATTGATATTGTAAACCCATGACAGGTTCCACCGTTACCCGTTTCGCGCCGTCCCCC
>VAPH01010048.1_pt1 | contig 25115 bp, 22 predicted proteins | sample 3393861 | NCBI WGS metagenome assembly VAPH01 (sample SAMN08290439, study PRJNA428436) | hydrothermal vent metagenome | isolation source: Deep-sea hydrothermal vent chimney | place: Atlantic Ocean: South-mid Altantic Ridge | reverse complement strand
GTTACCAGGGCGGTTGAAATACCACCAGCCATCATGCGCGGATCACCCGTACCAAACAGCGTGATCTGTTGAAAGGTTGCGATCATCCCCACCACTGTGCCCAGCAGACCCAGCAAAGGTGCAACCACGTACAGAACCTTGATGAAGCTCAGGCCGGTTTCAAGCGGTGCGGATTCACGCAGGATGGCTTCGTCCAGCTTCAACTCAAGCGTCCCGATATCGGTTTCAGTATTGTCGCTGTAGATTGCCATCACACGGCCCAGCGGGTTACCCTTGTTTGCTTCTTCGACTTTGAGTTGCCTGCCCATCCTTGCACCGGTGGTGTAAAGCACAAGAGCCTTCCACAGGCAGATCAGCAATCCTAAAATACCGACGCCGATAATCACGTAGCCGACCGGACCGCCATCTTCTTCGACACGCTCCAGCGGGGTTTTGCTCTGCACCACTGCGCGCAGAATCTGGCCGCGGGTAAAGTCCACCGCCATCGCAACGACTTCGCCGGGGGCAGCTTTTTGCAAGTCGACTGCCATGGCCCTGAAACGAGCGGCAGGCTGACGCGCGAGTTCAATCAGATTTTTAGTGCTCTTGGAAGAGTCCCAGTCGAGGAAGCTGCCATCGGACACCGCGTTGAATACACCAACGCGCACCACTTCCATGTTTTCTTTCGCACCGTTGGCACGCTCAACTTCCGCTTTAAACTTGACCACTTTCCCGGATTCGGCTATTTCAGTTACCATCCTGGACCAGACCGTGCGCAACTCCTGTACATTCGGCAGTGCTTTACGTTGCGCCAGTTCAGACAAAAACGCGCCGCGTCCCGGGAACTGGGCTGATACCATAGAGTCGTTCAAAGCAGCCTGTATATCACCTGCAGACTGCCTCACGATTCCGAACAGTTCACCGAGGTTACCCATGCGTTCTTGCAGAACGGTCGTCAGTTCAGCCAGGTCGCGTTCAAGCTTGTCATATTCTGATTTCAGGTCATCGCTGCGTTTTTCTTCCCGCTTTAACTGCGCCTTTGCCTGGGCCAGCAGCTTGCGTTGATTATTGCGATCACTGAGGAACTCTGCCTCTCGCTGCTGATTGATTCTGCCTTCACTGTTGGCTGCCTGGCGTACAATTTCCGCCAACTCATCCAGCGTCTGAGCATTGGCGAAGCTGGAGACCATTAACATGGCAGCACTGATTATGATGCTTGATATTTTCATTTTGCTCTCTCCGCACCAGGTACAGGAAGCATCACGAGATTTGGCGCCTTTTCATTCTTGGCGATGGCCAGTCCTTCTTTAACCTGAGCCCGGTAAACGTCAGGCAGGTTCTCGTACTGGCGTGTGGTCGGGTTGAACCAGCCCGTGGTTAACTGATCACTGGTTTGGTAGATCAGCAGCGTCCGGCCAACACGGAGAAAATCAACCGTCTGACCGGTTGAAGGCAGTGGCGCGGAATAGGCCTCTGTCGTGCGTCCGTACTCCAGTTCCCCCTGGTAGGCTTCCATAACCCGCCGATATTTCTCTGAAGCAGTCACGTCAGCCTGATCCATCATGTCCTGCAGGCGCTGAACCCGGGCACGACGCTCTTCAAGCCGGAAAGGTATATCACTTTCGATCATTTTGCCCAGTGTGTCGATCATTTCCAGCATCAACGGCACGACACCCCGGTTGGTCGCCTCCAGGCCGGCCAATTGATCATTGATAGAAATAACTTCGGCACGTTGATCCATGACGACTTTTTCAAGGTTGTCGTTATAGATTTTCAGGCTCTCGGTCTCGCGCACAACATTACGGTATTCGGCCAGCAGGTCAGCGGTCTGCTGAGCAAGGCGGGTCACACGTTTCTGGGAGCTTGAAGCGGCTTTGTTGATGCCGACCTCTGTCTTGACAGTGGCTGCCAGCACTTGGGCATTTGCGCCAGACAGCATGAGCAGTGTGACCGTGGCGGTAAATACCAGGCCAGAAGTTCGTCGAATAAATTTGTTTGGCATTGCCTGTTTCCAGTTTGGTTTGTTCGGAGAATATTCGAATTCAGTAAGTCGTTATCAATGATACATTAATACCATTCCCGAATTTCGGGCGGCTCAGGATAACCGAAGGCAGTACGCTGTGCCACAAAACTGCAACATTTTTTAGCAAAAAACCTTTCCCGGTTTGTCTGGTACCTGACCCAACCGAGTATTATGACGGTTTATCAGGATGATAACACCCTCTTAAATCCGCGCCACGACAGACAAGCAGGCATGGCAGAATATATTTTTGCCCTGCCCGTGACGTAGTTTCCCACCCGAAGTAGTACAATTCCCGGCTGTCAGCAGCCTCAATCAGAGACCCGTGATATTGCAATCGATCCCGTCAAAAAATCTGCAGCCGATACCAGACTACTGCTCACTGCCACGGCGCCTGCTGGCCATGTTGTATGATGCTTTCATCCTGCTCGGCCTGCTAATGCTGGCTTCAGCGCTGGCATTGCCGTTTGGGAATCCGCAAAAGATCGCTTTTCAGGATTTCTGGTTCACCTTGTGGCTGTTACTGGTTTGCTTCGCCTACCTTGGCGGGTGCTGGCGCTATGTGGGCATGACCGTGGGGATGCGCGCCTGGCGTGTACACCTGATCAGTAGCGACAGGGCAACAATTTCCTGGCCCAGGTGCCTGTTGCGGTTCCTTGCCGCCAGTGTTTCGCTGGCCGCTTTCGGGCTGGGTTTTGTGTGGGCACTATTTGATCGGCAAAAGCGTGCCTGGCATGACATTGTCGGACACACCGTGCTGATCAAGGCCCCAAAGGTGTCAAGGAAACAGTGCTGACACGCCTGTTGGCACAGCATTCATACCGACCTGCGCAACATCAGGATCGCTGCGACGGTAAGCAGGATCGATGGCAACACAGCACTGAGCGCTGAGGGTAACGCATAGGCCACTGCGAAGTTTTGGGCGGCACTATTGATTAACATAAATAAACCACCCAATGTCATACCGATGAACAACCTTGATCCCATATTGTGGTGCCGGGAGGACCCGAAGACAAAAGGCATGCCTGCCAGCACCAGGGCAATGATGACAAACGGATAGAAAACTTTTTCCCAGAAGGCCGACCTGTAGACCCCGTCATCCAGGCCGTTACGCTGCAGGTATTCCAGTTGGTCCCAAAGTGCCCGTAGCGACATATAAGGCGGGCGAGTGACAGCAGATTCCAAAAGTTCGGGTTTAACACCTGAAACCCACGGTGTCCGGCTGAAACGTGAGGGAACCACACCGGTTGGGTTGATTTTTGCCTCGAACACCCCTTCCAGCGTCCATTGTTCGCCATCGAAAAACGCATTCTCAGCATGGGTGATTTTTTCTAAACCTGAGAATCCATCCAGGCGGTAGATCTCTACATTCTGGAAACTGATGGATTGCTCGCCACGGCCTGCCGTAAGCAAAGGCCGTCGAATATTGACGATATCATTGCCATCCCGCAGCCACATACCCGTCGGCCCGCCGATAATCACCTGCCCAACAAGCTCACCCAGCCTGAATGCCCGCGCCTGCTGCTCCGCACCCGGCACTATCCACTCACCCACCGCCATCACCGGGATGGTGACCAACAGGGCACCCGCCATGCCCGCAGCCGCCAACCTCAGACGCGACACGCCGGATGTGCGAAAAGCAACCAGCTCATTCGCACTCGCCAGACTGCCAATTCCCAGCAACGACCCCAACAAAGCAGAAACCGGGAAAAGCTGATACGCCGACCTGGGCCCCGTTTGCAATACAAACCAGAAAACATCACCCGCCCCATAGTTCCCACTGGTATCACGTAATTCACCCAGCAGGCTGAACATCATCATCAACAGCGTCAGACTTACCCATACGAGCAAAGTACCCAGAATGGCAGCCTTGGCAATGTACTTGTCAACAATCCTGATCATCGTGAAACCTTCACCTGTATCCTTCCCTGCCGTCTAATCCACACAAAACTGATCACCAGAAAAAGAATGTGTACCCACCACATTCCGATAACCGCAGGCAATACGCCTTCAGCCACCCAGGAACGACCCAGGAACAGTGTATTGCCATAAAGCAGATAGACCAGTATACCCAGCACTACCCTGCTGCCGCGGCCCTCGCGGGGTTGGGAATGTGACAGCGGGATGGCCAGCAGGCCGAGAATAATGACGCTGATGGCTGGAGCCAGACGCCATTGCAGCTCCGCACTGGATGCAGCGCTTGCATCCTTAAACAGCTCACTTGATGATTTTGAGTCCAGCCTTTCAGTATTTGGTTTGCGGAACTCCGGCTCGGGCAAACGCAGATCATTGCGGGCAAAGGTCAACACCCGCATGTCAAGCTGGCCGGGGGTATATTCCGTCACATTACCTTCTTCAAGGATTAAATAGCGGTCGCCGGTCTCGCTATCCATCCAGTACGTGCCCCGCTTGGCTACCCAGACCTGTTCCCTGACTTGCCGGCGTTGCTTGATAAATACATTCCGCAAAGCTTTGCCGTCATCTTCAATGGCTTCTGTATAGATCACCAGGTCGCCTCGCCTGAGCACGTGGAACTTGCCGGGCTGCAAACCCCATAGTGTAGCTGAGCGGAAAGCCTGTTCCAACTGCTGTTCAGCCAGGCGTGCGGTGGTTGGTGTGATTGACAATCCGAGCACCAGCAATAGAGCGGACAGAGGCAGCACCAGGCTCAACAGCGGTTTTATCAGTTGCTTCCAGCCGAAGCCACTGGAACGCATGACCGCCATTTCCTGGTCACGATATAAACGGCCCAGGCCCCACATCACCGCAATGAAACCAGCCAGTGGAAAAATGTTCGCCAGTATCGCCGGCATATGAAGGAGTAACTGCATGGTCATCAGCCCCGGAGGCATCCTGCCATCGGCTATGTCATTGAGCATGTCACCTATGAATGCACCCAGCAGCGCAATGGTGAGAACGATACCTACAGCCAGCGATGTCCAGAACCACTCACGGAATATGTATTTTTGTAATATGCTCAAAACTAAATTCTTCTTGGATAATTATTGTAGAATGCCCGACTCGCTTGCATTTTAGCAGTGATATGCCACGTAACGGCATTTTTAGGGGAGAGTAACCTGGGAGGGGTCCTGAACAATGAATTTTACACTTAACAACAAAGCGACAGCACAGATCGATACCGATTGTCTGGTCATCGGACTATTTGAAGGTGCAGCGTTGCAGGGATCAGCTGCAGCTGTCGATCAGGCCTGTGATGGCACGCTCCGGGACCTGGTTAAATCCGGTGACATTGAAACCGGCTGGAAAGATGCAACGCTGTTGCACAGGCTTGTGGGCGTAGCGGCAAAGCGCGTGCTGGTGATGGGCTGCGGAGAGCCCGAAAAATTTACACCGGCGCGCTTTGATGGGGTGTGTGCAAAAGCCGGCGCGTTTTTGCGTGACCACGCTGCCAGTACCGCGCATATCTGCCTGCACGAATTAAAGGCCGGCAACAAGGACCCTTACTGGCGTCTGCGCCAGGCTGCCGTTGCGCTGCACCGGGCCAACTATAAATACACAGCCACCAAAGCACCCAAGGAACACGACCACGACCCGCTGACCGGCGTTACTTTCAATGCGGCTGAAGATATGCAGCCAGCGCTCGTCGAGGCGCGGGGAATGGCAAAGGGTTACCTTCGCTCCAGGGAGTTGGGCGATTTGCCACCTAATATCTGCACGCCCGCCTACCTTGCAGAAACGGCCTGCGAATTCGCTTCCTCTTACGAAAATGTCAGCGTTGAGATTCTCAAGCGCAAGGATATGGCAAAGCTGAAGATGTCAGCGCTGCTGGCTGTCGGTCGGGGCAGCAGCAACGGGCCCAGATTGATCGTGCTGACCTACACGGGCACAGATGATGACAGTCGGCCGATCGTGCTGGTGGGCAAGGGCGTCACCTTCGATACCGGAGGCATCTCGCTGAAGTCGGGCCTGCATATGGAGCAGATGAAATACGATATGGGTGGCGCTGCCAGCGTTCTGGGTGCGTTTGAGGCCTGTGCCGACCTGCAACTGCCCATCAACCTGATCACCATTGTCGCCGCCGCTGAAAACATGCCGGACGGAAATGCATACCGACCGGGTGATGTTTTGACCTCGATGTCCGGGCAGACCATTGAGGTACACAATACCGATGCTGAAGGCCGCCTGGTATTATGTGATGCACTGACTTACAGCGAGCGCTTCAAACCATCGGCACTGGTAGATGTAGCCACTTTAACCGGCGCCTGTGTGGTGGCGCTCGGGCACCATGCATCCGCAGTGATGAGCAAACACGATGATCTGGCCGAACAGTTACTCGAGGCCGGCCGGGAAGCCATAGACCGGGGCTGGCAACTACCGCTATGGGATGACTATCAACCCCAGATCAAATCGACATTTGCTGATATGAAGAATGTCGGCGGCATGCCGGCGGGCAGTATTACGGCCGCCTGCTTCCTGTCCCGTTTTACCAAAGACCAGCGTTGGGCACACATAGACTGTGCGGGCTCCACCTGGAAGTGGGGCGGCGATGAAGGATCGACCGGTAGGCCGGTTGGTTTGCTGACCCAATTCCTGATTAACCAGGCTGGTTAACAGGCGCCGGCAAGCCTTGTCCTCCGACGCTGCCAATCCGGAGCCATGCCAGGTAGATTTTTATCTGCTGCATGATGGTTCGCTGCAGGCGGTCCATTTTGCCTGCCGCCTGGCGATGATGATGTGGGAACACAGGCAAAGAACCTACATAATGGCGGCCACAGCAATTGCAGTCCGGCAATTGGATGAGCAAATGTGGCAACATCCATCCCAACGGTTTTTACCACACGCCACAGCTGACGACCCAAATGCTGCAAAAGCACCGGTCATCATCGGCACACTTGCCGGCTTGAACCCAACCGACGTGGTGATTAATCTTTGCCCTGATGCTGTCCCGCAAACGGAGCGGTACAAGCGCATTCTGGAAATCGTGCCTTTTGCGGATGACGAGCGGCAGGCTTCCAGGTTGAAATATAAAATCTATCGAAATCTGGGACTCGAACCCCAGACACACGAGATCAGCAAATAATGGAAAAGAGTTACCAACCTGCAGCCATTGAGGGGCACTGGTATCAGCGATGGGAACAGGCGGGCTATTTCTCACCCGCTGAGCAGGGGCAGGCATACTGCATCATGCTGCCACCGCCCAATGTGACCGGCAACCTGCATATGGGCCATGCTTTCCAAGATACCATTATGGACGTACTGACACGCTTCCACCGGATGCAGGGTGATTCTGCGCTGTGGCAAACCGGCATGGATCATGCCGGAATAGCCACGCAGATGGTGGTCGAACGACAGTTGGCCGAAGATGGCATCACGCGCCATGACCTGGGCCGGGAAAAATTTATCGAGGCCGTGTGGGACTGGAAAAACAGCTCGGGCGGCGTGATTGCCGGACAGATGCGGCGCCTCGGTGCATCGGTAGATTGGGATCACGACTGCTTTACGATGGATGAGGACCTGTCACGGGCAGTCATTAAAGTATTTGTAGATCTGTATCACGAAGACTTGATCTACCGCGGCAAGCGCCTCGTGAACTGGGACCCGGTGTTACACACAGCCCTGTCTGACCTCGAGGTTATTTCAGAGGAAGAAAACGGTCATCTTTGGCATATCCGCTACCCCCGCGTGGATGGCAAAGGTTACGTGGTGGTCGCCACGACCCGGCCCGAGACCATGCTGGGTGATACTGCGGTTGCGGTCAATCCCGACGATCCGCGTTATACAGACCTGGTGGGGCTTGAATTGGAACTACCGTTAACCGGTCGCCGCATTCCGGTCATTACCGACAGCTATGTGGATGTCGACTTTGGCTCAGGTTGTGTAAAGATCACCCCGGCACACGATTTCAATGACTACGAAATGGGCAAGCGCCATCAACTGCAAGTGGTCAATGTCCTCAATGATGACGCAAGCCTTAACGACGAAGCCCCGGCAGCCTACCGGGGACTTGATCGTTTCGAAGCTCGCAAAAAGATTGTCGCTGACCTCGAAAAAGCGGGTCTGCTCGAGAAAATAGAAAACCACAAACTGATGATCCCGCGCGGCGACAGGTCCGGAGCCGTTGTCGAGCCCTACCTGACAGATCAGTGGTATGTAAAAATAGCCCCGCTGGCCGAGCCGGCCATTGCCGCAGTTGAGAGCGGTAAAATCCGTTTCGTTCCTGAAAACTGGAACAAGACTTACTTTGACTGGATGCACCGGATCGAGGACTGGTGCATATCCCGCCAACTCTGGTGGGGCCACCGTATCCCGGCCTGGTATGACAGCGAAGGCAATATATACGTTGGCACCGATGAAGCCGACGCGCGCAAACGTGGCGGTATCGATGAAGCTGTTGCTTTGCAACAGGATGAGGATGTCCTCGACACCTGGTTTTCATCTGCCCTGTGGCCTTTCAGCACACTTGGCTGGCCGGACAAGACCCCGCGGCTGGAAAAATACTACCCCACCAATGTGCTGGTGACCGGTTTCGATATCATCTTTTTCTGGGTGGCCCGCATGATCATGATGGGCCTGAAGTTCATGCAGGATGTACCCTTCCGTGAAGTCTACATTCATGGCCTGATCCGTGATTCCCACGGGCAGAAAATGTCCAAGTCCAAGGGCAATGTACTCGACCCGATTGACCTGATTGATGGCATAGAACTGGAACCGCTGGTCAAAAAGCGCACCAGCGGCTTGATGCAGCCACACATGGCACCGGCCATCGAAAAAGCCACCCGCAGAGATTTCCCGAATGGACTGCAGGCTTTTGGTTGTGACGCATTGCGCTTTACATTTGCGGCACTGGCCACCAATGGCCGGGATATCCGTTTTGATCTTGGGCGCATAGAAGGCAACCGGAATTTCTGCAATAAATTGTGGAACGCTGCCCGCTATGTACTGATGAGCACCGCTGGTCATGAGCTTGCTGCGACACCCCCATTAAGTGCCGCTGACCGTTGGATAGTATCCCGCCTGCACAAGATGATTGCCGTGGTGCGCACACACATTGATGAATACCGACTGGATCTGGCCTCGCAGCGTTTGTATGACTTCTTCTGGAACGAGTACTGCGACTGGTATCTGGAGTTGTCAAAGCCGGTGCTGCAATCCGGTAGCGGCGAAGAGAAAAAGGCCACCCGCTACACCTTATTGCATGTTCTCGAAAGCAACCTGCGCATCCTGCACCCGTTCATGCCATTCATTACCGAAGAGATCTGGCAACGGCTGAGGGTGCCACTGGCGCTGGAAGGTGAAAGCATCATGCTGCAAGCCTTACCCGAGGCCGGCGCTACCGATCAACAGGCCGAGGATGATATGGCATGGCTGCAGCAGGTTCTGCAGGGTATCCGCAGTATACGTGCGGAACTGGATGTGGCGCCCGCCAGGCCACTTGACATCGCCTTCCAGTCCGGCACTGAATCTGATCGGGAAAGGCAACAGCGCTTCGCTGGCCTGCTCGAAAGCCTCGGCAAAATCAGCACCAGCCGCTGGCTGAATGATGACGCCGATTCCACAGCATATGCGGTTGCACTGGTCGCCGATCTGAAAGTCCTGATTTCATTACAGGGCCTGGTCGATGTTGACGCTGAGCTGGCGCGGCTCAACAAACTACTTAAGCGCGAGTTGGCCAACCTGACACGTTCTGCAGGAAAGCTGAAAAACAGTCGCTTTGTTAAAAATGCACCACCGGCCGTGGTCGAACAGGAACACCAGCGCCTGCGTGCACACAAGAAGAAAGTTGCTGGTTTTAAGGCCCAGATCAAGAAACTCGAACAACTGAAGGCGTGAGGCGGCTACGAGGTCAGCGACGCTGCCCTGCCTACGGAATGTGACGCAGTTCCAGCTTCATCACGATGGCATCTTCGCGCTGGTCCCCCGCCTGGTAGTATGATGGCCGACGGCCAATCACTGTAAACCCCCGGTTTTTGTAAAGCTCCAGCGCACGCGGATTGCTTTCCCGTACTTCGAGCAGTATCGCCTCGCTTTCGAGCCTGGCCACATGATTAATGGCATATTCGAGCAACAGACTGCCGTAGCCCCGGTACTGCCAGTCCGGGTGCACGCACAGATTTAATAAATGTGCCTCGCCGGCGGCCCAACTAAAAATGGTGTAGCCCGCCAGTTCTTTTCCGAACTGCAAACCAAAGCAGGCGTAGCCAACGCGCAGGCAATCCACGAAAACGCCGCGCGCCCACGGAAATGGGTATGCAGCCTGTTCAATCTCATAGATCCGGTCCACGTCTTCCAGCGTAAGACGGCGGATCAAAGGGTGCTGCTTATCGGCAATCTCAGTCAATGCGCAGAAACCATTCCAGAGCGACATAAATCCGTCCACAGCGCTCGTCGCGCTTCGGCACGGGTTTCCAGATCACGCATCGAGGGCAGTAAAACCAGGTTGGCGGAATGCAGGTTCTTTGGCAGATCGCGGCCGAAAAACTGTTCGGCCAGTTCAGTGCCAAAGACAGCGACCGTTGTAAAGAGGTTTTCAGCAACCGCTGCGGCAGGTTTCACCGCGCCTTCGCCATCGTCCAGCCATGACCAGACGGGCACGCAGCCCAGCGAACGCACGATGTCATTGGCAAGTTTGCTGGCCGGCTCTGTATCCGTGGCACAAATCAGCAATATTCCACCGCTACCCGGACCCAGTTTCAGGGTCGAATCACGGTCGGCAACAGCGCCCGCGACGGCTGTTGTTGCGCGCTGCACCCAGACCGTAATTCCCATGGCATCAAGGTAAGCTAAAGTGCTGCCCCCAATTTTCCTGCTTGCAATCATTCTTCGTGATCCAAACCGGATTTGCCACCATCATTTTCCGCTCGATCAACTCGATGGGATGCGACAAAAACCGGATCTTTTCTATTCTTCTTTTTCCGGGGCCGCTGTTTACGCCTGACTTTCCAGCTGCGGCGTCCGGCGACCGTGATTATTAAACCGGATAATACATAAGCACTGCCAAAAATCATACCCATGACCGGTGGATCCAGTGCCAACAGCACAATAACCAGCACAGCCAGCAAGACCCATGTCGTGGGTACCCTGTCACCATCCGGGCCGGCTTTGAAGCTGAAATAGCGTACGCGCGAAAACATCAAGATCCCGAGTACGACGGTTTCGAGGAATATCAGCCAACGCACCGTGTCCCCGGCCACGCCATTATCGACGAAGAACCAGATTGTAAAAACCAGGGTTCCCGCAGCGGCAGGACTGGCCAGACCCTGGAAGTACCGCTTATCTGCAATTCTGGCTTGCGTATTAAAACGAGCCAGGCGCAATGCAGCACAGGCAGCAAACAGGAATGATGCAAGCCAGCCAAGTTTGCCGACCAGTGTGCTGATTTCACCAAGGCTTGAGAGGGACCAGTTGAAAGCCAGCAGGGCGGGCGCCAGGCCAAAAGAAATCAAATCAGCCAGGCTGTCGTACTGCTCTCCAAAATCACTTTGCGTATTGGTCAGACGTGCGACACGTCCATCCAGTCCATCCAGCAGACCGGCGACGACAATGGCAATTGCGGCCGCTTCGTACTTGCCATTGATGCCCGAAATGATTGAGTAGAACCCGGCAAACAGGGCCGCAGAAGTCAGCAGATTTGGCAACAGGAATACCCCGCGCCGCCGAATTGATTTATCCGAATTCATCAGAAATCCCTAGCTGAAATATTTATGTCGATCATAGCATGCAATAAGGCCCGCTCATTGGGGTAATAGCCCCCACTGTGCTATAAATCAAAGGGGATTGCTTCGGAAAAGGAAATGAAGATGCGATTGATAAAAAGTTTGATGACTATTTTTTTAGTTACTTTTGCACTGACGGCAACGGAAGCCTTTGCAAAAGACGTTGTTTACCGCTGGGTAGATGATCAGGGTGTCGTCCATTTCGGTGACCGCTCTTCAGCTTCTGCAGATGCAGAGGAGGTCCAATTAAAAACACCTGAACCCGCCGACACCCAACCCGCTTCTAAGCGGGATAGTGCCTTTATTACCCAACAACCGGCGGCGCCGTCACGCGCGCAGCAGCAGCGTGAGGAACGCGCGAGGAATCGCCGGAAAGCTGCGGACAAAAAGGCTGAAATAGCCACTCTGTGTAACCAGAACCGTCGTGTCGTAGCCAGGCTGGAACCCCGACCCAGGGTCATGGTGACAGGCAAGGACGGTCAGGTCTACCGCCTCGACGACAATGCAAGACTGAGGGCACTGGGAATAGCGAAAGCCTATCTTGCCGATAACTGCAATGGCTAGGTTTTCAACTCCGGGGTGCCAAAAAAAATGAAGCGTGTGCCGGTGGGCATTGCAGGCTAAAATGTCGCCTTTGTCAACAGCTTGAAAATCAGCGGATTCAGAATGAAAGCCAGTACATTCCACCTGTTCACAACCCGGGAAACGCCGGCCGAAGCAGAAATCGTCAGCCACCAACTGATGCTGCGCAGCGGCATGATACGCAAACTCACATCGGGTATTTACACGTGGACCCCAATGGGTTTACGCGTGCTGCGTAAAGTGGAAGCCATCGTGCGCGACGAAATGGACAAGGCCGGCTACCTGGAAATGCTGATGCCGGCGGTTCAGCCGGCTGAACTCTGGCTGGAAACCGGCCGTTGGGAAAAATTTGGTGCACAGTTGCTGAAAATTCAGGATCGTGGCGGTCGCGAGTATTGCTTCGGGCCCACACACGAAGAAGTCATCACCGACTTTGTCCGCAACGAGCTTCGTAGCTACAAGCAACTGCCAATCACTTTTTACCAGATTCAGACCAAGTTCCGCGATGAAATCCGGCCCCGCTTCGGTGTCATGCGCGCCCGTGAATTCCTGATGAAAGATGCCTACTCTTTCCATATAGACCACGCCAGCCTGGATGAAACTTACTGGGAAATGTATGAGGTGTACTCACGCATCTTTACCCGTACAGGCCTGCGTTTTCGCTCGGTAGAGGCGGATTCAGGCGCCATTGGCGGCAACCAGTCTCATGAGTTTCATGTCCTGGCAGATTCTGGCGAGGATTTGATCGCTTTCTCCGACCAGTCAGACTATGCCTCCAACATCGAGCTTGCTGCGATCGCCAAACCACAGGGCAGCCTGGCTGCACCCATTGAAGAAATGCGTGCCGTTGACACGCCCGACGCGCACACGATAGATGAGTTGGTCAGTGCTTATGGTGTGGCCATTGAAAAGACCGTTAAGACCCTGATTGTGCATGCATCTGAATCCTGTGAGTCTGATTTTGTCGCATTGCTGATCAGGGGGGACCGTACGCTTAATGAACTCAAGGCCGCCAGACAGGAGCAGGTGGCAAACCCGCTGACGTTTGCCAGCGATGAAGAAATTCGCCAGGCAATCGGTGCAGGGCCCGGCTCGCTCGGGCCGGTCGGTCTTGAACTGCCCGTCATAGCAGACCAGGAGGTCGCCCTGATGTCCGACTTTGCTGCCGGCGCCAACAGCGACGAGCAACATTTTTTCGGCATCAACTGGTCCCGCGACACGGATTTACCCACCACTGCCGACCTCAGAAATGCCGTTGCAGGCGATGACAGCCCGGACGGCCAGGGAAAACTGCAACTGGCACGTGGTATAGAAGTCGGGCATATATTCCAACTCGGCACAGCATATTCTGAGTCCATGAACGCTGTGGTGCTGGGAGAAGACGGGAGGTCCCATGTCATGCACATGGGTTGTTACGGTATCGGCGTGTCACGCATCGTGGCCGCAGCCATCGAGCAAAATCACGATGACAGGGGCATATCCTGGCCTGAACCTATCGCACCTTTCCAGCTGGCTTTGCTGCCGATGAACGCGAAAAAATCACACCGGGTTCGAGAAACGGCAGATCAACTTTACACACAACTGAGTGATGCCGGCGTGGAGGTCTTCTATGACGACCGCAACCTGCGCCCCGGTGTCATGTTTAATGACATCGAACTGATCGGCATTCCACATCGCGTGGTCATCGGTGAGCGCGGCCTGGATAACGGCGTACTGGAATACCGGCAACGCAACGACACGGACAACACCGACCTGCCGCTGCAAGGCGCGCTGCAGGCCATCCTGGAAAAACTCGGTTAAGAGTAAGAGTAAGAGCAAGAGCTATTTTTGCTCTTCCAAAGGTTCAGATGTCTCCGGCGTGCTGCGTAAATGGATGTCTGTCTGCGGGAAGGGAATCTCGATTCCATGCTCGCGAAAAGCGTTGTAGATACCCTTCAGCACGTCGTGCCGAATGCGCCCGCGCAAGACCGGCCGGTCAATCCAGACCAACAGTTCTAAATCGAGTGAACTACTGCCGAAAGCGCGCATGCGCACCCTCGGCGCCGGATGTGTCGCGATTTCTGCATGATCCAGTGCAACCCCCTCAAGCACCTTGCATACCTCATCCACATCACTGCCGTAGGCGACGCCAACAGGCACACGTATGCGTTCTTTTTCCCATGGCCCACCGCTTTCATTGACAATCTTTGCACTGGCAATGACGGCATTCGGGATGGTCACTTCTACATCGTCACGCGTCAGCAAACGGGTTGAACGCATGCCCAGGTGGGTCACCTCACCGCGCTCACCGGTATCAAGCACAATGTAATCCCCAATTTTGTAGGGCGAGTCAGCGACTATAAAAATCCCCGAAAACAGGTTCGCCAGGGAGTCGCGAGCGGCAAAGCCTACCGCAATACCAATAACACCGGCCGAAGCCAGCCACGCTGTTGGGTCGATCCCCCAAATCAACAGGAACACGTAAGCCCCGAAACCGATCAACAGCATCTTCAGGCTCATATCAAATAACGGGATTGTTTTTTCCTGGATGATTTCAAAACGATGGCGGTAGCCGCCGATCAACTCCAGGATGATACGCGCAGTGCTGAGTCCGGCCCGCATCCAGGAGAACAACAAGATGGTTGCGAGCAGCGACAAGGTCGCATCATGCAATCCCCGGGGCAGTTTGAAGGCGGAAACTGCCAGCATCAGCGCCAGCGTAACGGAGGTCAGCACCAGTGGACGCGTCAGGTACTTAACCAGCATGTCGTCTGCCTTGGAACTGGTTTTAACGGCCATCCTCATCAGGGATGGGGTAATCACCAGCTTTAACAGGCGGCCAAAAGCGTAGGCAATGAGAATTAAAAATATGGCCAGCAGCCCGGGGTATGGCGAAAGATAGTCCCAGGCGGGTTGCAACCAGTCCGGCATGTACTGCAGGACCTCCAGGTCAGGTTTAAATACAGTGCTCGCTGGTGCCGAGGAAACTGCTTCAGTGGCTTGCATAAATGTACCTTATTTTGATTCACAGCTATCTTAGCCTTGATCAACCCCCGCTGCCAGGCAGCTTAACCCAAGGGTCTGATGCCCACAGCATCGCGCAGTTGCCGCATAAATGGCGCAGCCACTTCGCGTGCCCGCAGCGCACCTTCCTGCAAACGGGATTCGATCTTGGCAGGCTCTGCAATCAGTTCTTCATAGACCTGTCGGGCGGTCGAAATTTCCGCATTTATCAGTTCAAAGCATTGCTGCTTGGCCGCCCCCCAGCCAATTCCCTCCGCATATGCCTGCTTCATCTGCTCACGCTGGTCTGCGCTCGCGAAAGCAGAGTAGATTGAAAACAGTGCGGAGCCTTCGGTCTGTTTGGATTCGCCGGGCTCAAGGGAATTGGTAACAATCTTCATGATGGACTTACGCAGTTGCTTTTCCGGCAACCATAGGGGAATGGTGTTGTTGTAGCTCTTGGACATCTTACGGCCGTCACGGCCCGGCAAAACGGCGACGTTGTCATCCACCACGGCTTCAGGTAAAGCAAAATGATTGCCAAAAAGATGATTGAAGCGCTGGCCAATATCACGTGCCATTTCCAGGTGTTGAACCTGGTCTCGACCGACCGGAACCTCGGTTGCTTTAAACATCAGAATGTCGGCTGCCATCAGGATAGGGTAGCTGAATAAACCCATGACGATGGCGTGATCCGGATCCTCACCAGCCTCAATATTGTCCTGCACGGCAGCCTTGTAGGCATGTGCGCGGTTCATTAAACCCTTGGCGGTGATGCAGGTCAGCAACCACGTTAGCTCGCTGATCTCAGGAATATCAGACTGCCGATAGAAAATTGCCTTATCGGTATCAAGCCCAAGGGCAAGCCAGGTCGCGGCAATTTCCAAAGTGGACTGGTTTACAACCTGCGGGTCACGGCACTTGATCAGCGCATGGTAATCGGCAAGAAAATAAAAGGCCTGCACACCATCCTTGTGACTGGCCTCGATGGCCGGCTTAATGGCGCCTACATAGTTCCCCAGGTGAGGCCTGCCGGTGGTGGTGATACCGGTCAGAACGGTGCGTTTACTCATGGTCTGGTCGACTGCCTGTATGGGTTGCGAAAGCGCCATTTTAAGCCAATCGTGTGGCCAGTAGTTGCTTTATTTCGGCATCATGCAACATTCACGGTGACAATGCCACGGCGGAAATATCACCGGGGCAGCGTTTAAGGTCAAGCGCAATACGACGAGTATCTCCCGAGGCTTTTGCCAGTCCGCGTATACAGGCCAGCATGTCAGGCAAATCCCTGTGCAAACTGCGGCGCACCAGCCATCGGGGTGCCGGGTTTTTGGGCTGAATCCTGATCTCGTGAATGACGATAAGTTTTTCACCATCCGCCAGTGGCAGCAATTGCCACTGTCCCTGCAGAACCTTAAGATCCCCCCCGACAAGCCGGGCTTCGCCTGAATTACCGAGCTTCCGGCTGGCTTCAAAAGTGAAATCCAACATCGGCATATACCAACTGTTACGTATGCGGTGATGCATTATCATCCGGCTCAGCCCCGGATTCAGCACTTCGCATAACCTGAGGCCGCGAATATAGATGCGCTCATATTTGCAGTAGCCGATGATATCCCATACGGCGTCTGCAGAACTGTGAAACAGGGCCGTCACCCGGGCGGCGGCGCCCGGCTTATCGCTGTCCAGAGTCTGCAACAGGATTTCGCCGCTCTGCAAGCGGGCCATATCATAATCACCCTCACCTTTGCCCGGCTCCGGCAAAGCGTTCCCGGCGATGGACGTACTGCTGGAAACAATGAAAAACAGGAGCACGGATACCAGACCCGATCTTCTCAAGACTCCGGTATCCAGGATACATCCGTTAATTGCTCTGACCAGCATATAAACCTGATTATAGGCGCTAACCCTATAAGGCGACCGACACTTACAATATTCACATTCATTATTTCCACATATCAATTAGCAAAAACACATAGCCAGGAACTATAATAGGGCTATGAATTTTCGTGCTTTGCAATATTTTGTGAAACTCGCCGAAATTAAACATTTCAGCAGGGCGGCAGAGGCGTGCTTCGTCAGCCAACCCACGCTGAGCACTCAAATTCGCAAATTGGAGGAGGAACTGGGCGTGTCACTGGTGGAGCGGGCACCCAGGAAAGTTATGCTGACGCCCATCGGCGAAGACATAGCACATCGGGCAAGGCATGTTTTACGTGATATCGAGCACATAAAGACCGCCGCAAGACGCAGCAAAGACCCGGCCACCGGCATCATCAGACTGGGAATATTCCCAACGCTGGCACCCTACCTGCTGCCGCACGTCATTCCTGAAATCCGCAAGCGCTTCCCCGTACTGGGTCTGCAGCTCGCTGAAGAGAAAACCGAGGATATCCTGAGAATGATTGACCAGGGTCGGCTGGATGCAGGTTTGCTTGCGCTGCCGGTCACGGAGCAGGGCATGGAGATCGAGGTGCTGTTTGAAGAACCCTTTGTCACTGCCATGCCATCCTCTCACCCGTTAAGCGACAAAAAGTTTATCAGCCTGCAGGATCTGGAAGGCCAGGAGTTATTATTGCTGGAGGAGGGCCATTGCCTGCGTCAACATGCGCTGGCCGTCTGCAAACTGGCAGGTGCACATGAGCGTGTAGATTTTCATGCCACCAGCATGGAAACCCTGCGTCAAATGGTCGCAACCAATGCCGGCCTTACACTGATGCCCGTATTGTCGGTCAAGCCACCGATTCCACCCACCCCTAATATTACCCTGCGGCCTTTTGCCGCACCGGCCCCAAGCCGTACCATCGCCCTGGTGTGGCGCAGCAGTTCGCCATTGGGGGCCTTTCTGCGCAAGCTGGCCGCAAGCCTCATCGTGAAACCGGCCTCCTTGCTCGAACCCTGATTTCTCGCTGTAGGAGGGAGCAGCTCTGCTGCTCGCGATTTCTCAACTGTATAGAATCGCGAGCAGCAGAGCTGCTCCCTCCTACAGGCCCTCAAGCAAGTCGTCGTCGCCGCCTTCTTGCACACCCTCGAACAGGGGCGTGGAAAGGTAACGCTCGCCCGTATCAGGCAACATGGCCAGAATGACCGAGCCGGGTGCTGCCCGTGCGGCCACTTTCTGGGCGGCGGCAAAGGTGCCACCTGATGAAATCCCGCAAAAGATACCTTCTTCTGTTGCCAATGCCCTGGCCGTTTCAATCGCCTCGTCGTCGGTCACGGTCTGGACTTCATCGATCACCTGCCGGTCAAGCACAGTCGGGATAAAATCAGGGGTCCAGCCCTGGATTTTGTGCGGAGCCCATTCTTTGCCACCCAGCAATGCAGCCCCTTCCGGTTCGGTCGCAATCACTTTGCAATCCGGTCGGGCCAGCTTGATGATTTCACCGGCACCGCTGATGGTGCCACCGGTTCCGTAACCGGAAACATAGTAGTCCAGCCGCCTGCCGACAAAATCCAGGATGATCTCAGGTCCGGTCGTATTGCGGTGATAGTCAGGGTTAGCCTGGTTGTCGAATTGCTCGGTCAGGAACCAGCCATGTTTTTCCGCCAGCGCCTCGGCAACACGAACCATCCCCGTGGCTTTCTCAGCAGCCGGGGTCAACACCACGCGGGCACCCAATGCACGCATCAACTTGCGCCGTTCGATAGAAAACGATTCAGCCATCACAGACACAAAAGGATAACCTTTGACGGAGCAGACCATCGCCAGCGCGATACCGGTATTGCCGGAAGTCGCTTCCACAACGGTCTGACCGGGTTTGAGCAGGCCTTTGCGTTCAGCATTTTCAATAATGCCGATAGCCAGTCGGTCTTTGACTGAACCCATCGGGTTGAAGGCCTCAACCTTGACGTACATTTCGATGCCATCCGGTGCCAGCTTGTTAATGCGCACGACCGGTGTGCTGCCGATGGTATCCAGTATATTGTTATGAATCACGGGAAGGTCCTCTGGTTGTTGGGTTGATAGAACTTCAATATAGACCAAGTATGTTTACTGTGCGCGGTGACCACGACAATGGTGGACATGAATGTCCACCCTACGGTTGGTATCCCTTGCCCATTTTTGGCGTAGGGTGGACATTCATGTCCACCGATCCTTGCTTTACCCGCACATTAAATCCTGCAACGTTGCTCCGGTCGCCAATTTGGGTGCTTGCTTGCCTAAACCGGCTGCCCGTTGTAAAAACAGGTCTTTCACGGCCCAACTGCGCTTGACCAGGGCCAGGCCCAGACGTCGCAGCGGAAACAGTCCATCGCCGTCAAACAGGCTGCGTAACGCGTGCATGCCAAATGCCATGGCTTCGGATTCTGCCCGGCGCCATCGATCATAACGTTGCAGTACGCCGACGGAACCAATATCACGGTGGGCAAGACGTGCGCCAATCAGGGCTTCAGTTAACGCAGCCGCATCGGCAAAACCCAGGTTAACCCCCTGGCCGGCCAATGGGTGGACGACATGAGCTGCATCACCGATCAGCACCGTGCGTTGTGCGGCATAACTTTCACTGAGGCGCATGCTGAGCGGAAAAGCCGCCCGCGGACCACAATCCTCAACCCGGCCCAGCCAGCCGCTGCTGGCCGTGTCCAGTTCTGCCAGGAACGCATCGCCATCCAGTGCCAACAAGCGCTCTGCTTCAATGGAAGGCCGCGTCCAGACGATCGAAGAACGACCGTCAGCAAGCGGTAAAAAAGCCAGTGGTCCGCCCGGCATGAATCTTTGCCAGGCCACGCCTGGATTGGGTTTCTGCTTGCCAACCACAGCCACCAGTCCATGCTGGTTATAAGCCCGGTAATCCTGGCGTATACCGATCACCTTACGCACCCGGGAGGCAGCACCATCAGCCCCAACCACCAGATCAGCCGTCAGGAATTTTCCGCTGCTCAGCTTTACACGGTTTTTATCCGGACCAAACTCGATGTCGGCCAGCCCGTCCGGACAATAAACATCAACCATGCCACCAGTGCTGACCGCCTGCCATAAACACCATTGCACGAGGGTGTTCTCGATGATGGTTCCCAGTCTCTCCAGATGGAACACCGGCGCATCAAATAACAACGGCTCAAGTTCAACACCATCCTCTACCTGCATACGTCGATATGGCCGACACCGCTGTGCACTGATCGACTTCCATGCACCCGCCTGATTCAGCACCGCCGCCGAACCCGGTGAAACTGCTGATACCCGTAAACCCACATCAGCTTCGGCATCAAACGACTGCGGTTCACGCGCCTCCACCAACGCCACCGAGAAACCACTGCGAGAAAGCAGGCTGGCAAGTGCCGAACCCACCATGCCGGCACCGATAATGACTGTGTCGTAAAACGCGTCGTTCATGACTGCCTCAGGGGTTCCCCCAGCGCCAGGCGGGGGACCCGGCCACGATAACCCATGGCTTCGCTGGCAAGCTTGCGCCGGAGTCCGGGAAGCAGCGCACACGCCATAAATCCTGCCGTCCGCAGGCTGGCCGCCAGCATTGAGCGGTGAGCAAAAAGCCGCGTCATGCCATCGGACCAGGCAATCGTGCCGCGTTGATCAGCCTGCCGCCAGCGACTGTACTGCTGCAACAAGGCAGGGTCTCCCGGATCATCCCGGCCATCATCGGCGAGTATCTCTGCCAACACCGCAACATCCCGCAGGGCGAGGTTAAAACCCTGCGCGCCCACCGGGTGAATGGCATGGGCTGCGTTGCCGAGAACCACCAACCGGTCGCGGACATCCTGCGTGGCGCGTACCAGCTTCAGTGGGTAGGCCGAACGGTTGCCAGCCTTTAAAAAAGTGCCCAGGGTCTTGCCGAAGCGCTGCTCAGCCCGGGCAAGGAAAGTGGCATCGTCCAGTTCCATCAGCGCCGGGGCATCTGCACTTGCCACCGACCAGACCAGACCACAGCGTTTCCCGGTGTGCGGCAGTACCGCGAAAGGGCCGCTTGCAGTCAGGCATTCAAACGCGCGACCTGCATGCGGTAGTGACGGCGTAATATTGCAGATGACGGCCGTTTGCCCATAGTCACGCGTTTCTGTGGGGATCTCCAGGTGCTCACGAATAAAAGAATTGGCCCCATCAGCCGCGACCACCAATCGGGCCGCGAGTGTTCTGCTACCGGTCTGCGTCCCGGTATCTGGCATAAGGCTCAGCACGGTTTTCTCCCGGCCGGTTTCGATGTCCGTAACGCGGGCAGGACAAATGACCTCAATATTTTCTATCTGCTCCAGTCGCCCGGTGACGGCTGCTCCAAACCGGCGTGCTTCCACGACATGGCCGAATGCTTCCAGGCCCATTTCTGCCGGATCCAGCACGACCTGCCCCGGGCGATCCAGCTCTGTGACAAAGATTTTGCGAATGGCGGTGGCATCGGCCACAAGCTTTGGCCATAAGCCCATGCCGGACAGGATGCGGCACGAGCTATGGCTGACAGCCAGGGTCCGGTCATCATAACTGGGCTGGTCGGCCGCTTTGAAGGCCACCGCCTCGATAAGCTTTATGTCATAACCGAGCGGGGCCAGAGCAATGGCCAGACTTGCACCGGCAAGACCGCCGCCAACGATGGCGATGTCACAGGCTGGTGCAGTGTCGACTCTATAACGTGGCATCAGTGTTCATTCTGCCATCAGAGCCTCAATATCATTCACGCTCTTGCAGATATCAACAGAAAGGACATCAGCTTGTTCTTTTGTTACTGCCACATTGTCTTCAACCCGGATGCCCATTCCGCGCCAGGGATCATCCACCGAGGTGGCGGAAAGCGGGATGTAAATACCTGGCTCCACCGTCAGCACCATGCCGGGTTCGAGCACCCTGGAATGGCCATCTATTTCGTATTCGCCGACATCATGCACATCAAGACCCAGCCAGTGGCCCGTGTTGTGTATGTAGTAGTCCTTGAAATGCTCCTCTTCCAGGGCCTCGTCCAGGCTGCCTTTCAAGATACCCAGGTCCAGCATACCCTCAGTCGCCACACGCACCGCTGTTTCATGCACATGATCCCAGGGGTTGCCCACGCGCACTTCAGCAATGGCAGCCAACTGCGCGGTCAACACGACTTCATATAAATCCCGCTGTGGTCCACTGAATTTACCGTTGACCGGAAAGGTACGGGTGATATCGGAAGCATAACCGTCATATTCGGCACCCGCGTCAATCAGCAGTAAATCACCGTCATTGAGCTGATCCCGATTGCGGATGTAATGCAATATGCAGGCATTGGCGCCGCCGCCTACAATCGGGATATAGGATGCCTCGCACTGCCTGCCGGTAAAAACATGCAGCAGTTCGGCGTGAATTTCCGCCTCGTTCAGTCCGGGCTTGCAGGCACGCATAGCGCGTCGATGGGCCGTGGCGGCAATGCGTGCGGATTTCCGCATCGCAGATATTTCCGCCCGACTCTTGAACAAGCGCATTTCATGCAGGTTGTGATCCAGTGCACTGATCTCATCGGGTGCCTGGAATTTCTTGCGTGTTTTACTGCGGAATTCATTCAACCAGCCAATTAGAAGCTGGTCAAAATCGGGATCTTTTCCGAGGTCGTAATAAACTCTCTCGCGTCCATGCAGCAAACGCGGCAGACGTTTTTTCATTTCTGCTATCGGGTAGGCGTGGTCAAACCCGAACTTCTCCTTCGCGCCTTCAGTGCCGACCATCGCCCCATCCCACATTTCACGGTGGCGATCCTTTTCCCGGCAAAATATGATTGAACGGCCACCCTTTTCTTCAGGCAATAACACCATCATGGCATCAGGTTCGGAAAAACCACTCAGGTACAAAAAATCACTGTCCTGGCGGTATGGGAAGTGGACGTCATTGTTACGAATTTTGCGGGTGGCGGCACGCAGGATTACGACGGAACCCTGGCCTGTCATCTCCATCAGGTGATGGCGACGTTTTGCAAATTCTTTCTGTTTGATCATGGGCTGTTACGGGTATAAAAAGCTCAGTGAATAAGATCTTCTGTATCCGGGCCACGCAGATCTTCCCTGATCATCAGGGTCACAACCCGAATGTACTCCACTATTTCCGTGTAAGCATTTTCATCTTCTTCGCTGTCTGTCGTATCGGTCACATCGGCTTTCGCAATCTGCTGCAAATCTTCCAGTGCATCGTTGGCGTCATCTGATAAGGCCTTCAGGCTGTCATCCCCGCTGCTGCCGAGCCCGGCCAGAAACCCACTGCACCACTGCGATAACGCCATGGTCCTTTCTTCCAGAATTTCGTCATCATCCGGCAACCATAAAGACAGACCCATGTCTTCATCCGCCAGCTGAATCCTGGTTGAATTCAACAGTTCTTCCAGCGACATTTTCAAACCCGTTCCCGGTGAGCTGACCAGTTCAAGCATATCCAGTAAACCAACATAGGCATCCAGACTGCTCTCCGGAAGGCGGCAAAGCAGCCCACAGGCCACGCCATGGCATTCAGCCAGCTCTGCTGTTTCAAGGTTCCCCTGGGCGATAGCCAGCGTGTGTTCAAAATCAGGTAAACGGGCGGTCGTCATGAATCATTCTCAATATCATCGGGACATTGACCGCGATGTTATCAGGTGGGCCGCTGACTTCACAGCACGGTAATAACACCTAAGCAAAATCCCAGATATGTCACATTGCTGATTGACCCTTATTCCCTGCCAAATTATAGTGTTGTCATGGATTCCTTAGAACAGGCAGATAAAGATCTGCAACGGCTTGAAAATCAACTGAGAACTATGCTCAGCCAGATCCAGAAACTTCGCGAGGAAAACCAGTCACTGCACGTCCGCCAGGAAACACTGGTGGCAGAGCGTGCTCTACTGGTGGCTAAAAACGACGAAGCGCGCACCAAGGTTGAAGCGATGATCAACCGCCTCAAGGGTCTGGAGCAGACCTGAAGATATATGGAAACTGTATCTGAACCCATCTCGGTCACCATTCTCGACCAGGAATACAAGTTCGCCTGCCCATTGGATGAACGCAAAGCGTTGCGGGAAGCTGCCGCCTACCTGGATGAACGTATGCTCGCCATCAAAGGGGAAGGCAGACTGATGGCACTTGAGCGCATTGCGGTGATGACAGCGCTGAATCTTTCCGACGAATTGCTCAAAATGAAAAAGCTTGAGCAGCATCGCAGGCAAAACGTGGATAGCCGTATCCGTATGCTCGCAGATGAGCTGGAAGATGCGCTCGAAGATCAATTAGGCTAGAATGAATATGCCCTCTGTGGTGTTAGCCAGTTGGCCCGATGTATGCCTTGTCCCTAATTTATAAACTCGGGATGGCATATCTCAAAGCCGGTGTGCATGTTCGCCAACGTGCGAAAAGCCTGAGGCTAGGGGCGCCGTCCCACCTGGACCTTCGGTTCAAGGTAATCGGATCTGCAGCGGCATTCACGGAGGGTTTTTTCGTGTCTGGATATACCCTGACAGACGCGCTTAAAACCTTTTCAAATCGCCCGTTTGCAGGTGTGCCCAGGGGCCGTTCGATTCTGTAGCTCCCGCATGACTGAATCTTCCAACCAGACTCTCAACCCGCTTTCCAAGCCGGTACTGCGCCAAAAAGTGCGCGCACTGCGGCGCGGGATTCCCCAGCAGCAGCGCGCCCGCTTCGACCGAACGATCCGGCAACACCTGTTGCAATTGATCGAGTCCAGGGCTGCGTCTTCAGTGGCCGCCTATTGGCCATTCGACGGCGAGCCGGATATGATTCCGCTGTGCAGGCAACTATTTGAAAAAGGCATCAGGGTCGCCCTGCCAAAAGTTGCGAAAACCGGCTACAGCATGGAATTCCATGCCTGGCGACCTGACCTGAAGCTGCAGAAAAACCGGTTCGGGATTCCCGAGCCGGTCGATACTGCAAAAAAAATATTGGCAGATTTCGATATTTTGATCATGCCGCTGGTTGCTTACGACCGTCAC
>VAPH01031315.1_pt1 | contig 25151 bp, 27 predicted proteins | sample 3393861 | NCBI WGS metagenome assembly VAPH01 (sample SAMN08290439, study PRJNA428436) | hydrothermal vent metagenome | isolation source: Deep-sea hydrothermal vent chimney | place: Atlantic Ocean: South-mid Altantic Ridge | reverse complement strand
TCACCGCCGCCCCCTGGAGTGCCGTTAACGATACTCAGCCCCAGCATCACCTGACTCGGCGCGTAGATAGTGCCCATACCGGGCAAATCAATAATAGTGTCGGGTGTTGAAACATTGAGCGTTTGCACCAGTCCGGCGCTAGTCTGCGCTGTGCTACCGAGAGTCTGCACAAAGCCGTCAGTGGCGTCTTCTTTGAACGGTCCGTTGCTCGATAGGTCAATCAGATAACCACCCGCGTACGGTACTGGATGCTTCTGCGTAGCGCCCTCAAACCCAACTTGCGACACGGTGCCATCGAAGTTACGCATTTGCCACGCGTGGCCGTTCTCAACACCAACGATGGGAGAGCCCACAGTGTTGACAAGCCCTGGTTTGATGATGCGCGACATGTCTAGCCTCCAGTGACGATATGCAACGAACCAGTGCCGCTAGCGACGATACCGGTGATGATGTCACCAGGCATGAGATGCGGAGAGATATTGTCTCCGGGGTACAGGGGGAACGCGGAGTTGTCTGCAACAGCGGTGCCCCCGTCCAGGCGGATATACACTGTATTCGCCCCTGTATTGACGATAATCAATGCGAGGCGCGTGCTGCTAGCGGCGACCATCGTAGTGGACGAAGTGGTCACAGTCTTGGACGCGTGAACGTAAGTAGTTACCGGATATGAAGTAGTCATGCTGTCACCTAGGGTGTTAGAAGCTTAATGGCGAGTCCGACTAACGCGCCGAGTACGACAGACACGCCGCCCGACATTAGCAGGACGCGCGCTTTGATAGACTGGAAGCCCTCGGTCTTCTTGTCGATAGCGGAGAGTACGCGCTGCTCAGACTGACCGACCTGTTTTAGGATGCGGCTTGTGACTCGCCCTTCCATCTGCACTAGTGATACTTTAGAATCAACGAGTTGTCTAGAGTGGTCGAGTAGCTTAGAATCTATACTCTTAAGCTGCGTCAATACAAACTTTTCGCTGTGGTTCCAATCACCGGATGTCTCACTTGGTGCCATCGTCGTCCTCGGGGTCTGTGTCGTCCTTACTGATTAAAGGGCGGATTAGACGACGAGCTTTCTGTATATACTCCATGGAGTTACCACCGCAGAATGCAGCGTAGAGAGCGGCGATACCGTAGACGAGAGTTGAGAATGCTGCATTATTTGCACTATCGATGAGATAGACCGAGATGAGCAGGATTATGCAGATTACGGCGAGAATGAACTTTCGCATTGATACTAGCTTGTCCATACACCGCCCCCGACCCCGTGATACGTATCGTTACTCTGCATAGAGTATAACCACTAGCGCCAGAAAGTGCCAGTCAAATCTGGGCCGCCGGACCGAACTCAGTGACGAGTACATCGCCAGAGCCGCTTGCTCGTATAGCTGTGGTAGCGGTTATCGGATACGGCATTAGGGGAGCACCGTGAGTGCTGTTTCATGCGCGTGGAAGCTGTATAGTTTAGGGGCAGAGCCAGCGGTGAGACTGAGTCTGTAGTATGACGAGTTAGTTGACGATAGACCAGTTATATGGTGGGATATGACAGCGCGGGCGCCGACTACAGCCCCAGCGCTCCCTAGTAGTGTGCCCGCTGAATCGAATACTTCGAAGATATACGTTGCTTGTTCCACATCAGTATAGGTGCGTATACCGCTCTTATTTATAGTGAAGTTAAACGGTGCGTAATCTACTAGAACACGCGCGCCGGTGACCGGCTGCATCGGCATGTAGGAACAGAATACGCGTCTGCACCCCGCAGTGTACATGTAGTTATTCCCAACAACCGGGTTCCGCGCTGTCTCTATCCTGTAGCCGAGTAGGAATTGGGAGGAGCCTCTAGCGGGGACAAGTTGCATATGTGTTGGTACCGTAGCCATTATACACCGCTTACTGACGTCTCTGTTGAAGGTGCGTCAGTTGTGACGAGCCACGCTAGTAAGTGGAGGCGCGCTCTGTTAGCTTCGACATGCGTCATGATATTTGCTTCTAGTGAAAGTATACGGGGGTCTGTTGTCTGGTCGTCTGTGATGAGTAAGTCTACAAGCACGGCGATTGAGTGGTCCCACGCGGCCATAGGCGGAGCGTCGAAGTGTGTGTGGGACCGGTTGAGTAAGTATGTACCCGCCCAACCGTCGCCGGCGGTTACAGCGCGTTCCATCCCCATCACTGCTGCGAACTTATTTACGTCACGTGCGGGAGAGACGTTCAGCGATGAGTTCCACACAAGTGGCTCCATCGTGAGTAGTATAGTTGGGCTTGTTTTTACAAGTAGACCCGACGTGTCTGCGAGTACTGCGCGGAACGACACATCCAGCATCCGCGCTTCTCCTACGCCCGATATATTCGCAGTCTGTATATGGTCTCGTAGACTTGAGCTAATGAATACAGAATCCGTTGTCAACCACGCGGGTGACGCTGAGAACGCTACTAGAGCTCTGACACGTATCCCAGTCCGCGTCTTATTAGCTGCGTCGCCGGGGAGACGGTACTTGTCCGTGTAAGATATACTCGCGTTTCCTAGTGGGTACCATGTTGCTTTGCCAGCGATGCTAGCTGCGCCGAAAGTGCGTGCGGTGGTAAACGTCGGATTAGAGTTATCTTTTATCGTAGTGTTCGCGGTGCTACCGATAGCGTGAACAGCGCCACGTCGTAAGAATAGCCCTGATGGCCCGCCATAGACAATTTGTGCCATTGTGCTACCCGCGCCAACGCCGGTGTCCATCATCCCCTCGATATCACTAGCGGAGGTCGCGATGTCTTCGATACTCACACCGTATAGTCGTACAGAAGTTAAGTCAGCTGTGAATAGGTCAGCGCCCGCGCTCCCACCGGACGCCTTGATGGATGTCCGCCTCTGGAAGTCCAGATCGGCACCGTCTACGAACGGCCAGATACTAAACGCCTCTTCAGCGCTAGTCAACACGGCGCCTACTTCGAGACGTGTCACTTGGAGTACCGTTTCAGCGAATGTAGTTACTGTCGCGGGCGTATTGAGTTTTATGGCTAGCGTAGGGCGCGTGTCCGTCGTGAATGTAGGGTCATTCACCTCGATAACTCTAGAGCGTATCTTCGTTAGAGATCCAGCCGCAGTCTTCCCTTTAGCCGCATTGGTTATGCTGCTGAGACCCATCACCCACACAAGAAGCGGCCCAGTCAAAAGTCTCTTTGACACGTCGAGAGTCAAGACTACGCGGCTCTTCCCTGCGGTAGTTAACGTGACTTTAGGTGACACATGGTCTGAGTCAGTTGGTATGCGGGGAGCATCTAGCGTATCCATGCCTGCTCTAAAGTCGGGAAGCTCTTGCCAGGCAGCTTTAAGCACGAATGTACCAGTGCCGCTAGGGACGATATGGTCTACAGAAACGGTGACCCGGATAGTGCGCGCATCTACTGGTTCCCATATGAACGGAATTGCGACAAACTCGTCGGGAGCCCACTCATCTGTAGATGTAGGTGTCGGACTCCCACTATACGCCCCACACATTACAGGGCGCTCCGCAGCGTCATAGACATGCGTAGCGCAGCGTGTATTATTCTTGTAGAGATAACGTGTACACTGTACTGTTCGCTTTAGCAATGCACTCGGCAAAGACGCATCGTCAGTCCACGCGCTATCGTCTACAGTTCTCCACGTTTCTGGGATAGCCATTATATAATCACCCACACATACGGTTCGTCTGCTGCAGCGCCAATAATAAGCCCCGGGGATATCCAGACCCAGCGGCCCAGCATCGACGCTGCCTCGACAGTGATATAGTCCGTTAGAACGAGGTAGCCGGTAGAAGACGCAGGGGCTGGGTCGGGGCTGACGCGTATCTCTGTAGGCGACACCGACACAATAGTGTACGGACCATTGTCCACAACTGCAAGCTCAAGATTGTTTATACCAACGAGGTCGCCCGCTACGAACTGCTGGGAGCCGTAATCGACACTCGTGTCGAGAGTGAAGATGTACGGCCCACTCCCCCCACTGTTCGTATACGCGTTATACTCTGCAGATGGCGCTATCAAGCCTACGCGGCCTGTGTCAACACGTACCATACGGTACTGTATCTGTGCATCGCTCAGTGACTCTTTTCGAGCAGATATCAGGTACTTAGCGCCCGATACGCCCCTGGAGCCGTCTCTGTCATACACGTGTGGATGGGTAACATCTATCACATCCCCTGGGTAAAAGCTCTTATCCGCGAGTAGTGTTGCTTCTAGCTCGGGTAGCGGTAGGCGCATTAATGAGAAATACGCCGACGCTATATTCGTCACTGTCTCGAAGTCGAGGACCGCTGATACGTCTAAGCTCCTAGAGTTCTGTGCGGTAGACTCGTACCTGCTACGTGTGAAGGCGTCTACGTACTTTAGGCTTCTTGTACCGAGCCCCATCTTATACGCGTAGGCTACATTCAACTCGTCGAAGATAGTGTCGAGCATACGGAACTGACTTATCTCTTTTAGAAAGTCGCTACTTGTGACGGTGGGTTCAATAGTAGTCGACCAATTTGATAGGCGTACTATCGTTATCTTATTATCTTTGTCCGTTGTTAAGAGCGCGCCAAAACGTTCGAGTAGCGGCTTTATCCACCCGTATACGTTGACGGGTTCTTTAGACTCAAACCCGAGATTAAGATTCCCTACAAGAGCTCTTCTACCTAATATATCTCTAAAAGTCTCTATGCCCACTACGTCAACGCGGCTGACAGGGATCGAACATCCTAGTAACGAGCCTAGCGCCTGGTGCCCCTCGTAGCCTACGTCGTAGGACCCGTTACCCCCCATAGCTGTAGAAGTTAAGACTTGTAATATAGCAGTGATAGCATTAGCCGGCGTACCACCAAATCTAACGCCGCCTACTTTTATATCAGGTGCTTCGGGGTCTGTGGAGAAGAACTCCCACTGGTCCCCGTTAGAGTTGCTAGCTAGCACAGCACTATTAGTCAGGCGCTTAGCTCCTGTACGTCGCACGTTATACGTACCGCGGTCTGTCTGAGACCACTTATAGCGCTGCCCCGACTTGCCCCCTATCGATATGAGAAACTCATCGTACGGGACAGACGGCGGATTACCACCTCCGGGGATAGCGCCCTGGGCCCCCGATGGTACAATAGAATTAGGCGGCGACGTACGGGACAGTTCACCGTCAACAAATGCTTTCATGACAAAGCGATTGCGCATAATCATCTTGCGCTGTAGTGACGCTAGATATGAGTCAGCGGTTACGTTGATACTCGCAGAGGCACTAACCTGCGCTATCATCCCCTCCCATATAGTTACACGTGACGTCCACGAATCTAGCGGGTAGCGGACTAACGTTAGGCTACGCCCGTAGATAAGTGGTCCTTCAGCACAATTGTACACTTCAGTATCTAGCGCGGTGTTAGCAGCAACAGTATTGTGGAGCACCGCAACTGTGTTTAGTATGCCACGGATAACTGTGTAGACACCACCGCCACTGTGTGACGATAGGTAGATGGCTTCTTGCTCAAGTAGGATATTGTACCCAGCCAGGTTAGTGATCCCTACGCCGTAGTCGTCTACAAGCTTTAGTGACGTAGCGCCTACAGTGATACTAGCGTCTAGTTCGGCTATCTTAGCTTTCCGTGGCGTGAAGAACGCAGCTGCCACAATCGGGTGCGTAGGGTCTAATTCGTAGCTAGTGCCACCAACTGAAGTTGTAAGCGAGTTGAAGTCAGCTTCACTGGCAATTTCAGTTGGAAATCCGAGGAGCGTGCGCAGTCCGAGGCCCGTTCCCATGCCTGTCGCTAGACTAGTACAGAACGCGTACCTGTAGTCTCCGTCCGTTACGCCTGCAGCTCCGCGGTCTCCTAGGCTGTCTACTTGTATTGCGAAGCCGTAGGCTGTGCCCATTATAGAGTCTCCATTGCGTCGATAGTTACAGTGTACAACACTGGATTCATTGAGACGCGCTCTAACGTATTGCTCATGTCTTTAAGCCACGCTTCGTCAGCGAAGATGAGCGGCGTTCTCGTCGCGGGTGCTGTGTAGTCGCTAGCGAGTTGGATTATAGGGAGCGCTCCAGCTGCTACTTCAGACTGGTAGTCTTCCCAGAATGACTCAAGCGCCACATTTGGGTCGCCAGCGGTCATACCGGCGATGTCGCCAGCGAAGTCAGTGTCGTCAGCCAAGTACTGATACACAAGCGCTCCTTTTACAGGCTCCATATACAGTGTATACGTCTTCCACGAAGCACCGTAGAAACTAGCGACGACACGTCCGGTGACTGACTTTGCAAGCGCTACTACGCGCTCAGGAGTGGTCTCGAAGCGTAAGAGCCAATCGCGTGGCTGCCACAAGTAGCGTACCTGGTGCTGCGACTGCCACTCTATCGTTGTGCCGCTTGACGTGATGAACTCAGCTTCCGCGCCGGTGTAAGTGTTGAGCTTAGCTCCAATTAAGCGACGAGCGAACTCAGTGGTACCTGACGTTCCCTGTTTGAATATCAATGAGGAGAGCGTCTTTGCCACACCAGTGCGCTTGAGAATCAACGTCGCTGTGAGCGTAGTCGGGTCCTCGTTTAGCGTCGCTGTCCACACTGCTGTTGCGTCACCGGTGTTAGCAATGTCTTGTGAAGTGATACTGGCGCCTATGACAAATAGAATATCTTTCGGCGCTGTCACGCTACCAGAACCGTCCATGTAATAAGAGCCAGCGCTGATAGAAGTCGTGAAGACACCAGAGCCCAGATTGATGTCTATAACGAACGACTCGTCTAGTGTGAAGCCCATCGCAAACTGTGGCTTAGTGAGTGCTGCCATTAGAACGCTCCTCGCAACTCGGGTACTTGACCACGCCGCGCCATGTCACCGACGATGTTGCGGATAGGACCGCGAATCTGGTCTTGGCCGATGAAGACGTTGACGACGCTGCCCTCCCCGTCTTTCTTGCGTTTGTCGAAAGCGTTGAGCTGCGTTGACAAGTCGCGCGATGAGCTATTTGACACCGCGTCTGAGGATGTCGCTTTACTCTCGGCGTCATCGCGGCCAAGCGCGGCGCCCCCCCGTTGTAATAAAGCGCCTACTGCTATCATCCCGATGCCAAAAGCTATACCCGCAGCGGGGTTTCCCTCGAATAGCGCTGCTAGACCTAGACTAGCGATGAGGACAGCTTTCCCTAGGTTGCCTACGATAACTCCAACGCTCGAAATCATAGCGGCTGCTGCTTTAGCGATGCCCTCTTGGCCCGCGGCTAGAGATACGAACATGTCTGATAGCGCTGCTGCTGCGAGGGCTGTCGAAGTGGCTAACCGCATATTAGACGCGTCTATCTTCGCATCTGCGGCCGCTTTCTTCTCTGCCGCAGTCGCCTCTTTCTTCAGTGCTTTAGCCAACTTAACCGAGCCGACTGTCGCCATATCGACTCTACGCGTCATAGCAGCAGTCATCTTCTTCTTTAACTCAATAGCCGCCTTGTCTAGTTCGCGCAATTTCTCTGCTGCGGCGATGGCGGCGGGGACGTCATCTAGGTTTGTTATGATGAACTCGAACTTTATCTGTGCGACAGTCTTCCCGGCGATGAGACCGCGGCTGATTGCGTCAGCGCGTCTCTTGGCTTCAGCGGCGAGCTTCTTTGTCAGCGCTTTCTCTTCGGCGAGTCGTTTCTTCCTCCGTGCAATCGCCTCCTTACTCCGCTTTTTGGGCGTCGTCCTCCCCTGTAAGACGTCGTCTAGGTTGCCAGTCATCGTAGAAAGAGCCCCGTTAGCCGCTGTAGCTGCGTCAGCTACACGAGTAACTAGCTCCTCAAAGCTAGCAGATACGTCCCGTACGCCCTGCGCGTAGTCGACTAGCGCTTGCGTTTTCAACCACTCGTCGCTCTCTCCCTTGACCCGCCTAATCTTCCCTAGCAACTTATCCGATATGGCTCCTGTAGAGTTCGCAAGAGTCGCGACGCGCTCTACAAAAGCTGGGAGCTTTTTTGCTAATAGTGAAAAAACGTACCGAAGTCCCTCCGCCCACGTTGCGAGCCCGACGCCCAGCTTCATCCAGAATCCAATTAGCGAGAGGGTACTCGCCTCAACGCCGTCGACTATCGCCACAAACGTTTCTCTGATAGCTTTATCATTCTCTTTCGCTGCTCTAGTCAAGTCGTCGAGTAGCTTAGTAAAAGAGAGGACGGAGCTACTAGGATCCCCGTCAAGAATAGCACGCCCGAACTCTTGCTGTAGTTTGTCCCAGGACTTCGCGAGCCCATCTGCAGCGACTTTCCCCTCCTTAGTACTCTTGATGAAAGCTCGCATCGACTTCCCAGCTAGAACAGCAACTGCCGCAACTACAGCGGTGGCAGACGCTGCTAAAGCTAGGAGACCAGCTACAGCGAGTTTAGCCCCAGCTTTGATTACCGACCCTAACGCGCCCATAGAGGCGAGTTTGGCGTTAGCAGCGCTAACCCTATCCGAGAACCTATTCAGCATACCGTTGTTAGCTTTAAGAGAATTCTTGAACGCTTTGGTCGCTGCTTTCGCTCTGAGCGTCTTGTCGCGAATCTTCTCTAGCGACGCAGCTACTTTAGCGCCCTGGACGTCACCGCGCTTCATGATGCCAATGAGCTTATCGGTGTCTTCAGCGAGCTTGAGCGTTCCACGGTCCGCTGAAGAGAGAGCGCTGCCAGTCTTATCAGTGGCGCTTATCTCTATCAGGAGCTCTTGTACTGTTACAGCCATTGCTACACCGCTCCTAACTCTACTTATCCGTTTCTCGTCTTACTCTTAGCTCTGTCAGCCATCTCTATCTTCGCGTTCTCGCTATCGAGTATGCGCATTGCGCGGACCCAGCGGTATGGTTGCTGACGTAAGCCGCCAGCGTTGGGGAAGCGGTTATTCACCCAGTCTTGGTGGGAGCTGAGATAGTCAAGAATAAGCGGGTCCAGCGTCTCTAGGAACGCTGGGCTCGCTTTAGTCTTGATACTCATTCTCAGTCCCCATCTTAGTTTTTTTCCGCGTCGTCCTCGTCGGACGGATAGAGAGCCGCTTGTGCTTCTTGGATTGTCTTGTAGTCTTCCACAGTGAGATGAGACAGCAACTCTGCTCTGTCCCCGAGACTCGACGGTTTCTCGATGCTGGGCCAGTTCATAATGAACGGCTCAGAGTATATGGAGAAGTCTCCCTCGAAGTAGTCGATGAGTAGACTAGCTCGCTTAAGACCGTTGCGCATCATAGTACCGGTGTCAGCGTCTTCTTTGTCTACGATACACGCTTGTGCTTCTATAATCTCAACAGTCGGAGTGAGCAGTACGCAACACGGGTGTTCACGCCCCTCGAACACGAAATTGTCCATATCATACTTCGACGCTAGCGCCTCAGAAGAGATAGTGAGATAGATACGAGGAGCAGCAGCTCTAAGATACTTGTTCATGTTAACGTCCTTGAGTCTTATTAGTAACGAGTGTGGCTTACGCAGTAGTGCGGTAAGTCACCGAGAACACATCTTGTACTGGAACTACACCACCGCCGTCACTCGACACTTGCGGGAATACGGCCATAGCGTCAATGCCCCAGACTCGGTTGCCCGCTGGGCCATCGTCGTCAGAGACTTCTTTGAACTGCATCGTACCATCAATCTCAAGATTGTTCACGCCGCTCGCAGCTTGTGGCAATTCGATGTGATACGAGAGTGCTGTCTCCGCCGCTAGGAGCGCATGCGCGTCGAACGTTGACAGCGCTTGAGCGTCGAGAGTCATCTTGATTCCGACGGCGACTCCAGCTGGTCTAATCGTGACGACACGACTAGCGAGCCCCTCTGCTACCAAGATGGGATACAGTGTAAACTCTGCATCATAGAGAATACCAGCGAATACGGTAGGCCCTGCAAGCTCGGTAATCGTAACGAGTCCGGCTCCACCAACAGCTGGCTGGACTTGCGTAATGGCGAGTTGGTTGTCTGCGTGTCCAGGCCCCTTAGCTTCGTTTACTTTGGTATTAACACTAGACTGCCCAGTGAAGTCTAGGGTTGCAGCGCCCTTACCGACGAGCTTAATTACACCGGCAGCTCTGACACCGGTGAGAGTGGTGAGAGTGTTGAGTGCGTCACCGCTGTCGTACTCTCTAAGCTCACACTTGACAGACTTGTGTCCGTGAGCCAGGAGAACGTACTTGCGGTTAAACGAGCCAGTAGCGCCAGCACCGGTGCCAGCGTCGAAGCCAATCATCTGCAGCAGCGGATCTTCAGCGGGGAGAGTAGCTGCACTAGCGAGCGTATACGTCGATAGGAGCGCTTGCCCGGTGAGTTCGCCAGTCTTCGTCGTGGAGTAGCTCTTCCACCCTGGTCCCCACGGAGATATGCCAGCGCGTGGAGCGGAGCCAGCTGACGACTTAATCGCCACTGTTTCTAGGTAGATGGCGTTGCTCTTAGTGAGCGTAGTGGAGTTGTTGTAGCTCGACTCGATTGCGACTCTGAAGTCGCCTCTGCTAATTGGAAAAGTCATGTTTATCTCCGAGTAGTCTGGTAAACGTCAAAGAAATCACGTACTTGGTGTACGTATGTTAAGTCTTTAACTGGGCTCGGGAGCCGTGACCCAGAGACTCGCAAAATGTTGTAGACACCCGCGGTGCCGATAATCTTCTGCTGCACCGCTAGCGTCGCTGTACGTGCTAGAAGCATGGCAGTTTTATAGCCGGAAGTCAACGTCGTAGCGTGGACTGAGCCGGTCTCTTTTGCCTGGACTCGTGCGAACGTTGTTATCTCTAAGCTATGCACTGTCCTAGATTGACCACCAGCTTGAGAACCGACACCGAGTACTTCATCAACACCAGTGATGCGAGACCAGATACCGTACACGTCTTGCGGCAGTGACTTCTCGTCTAAGCGTGCGTCACTCCTAGCAGCTTTCTGAGCGTCTGTCGGATCCACGAGAGTGATGATTCCGCCAAGCTCAGTGTTAACAGTGGTGACATACACAGCCATCTCAGCTTGTAGAATAGCTTCGACTCTAGCTAGGATGGAGTAGTCGTACTCTGTGATGTCAATTGTCACGACTCATCTCCTCAGCTATGACGTCAGCTACTGCGTCAACGTCAACCACTGGAACCAACCGTGGATTATACACCGCTGCTGGATTAGTAGAACCGAACACGATAGCACCGTCAACGGTCTCGAACACGTGTTCGCTGTTACCGGCGTCACGTAAGCTAGCTGCGAGTGCGCCAGTGTCAATTGGGATGCTAGCGGCGTTCATCTGAGACAGGAGTTCGTCGTGTACACGAGCTATCACACGGGCGTCTCTGAGAGCGTCGGCAGCTTTAGCAGCGATAGCCGCTATCTCTTCTTCGAGCTCTTTTACACCCGTGATAGCACCGTGCCCTGCCATGACTGACTCCTGAGCTAGAAACCGCTGAACTTAGCGCCGAACTGGCGTCTATCGTCCCTAACGGCGTCAGAGATCTCTATGCCGAGATAGTCCACGCTGCTTGAGAATCCAGGAGCGATGTTCGAACCGTCACCACCTACAGAGAATATCTGCGGTAGTGCTTCGAATGCTTCGATACGCTTCTCGCACTCCGCCTCGCTTCTAGTGGGGTCAACGAGGAGCGCTTCGTCGATGAGCGGCTTGAGACACGTCAGCACTAGGGAGCGAGTAGCTTCGTAAGCGTCGCTAGCGGTGTCAGCCGCTATCGTGGCTGGGTCAACACCGTGCGCTCGCAGCACAGCGTTAACTCGGCCAGCGGCGCTTAGAATCATCGTCGCTAGGGACGTTGGAGTTATAGACGCTGTGAGAGACACTTCGACTTGCGGATAGTGCTGCGACACTCTCGTCTGGTCTATCCCGTATATCTCAACAGCCATGACTACTTCTCCTTAGTCTTCTTCTTCTTAGAAGACACCGCTCTCTTAGCTGGCACATCTGTCTCTTCCTCGTCTTTAGGGAAGAGAGCGATGTCATCGTACTCACGCTCGTAGTCGTTGATTTGGTCACCGCTTGGCGCCGTTAGCGTGTAGTACACATCTCCTGTCCCCACAGAGTAAAAGACACCGTGGGCTCCCTCCAACGTACAACCGTACACAATGCGGTTACCAAGCGCCGTGCGACGATAGCAGTGGATGAGTGGTCTAGTAGGATTTTCCATGTCGGGTAATCTCCTGTTGGCGAAACATACTGCCATGTAGAGGACCGAATCGTTAGGCGACTCAAGTGGCCTAGAGTGACTCGGTACTCTACAAAGTAGTACCACCCTAGTGTTAGTAGGGTGGATACGTTAGTAGAGCTGCGTCTTCCTACGGGGCAAAGATGCTAGCTACTGGGAGCAACTTGCCCCATGCAGCGCCACGAGGGGAGAAGATCTGATACTCAGCGCGAGCGACGAACAGCTCTTGCTCAGACAGTTCTGGGATTCCAGACTTGACTTCGGGGCGGCGTGCGAATGCAAGCTGCAGTGCTCCGTCTGGCTTAGCGCCGTTCGGACTCTTTCCAGTCAAATCCCAGGGGCGCCTGTCTTCCACACCGAACCAGCACAGCCCGTAAGCGAGCTCTTGCGGTACAGAAGTAGCGCCGTCCTTAGCAGTGTCGCCGACAGCGTCGTGGATGAACACTTCGTCCAAGCGGAGAACTTGCTTGAACATCGAGATAACCGCGTCCCGCCCTGTAACGCTAGGGCCGCCAGCGAATGCTCGGTCAGTAATAGTACCACTAGTGATAGCGGCGCCAACGCCCATTGGATTGAATCCAAAGTGTGACATAAACACGTCGAGAACGTTCTCGTCAATACGGAGCACAGTCTTCAGGAAGTCTGCGCTAGCGGCGTATTTGCGGAGAGGGGCGACACCCTGCTTCAGCAAGTCCCAGAATGGACGCTGGTCTGTAGCAAACGTGTCCATAGCTCCGGTACCAGTCAGAGAGATCTGACCGAAGTTAGAGCTGTTAGCGAGGAAAGCGGCGATTTCCTTATCAATGCCCTGATAAGCCTGGCTGAGCAGACCTGGGATGATATTGACACGGAGATCTTCCCAACGGTTTTCCATCGGGCGATCAGCGTTCCTAGGCATCACTCGCGTTGAGCGGCCAATCGGCGTAATCGTAACCTGGGTCTCGTTAAGCTGCTCCTGGTCAGGCAAAGCTTGTCCAGGCACCCAATTGTGTAGCTGGCCCTTCTGGAGCCAGTTATCGAAGTTGGGAATCTTGTAGTTGGTGTCATCCACGTTAGCGGAGAAACCGAGGACTTCACCGCTAGGAATAGACCCAGCCATGTAAGTCGAGAAGTTAGTGTTCGTCCAGCCGAGACCAACTTGGTTGATGTCGACGCTGGCGGTTGCCGTGTAAATCATGTCTTAGCTCCTCCAAAGAAAGCTCGCGGTTTAAGCGGCGCATGTGCCGCCAGCGCTTAGTCAGTTTAGATGACGTTAGTTTTGTTCTCGTACACCCAGATGCGGATGAGGTCACCACTAGCAGCGTCGCGTCCAGTAGCAGTCGTGCCAAGGAGTGGCGGACGATACTGACCTAGGATAACGGTGCCGGTCGTTGCAGCAAGAATCACTTTGCCGGTGGAGCCGTCAACACTAATCATGTCGTACGGTTCGATAGTGGCACCAGCGATAGCTTTGGCGTATCCGCTGACTACAACGAGAGCAATCTCGTTATCAGCAGGCGCGTTAGCTAGGAAGCCCATTCCAGTGGCACCAGTCTTAGACGTGAGGAGTTTAACTCTCTCGTCATCAGCGCCGTCTACATACACAGGGTAGTACTGCAGCGCCGAAAGATCCGCTCCTGCAATCGCCTGCTCTACGATGTTGTTTGCCATTGTCTTATCCTCAGTAAAGAAGTTAGAGCGTTCCCTCAGTGAGAGGGCGTTAGCTCTACGATTACAGTGTATTTAGACACTTAGAGAATGTGTCCGTTAGCGATGCACAGAGTTCGGTAATCTTCGCTCTTACCACCAGATGCTTTAATCTTAGCGGCGCACTGCTCTCTAGAGAGTTTAGAGCCGCCAGCAGCCGGAGTAGACGCTTCGCCGAGATTCCATTGGTAGTCTGTACCAGTAACGATTGGAGCAGTGGTGCGTCCAATGTTGCTAGCGACGTGAGCAGAGAAGACGTTGAATGCGCCGCTGTTGGCTTCACTCAACTTATACGCAGCTTCACAGACAGCTTCGCTCATGTTACCGAGACTCTTCTTAGCGAAGTCACGGAACTCGTTGCGCTTCTTAGCGTCCATGAGTGCTGCGAGCTGAGCTTTGAGAGCGGCGACTTCGCTGTTGTCGTCTTCAGCTGGGACGTCTTCAGCGAGCGGTGCTTCTTTCTTCTTGTCTTCTTCTTTCTTCGCGGCGTCAGCGGGGACGTCTTCAGCGAGGGGCGCAGTCTTACCCGCTTTCTTCGCTTCAGCTGCTTTCGGCTCTTTCGCTGCTTCTGGCTTCGCGTCGCCGTTAGCTTTGACATTCTCTTCGATAGCGTCGAGACGCTTGCCGATTGACTCTACCGACGCGAGGAGCGCTTTCATTGCTTCTTCCATAGTCTTGTCCTCAAAGTTGTCGGGAGTTTCCCCGAGGTAATGTGATGTTGCCAGATTCTTCTGATGCGGTGCTACAACAGCAGACACCTCGGATAGTGCTAGTGGCCACTGTTTACCGTACTCGTCGGTGAAACTCACCCAGCTAGGACTCGCGTACCGCAACGCTCCAGAGTTGATATAGTCTTGCGGCGTGACGAACGACTCTACCCACCTTACTTCAGCGAGGAGCTTAAGTCTAGCGTCTCGTGGATCTTTCCACACTGCGAGCTTGACAATGTCGCCTGTACGTCGTCCAGCACGGGCATGCTCTATAAGATGCGCTGCCTCATAATATCCACTCGACGTGAGTTCGGCGTAATCGCTGACACGTGCTGCTAGCCACGCTGCGTCCACTTTGAACTCTTTTCGTACGCCGTCTACAAGTGGCATAACCAAGAGTGGCTCAGCGGCGATAATGACCCAGGACTCAAAGCGGTCGTCAGAGTTGCCAGTGTTGACGGGCAGCGAGCGGCGTTCATCTTTAGTGAGTGGCCGCTTATTAGCTTCTGCTGTGCTTAGACCAGTCATTACACTGTACCATCGTTAGTGCTCTTGACACTAGGGAGCCTGAGCAAGCTGCGGAAGTACTCACCGTACTCGCCGTCAAGCAGACCAGCGGCTTGAGCTTTGATAGTGGCGTCTATCACCACTGTTGGGTCTGACACAGTCTGGTCAACCGCAGCGATGTGAGCGGGGAAGATATAACCACGTTTAGCGTCTTCTGGGAAGTTAATCCGCAGGAATCTGTCGAATATCTGCCCCTCGATTGGGTCTCTGATTAGCTCGTCAACGATGTGATTCCACGACTCTTTTGACTCTTGCGTCGCTGAGTCTCTAGCGGCGAATGAGCCCGCTTGCTGCAGTGCGATGAGCTGGTGACTGTTACCGAGAGCTTTCGATATCATACGCTCTAATATCGACACGAACGGAGTCAAGTCAGGAATAGACTGTGACGGTGTCAACACTTTCAAATCCCAACCCGGTGGCATACCAACGAATGGGGAGTCGATAGCGGTGCTATTGCCGGCGTAGCGTTCAAACGCTTTACGATGGTCGACAGCGCCCTTGTTGTCTTTAGCGGTGGTAGCGACGAGAACGCCGAGAGCGTTGATTTCGCAGCCGTGAGCCCAGAGCTGTACTACTTTCTGTAGTATCTGGATATATTTCCAGGAAGAGCGTAGCCAAGAGATACCCTCCCAGTTAGCGCCGACTTGCCCCACAGAGACGTGGACGAGCTTCTCGATGGGCATGTGCACTTCGCTCTTGCCGCCAGCGCCGAAGACGCCCATAGTGTCAGTACCACCGAACTGGAACTTAACACCGCATAGAGCGTCACCCTGGTGTAACCACTCTTCTACTGCCCACGGCGCTCTGAACGCTGGGAGATTCGGCATCAAGTAATCAGTGCCGTTAATCTGCACATGCGCCGCTGTGAGTTCGCCGAGATAGAATCCAGCGACGGGAGCGGTGGCGAAGACGTCTTTGAGATAGCTGCGGAATGCGCGAGCGCCCCAGCGGTAAAAGACACGCTCGCAGAAAGCGGTGTGCTTGTCTCTTATACTACGCTCTTCGTCGGATACGAAGTCTGGAAGCTCATGTGGCTCTACTCTGAACTTCGTTGAGACGAGAGACTTGGTAGGACCGACAAGCGCTGCTTGGACTTCTGGCGACTCTTTTGCCAGCTTATACAGCGTTCCTGGGTCCGAGTACAATCCACGTGCCGAGAACGGTGTAAGATCTGGATGATGCTCTAGATGGATGCGCCCCTGTTGACGTGGGATGCCATCGATGCCATCGAGCTTAGAGTAGTCCAGCGTTATACCGTATCTGTCCCAGATGATAGCTTTGTCTGGGCAGTCTATCTCTCTCGACGCTGACATAGCTGGGTCGATATGTCCGTCGATGTGCTCAGCTAAGTTGAATGTGACGATAGACGCAAGCTGGTCTCTAACCACCGCGAGATTGTTGTTATAAATCTCTAAGGGTGACGAGTTCTTCTTTGGTGGTTTAGGATCGTCATGAAGCATTACGGTCTCCGTCGTTGTACAGAATATAGGCGTTGAGTGCGGCGTAGTCAACACTGGCGGCGTTAAGCAGCAAAATAACTGGAGAGATTGACACGAGTCTGGTCCGCGTAATCGGCGGGAGCGCTCTCGTCCAGGTAGTTGACAGCCGCTGAGAACGTGTCCACCATGTCATCGTGCTTAGCTTCGGGAAAGCCGTCAGCCTCGTCAACGAACACAGCGTTCCAAGTGGCGTGGTGGAGTGACACTCGCCGCTGTTCAACACGTGTTGACGCTTTCCTGGAGCGGACTATCTTGGAGCCGGTGCACGACGAAGCTGTGACACAGTGCTCTGGCAACACTGACGCGAATAAGCTGATGAGATTCTTGCCAGCTGCGCCCTTCTCTTCTTCGATGATGATATCCACTTCGGTACCGTCGTCAGCGGCGCATGCTTTGACGTACTCTTCTATCTCTGACGCACTCCACCGTCCTCTACATATGTCGATTACACTGTACTCGCCGCTCTTAGTGACGCCAACGAGCATACCGACCGTCCAGTCACCACCGCCCTTAGTCGCAGCAAAGTCCCATGAGCGTACACGCTGCACGTAGACTCTGTCTCTAATTCTCGCCGCTATCTCTTCGGCGTCAAGTATGATGAAGTCGTCTCTGCTGAATATCTCTCCAGCTTTGAATCGCACACTCCAGCAGTAGGGGTGCACGCCCATGAGTCGAATACGGTCCACTCGACTCAAGCTCAACACTGACGCTTTATACGACTCTGTTGCATGTGGATTGTCAGCCATAGACGCTGGTATGTACGTCATTGTCTTAGAGCCTGGGCAGCCTGGCTTGACCCAAATCATCTGCTCTCCGCGCGTTCCTACTGGGGAGCGGTATATAATGTAGTCTTCTATTCCAGGTGGCGTGTAACCAGGCTCAGCGCGTCTGAACGAGAGTGGTGCACCGTACGGCGTTGGATAGAGCGGATGCTCCGGGTCAACCCACGGCGACACCCACACAAAGACCCAGGAGTCGTAATCTGGGTTGCAAGTGACTCTAACGTATGGTTCGACGTCACAACCGTCAGCGGGGCGTGAGCGAGAGAGAAGATACGTGAATTGGACTTCTTCGAAGCCAGTAATCTCATCGAAGCCTATAAACGCATATTGACCGCCCTTGTGCAAATAGCGGTCAGCTACTTTAAAGAGATGAGAGAACTTGATTACACCACCAGATGTGGGGTGTCTCCAATCTAGCGTTGAACTCGACGCACGTGGTATTAAGCCGATATGCGGCCAGAAGCTCTCTGCTGTTGCCCACAATCCACCGGGCAGTGTTATCTCAGGAGACGTGCGTCTAAATATGATACCGGTGAAGTTTCTCGACGCAATGTGCCTCGCTGCTTCCAGTAACAATCCATACGTCTTACCGCCGTTAGCGCCGCCACCGTAGAAAGCGATGTCAACGCTAGAAGCGAGGAACATCTCTTGCGGTCCCTTAATGGGGCGAATGCGACGCTTGGCCGCTTGCGCCTTACGGTTGCGTGTGATTATTGAATGCGTCATAGCGTTGTTGCAGTGGTTTAGCGCTAGTTAGGGTCGCTTAGGACGTTTAAGAGACTCTTGGAGCGCTTTGAGTGCTACCAGCAAGAAGAGCACAATGAGCGCTGGGAGCGCTTTTAACACTCGGGGCGCTGACGAATAGTTGTTGCTTTTAGTGTGTTTCATTATGTCGCACTGTGTCATGAGACATTAATATAGAGTCACCAGCGCTCCCAGCGCTCCAACCACCCCCGTCATACCTAGCGTCGCCATCCATGCCAACCGTCCTGCACTAATTATGTCGCATTATGTCGTGAAACACTTTTGAAACACTCATCCCGTCAACTATTTGACGTCCCTACCGTTCCCAGGGAGCTCAACGAGCGTGTACTCCACCACGCCACTCTCGTCGCTAGCGCTCACCTCGCCGAGATTCAGGTCAAGCAGCTTAGCGGTGACTTCGATGCTTTTGGCCACTGAACGACACGCCGCATGCGACTCTTTCAGATTGCCAGCGTTGTCAGCGCTGAGGAGCATTCGGTGTGACACCCGCAAACAGTCCATCGCCGCTCGTATAGCAAGCGTCCGTGCTGCTTCTCGCACATCTTCCATCTCTGGTGACGGTGGCAAGTGTTGGAGCGCGTTGCGATTCGGCCCGGTGAGCGAGTACGGAGAGTACGACGCTGACTCAGCTGGGAGATCTTTGTACCACTTGCGCGCTGTTGACACTGATATCCCGAGATTATCAGCAATCTTCGGCCAAGAGACACCGTTGTCTAACCAGGCAGCGATGCGCATAGCGGTGTCTATACACGGTATTCGCTTTGGACGCCCCTTCGGTTGGTAGACTTCGACACCACTCGCAATAAAGTTGCCATCGGAGTCTATATCGCCTCTTTCGTCGTTGTTCACTGTGAGCGCCTCCGTCGGTCTCTACGTGGTCCACACGCTCTCGGCATCACCACTCTGCGCTTAAGCGTCGCTATCAGGTCTCTCGACTCTTTCAAGTGCGCTTGTAGCTCCGTTATCGTAGCTTCGGCTTTTCTGACGTAGTCTTCTCTATCTTCGATGATGGCTCGGTACGACGCCTGTAGGAACGCTAGCTCGTCTTCGAGGCCCATCAGCCTACACTCCAGCCGGTTACACCGTGCTGACAAATACGCTCGGTCATCGTGAGATTTCACTGAGCCCTCCGTAGATAAGTGACACGAATAATATACTACACCCCTGTTATAAAATCAATTAATACAGTGTAGCTCGTGGTGTAGGCGCTCGGAGCGTTGGGAGCGAATCGTTGTGTTTTGGACAACGTTCAGTTTGTTGCAACGATAGCGGTGAATCGTTGTGTTAAATACAACAACGCTCTGTATGGTGTGTAGGAGACGTTTGGATGTTGATGCCTAACCCGCGCTAGGGGGCGGTGTTTGAAGAGCAGCTAGGCACCGCTGAGAGCGTTGAGAGCGATGTTTGAGTGTGGAGCAGAGAGAGCGGTTGGAGCGCTGGGGGGAGTCATCAGATTTGTTGATGGAGGGGGCGCTGGTGTATCGGTTTTGTTGATGGAGATGAATCTGAGTCGCCCAGTGGGAGCGTTGACTACACCTGCTTACACCGCTGGTGTGACTGAAAAGAGATTCAGCAGTTTTCCAGTAAGACCGTTACAGACGGCGTTAACACGCTGTTAGAGGTGGGTGACTCAAACTTATTTCTCTATATTAAAAGTTTGAGTCACCCAGTGGGAGCGTTGACTACACCTGCTTACACCGCTGAGGGCGCTTTGAGCGCTGAGCGGCGAGAGCGGTGGAACTGAAAAGAGATTCAGCAGTTTTCCAGCGAGACCGTTACAGACGGTGTTAACACGCTGTTAGAGGTGGGTGACTCAAACTTATTTCTCTATATTAAAAGTTTGAGTCACCCAGCGATACTTCACTACATGCACCTACATGTTACTATCAATGCTCATCGAAGCGTGTTGGGGGGCGCGCACCATCAACATTTCTGATACAGTTGGCGCCGACCCATCAGATAAATCTACTGGTACTCCTGGCGGCAGAATGGTACTCTGTGTTCAGTGGCTCAAGACACAGCGCTCTCAAAGCGCACGAGGCGTCATCAGCATGTACAGAAATAAGAAAGCCCCGGGGGAGCGACCAACTCCGTATCCCAGGGCTTTCTAAGAGAGAAACACCATGAATAAAGTATCACACAATGTCTCACACATTACAAGTAAATTATCTGTTGAAGTACTAAAAAAACTTGCCTCTAGTATCGACTGGTCTGGACGGTGGAGTTTTGGAGGTGTTCAACGTGGTGTCAGTGACAACAAGCCACGACGCGCTAAGGGCTCACTCAGTTCGCTTGTAAGCAATCTTCTCTACAACACTAGACACAAGACGGGTCTGAAGAAAGACGGGCCTTATATCACCGCTGGCGAACTCCGAGAGGGTGGTAGGCGCTCAGCTGCTGATGTAGTGTCAGTGGGCCTCCTCATCGTTGACTGTGATGACGTTGTTCTCCCTTCGCTCCTTAAAACAACAGTAGGTCTCTTTGGTGGGGATACTGTGCGTGTTATGCACAACACGTGGAGTGACGGTACTTCTAAGTCCGCTACAGGCTTATCACGTGTTAGACTCGTCTTTCCCCTCTCTACAGCGCTCTCACCGCTAGAATACGCGACGTTCTACGAGATTATCACAGGTCTCTACGGCACCACTATCGGCAAAGACGACTGTGGGAAGCGCTCCTGTCAGCCAATGTTCACTATGCGCAGCAACCCGGACGGTAACACGCCCTGGATGAGCATTGATGGTACGGTTTGTCTAGACCCGTGGGATGCAAAGTGGGGACTCCAGGACGCTATGGTCGCTGCGCAAGAGGCGAAAGCGCAGAAAGCAGTTGACGTAGCTGCAACGAGAGAAGCGAGAGCGGCAAATGAGCTTGCTAACCCGACGCGAGACGGTCTCATCGTCGCTGCACTTGAGCATCTAGACTACGACACGTACCCTGTCTGGGCGAAAGTAGGTATGTGCTTAAAGAGCAGGGGTGACGCTGGTCTAGATATCTGGCTGCAGTGGTCTGCTAAGAGCGACAAGTACAGTGAGAGTGCTGCTCTGTCCAAGTGGCGACAGTTTAGTGTCAATGGTGGACGAACTGTACTCTCACTGCTCTATGACGCTCGGAGCGCTGGGTTCGACCAGAAAGCGTACGAAGCTCTCAACGCTGACGATACAGTGTATTCACAGGGTGTGGAATCCCCCTACACTGACGAGGACGCTGATAACATGAGCGTGTCCGAGATGCTCGCTTATGGAGTGTCTCTTGGTCTGAACAGGCCTGTTAATGTTGATGTCAGCGTTGACACCAGCATTGAGGTCTCAGCAGTACAAGCGACACCCGCCGTTGTCACACCAACGCTCCCTCCTCCTCCAGTGGCGACGCTGTCACCTTACCTAGCTGCTCTAGCGCCGTCAGAGCCGCTCAGAGACAAGTACCTGGGTCTCGTTGACGACGAGTGGAACGCTCATCTCCTGGGGAAGAAGTACCGGTTTCTCATCGGTCCCACTGGTACTGGGAAGTCCACGTACATAGTGAGCTGCCTGGAGGCTGAAGCTGCTTCTGGTCTACCTACTCTTGCTATATCGTCCCGCAAGGCACTCGCCGCTGACCTAGCGCACAAGCTTGGTATAGCGCTGTATTCAGACTGCGATGTGGTAGAGGGGAAATATGACCGCGTATCTATCAGTGTGACAGTTGATTCTCTCTGGCGTGTGCCTGTAGGGGCTTATAACATCGTTCTAGACGAGACGGACAGCACACTACACCACCTCGTTCTGTCAGATACGATGCGGGGAATGCGAACAGAAACACTCACGATAATTCACGCGTTCCTCGACGAGTCACCCCTCGTATTGTGCGCGTCAGCTCATCTGTCTACAACCGACGTCAAGTGCATCCTACGTGAGGGTCGCGCTTCGACAAGTGAGGCAGCGGTGTCGTGGCACGTTCCACCGAAACGCGACATGACCGTATACGACCACCCGAACGTAGAATCAATCTCACGACAGCTGGACAAGTCTCTCGCAGCAGGTAAGAGAGTGTGGGTGTTCTGTGAGACAACGATGCTCGGGCAGATAGCTGCAATGAAGCTCCTCGAACACTACAACCCAACGGCGCTTGCGGCGATAGGACCGCTTGGCGACGAAGAGTTCAAAGGAGCACGATTGAAGCAGTTTCTGATTGAACTGCGCGCTATCGGTGTGATGCTCTACATGAGCACTACATCCCACAACAATACACAAGCGCGTCTTGCGCACGCTAAGAGTCTAGACCCTGCAGCAACTAAGGAGACGCCCCTAGTTGAGTCACTTATCACGATAGGGCACAGAGGTGTCGTCTGCACGTCTTCTATCAGTGAGGGTGTTGATATACCGCGAGGTTGCTACGATGAGACATATCTCTTCTTCACTGGGCGGAGAGGGGGTATCGACGCGCGCGGCGCAGTACAGGGATTCGGGCGTAATAGGGGATGCAAGGTAGCACACGTATGTTTTAACGATGCTACTAGAACAGCACCAGTAAAGTCGCGAGAAGTGTACGACAGCCTCCTATCCGGTGTTATTAAATCGACCGACGGGTTAGTACGACGCAACAAAGCTGTAGACGAACCCCTACTGCGTATAACTGCAGAGCGTATGGCACTTAACAATATCTACTCAAACACGCGCAAGAAGACGTTCCTCCGGTTGCTCAAAGGGCGCGGCGCTAAGATAGTCCGCGTCAATAGCGACAAGACAACACAGAAGAAGGACAAAGAGGAGAAAGGGGTGCGGAAAGATCTCAAGGACACCAGTAATGACTGGCGTGTTGAACAGGTGATAATGTCTGTGCGTCTTCGTAGTGAAGAGGCATCAACGTTGTCTAGCAAAGATGAGCGGTCTATCAAAGAGCAAGGCGAACTATTCAGATATCGTATCGAGAATGCTATTTACGTTGACGGTGAACTCACTGACGACATAATACGCAAATGCGTGCTACACCGCTTGATTAAGAAGGTGAATCTGTCAGCAGCGATGGCGTGTCTACTGGATGGCGTACAGGGGATAGAGAAAGAGCTAGATAGGTACCGAGTGACACTCAGTGAGAAAGATGGTCTCTACAGCGCTCGTGACGCTAAGTATGGCGTGCAACCCTACCTGCTGCGTAAGTGGTGTATGGCGCTATACGGAGTAACGGAGAGTCCGCTTACGTACCGTGGAGAGATAAAGCTCGCTAATACCACACTCGACACGTTCAAGATGCTGAAGGAGCGTGAGGAGGATATCAAGACGTTCCTGGGTTGTAAGTCAGTCCCGTCGCGTTGTACGGATAAAGCGCTGACAGTGGCACAGCGCACAACGAAAGACGACAGAGTTCTAGCGCGATTCAAAGCAACTGTGTTCGCACCGATGGGTATCAAGATTGCTAAGGGTGGGACGAAGCGCGCTCCAACATACTCGTTCGATGAAGTTGTACAGAATGAGATGCGTGTCTACTGCAAGCTCCGTATCGCACGATACAAAGACGAAGATGTGGTAGCTACTACGAGTAGTGTAGACGCTACAATGGAGCGCATAGAGAGTCTGGATATCCTGGTGAAACTACCAGCTGTGCCTACTCCTGCTCCTGACGCAGGGCTCATCGTGATGTGAGAGCCGCCTCTCGCCGCCATACCGCAAGACATATATCATTATAATACATGTGCATTCCGCTTGACTCTATCGGCGCCAGTATATATACTCTATATGTACCGTCCACTACGGCGCGGTAGACTCAACCAGGGAGACACGATGACTACCCGAGAGAAGACGAAGAAGACTGAACTCCGCGACAAGTGTCGTGCGTGGTGGCGCGAGAGTGGCTGCTTGCCGACAACGGTGGCGATGAGCGAGGCGCTTGGTACGAATAGAACGTACGTGAGACAGCTGTTGCTAATTCTAAGAGCTGAGGGCTTCTTACAACAGCCATTCGAGCGTGGCCCGTACATTGTAAGCGCTCTCCACGCTAACAGCGCTACTTGCGACTCAACGGAGACAGCGCTGCCTGAATCAGTAGCTTCATCGCTAGTAGTAGCGTTAGACAGACTACAAGACGTGCTGCTCCACGCAGCTGAACTAACGAAGCCGCGAGAAGAGAAGCAACGTCAACACGCTCCTACACCTCCGACTGTCCACGTTACGCCAATAGCAACATATGTACAACTCTATCCCACTGGAGCAACCTAATGAGCACGAATAACAACAGGCAGCTTTCCAACGCTAAGCTCAAACTAACCAACGAGACGATTCTCCTCGCTCTCGCAACTATAGTGGCTCTGTTCTCTCTAGCGTCACTAAATGGTTGCGTTGCCGAGGACGACTTCAAACCTGCTCGATACGCTAACGAGGACACATGGACTGCACCTGCGCCATTATCACAACGTGCTAAGTTGACTGTGTATTGGCAATTCGAGGATGGCTCCGAATGCGGTGCTTTTCTAGAAACCACACTCTTCGATATAGATATAGTTAGCGAGGAGGGCAGCGTGTCGCCGTACAGAGTACCGTGCTCCGACGGGTTTAGGACGGTTGTCGTCGAGAAAGACGCGCTCCTCTACACAACCGTGACAGCTGTGTCCGAGGACTCCACTCACGCCGTTAGAGCCTACTCAGGCGAATACTCCGGGACACTATATGGAGAGAGCCCTCGCATCACAATAGTACTAGGAGGCGCACAATGAGCACGAACAACAATAGCCCGCTTGACAACGCTAAGCTCAAGCTAATCGCTGCAACGCTCCTAGCGTTCATCGCTGTCTTCGCTGTCTTCGCTCTCACACTCATAACCGGGTGTACTGAACGCACTGAAAGTGAACGCACTGAAGCTGGCGCCACATCTGAGACTAGCGTCCACACCGGAGACACCCCCGTTTACACGCCCGGTAAGTGGCTTGAATACACTGTAGAGTGGAAGTTTGCTGCTAGCGGTGACTGCGCTGACAACACTGTCTCTGCTATCACCGTCATCATAGAAGACGTCACTGTCGGCGATAAGCTCACTTACACCGCTCTGTGCACTGACCGCGAATTGAGCGTTGATATTCCTCGTAACAC
>VAPH01005346.1_pt1 | contig 25215 bp, 27 predicted proteins | sample 3393861 | NCBI WGS metagenome assembly VAPH01 (sample SAMN08290439, study PRJNA428436) | hydrothermal vent metagenome | isolation source: Deep-sea hydrothermal vent chimney | place: Atlantic Ocean: South-mid Altantic Ridge | reverse complement strand
GGATAAAACCCAACCCCATGCACAACTGATTAATAACGCCTATATTCAACGCTGGTTTGTGTCATGTGATGGCGGTTTGATAAAACAGTCCATCTCTATCCCGGGCCTGGCCGCGACCAATACCGATGTATTGGTACGACTGGAATTTCGCAACGGCACGTCCCAGTCTGTTTTATTAACCCCCTCAAAAAATTCATTCCAGGTTCCGGCTGTAGCCTCAAGCCAACAGGTTATTGGCACCTATACGTGGTTAGGTATTACCCATATTCTGTTTGGCATTGATCATCTTTTATTTGTGTTTGCGTTATTATTAATTGTTAAAAGTAAAAGACTGCTACTCTGGACCATTACCGCGTTTACTGTTGCCCACAGCCTGACCCTGGCAGGCGCGACGCTTGGTTTGGTTTATGTGCCGCAACCACCAGTAGAAGCCATTATTGCCTTGAGTATTTTATTTTTGGCCATGGAAATTGTCCATGGCCAGCGCGGACGTCCCGGGGCCGCTACCAGGTGGCCATGGATGGTGGCATTTATTTTTGGTTTATTGCACGGCTTTGGGTTTGCCGGGGCATTGGCCGAGGTTGGTTTGCCGCAACAGGCTATTCCGCTGGCATTGATATTTTTTAATGTTGGTGTTGAGTTAGGACAGCTAATGTTCATTGCAATCGTGCTGGCACTGGGCTGGGTCTTGCACCGGTTGCAGCAACAAAAATTTTTGGAAAAGGCAGAGACAGTGGCCATGTATTCAATTGGCAGCCTGGCCAGCTTCTGGTTGTTTGAGCGAATCAGTGCGTTTTAGTGTCTGCTCCAGTTTATTCAGCATGGTCTGAATTTTTACCGGTTTTGCGCCCCATTTCATAGTCTCCCTAATACCGCCTTTCACTGGACCACAAAATTAGCCAGAATTACAGCCTGACGATTGAAGTTTGAATAATGTCAGAGATAGCGTATGAATTTCCCCTAAAACTGTATTTGTATTAAAAATCCGTGATGTATTTCTGGTGGCATAATTGCCATTCATGCCCATTAGCTATTACACTGATAGAATAAGGTTTCTTTACGGGGGATAATAATATAATAACTCCAAATCGTGCGACGTTATCAGACAGTGAACACTGGTCGTTATCGGTTTGCCCGACAGATAGCGAGGCACTGGTCGTGGTTGCTGCAGGGGACTGGCGGCTAAAAAATAATCTACCGGATATCGGTGGTCTTCGTGCCTATCTCAGTGACCACTCGGGTTATCAACAACTCGGGTTCGATACTGGACAGCTTGCCCACTGGGACACCGGGTTTTGCACTTTTTTACTCAGCGTGATCGAGTTAACGAAAAGTACCGGGATAAAAGTCGATTTATCGGGTTTGCCCGAAGGTGTGTTTCGCCTGCTGACTTTGGCAACGGCTGTACCACAAGTTAAAGATACTGGCCGCCAGCCCCAGGCGACAGGTAATCTCCATAAAATTGGCCAGGCCGCCATCGATTTTGCCAATGGCATACCAGCCGCCATGCATTTCCTGGGTGAGGCCGCACTTGCCTTCATACAGTTCTTCAAGGGCAAGGCGCAATACAAACGCGCCGATCTTTTTTTAATTATTCAGGAAGTCGGTCCTAACGCTTTACCTATTGTAACCCTGATCAGTTTTTTGGTTGGTTTAATACTCGCTTATATGGGCGCCGTGCAATTACAACAATTTGGCGCCCAAATATTTATTGCCGACCTGGTGGGCATTGGTATGGTGCGCGAAATGGCAGGTTTAATGACAGGCATTATTATGGCAGGCCGATCCGGGGCGGCCTTTGCTGCCCAGTTGGGCACCATGCAAGTGAACGAAGAAATTGATGCCTTAAAAACACTGGGCATCTCGCCAATAGAATACCTGGTTTTACCACGCATGCTGGCCTTGATTATGATGGTACCCTTGCTTGCCCTGTATGGCAGCATTGTGGGCATGATTGCCGGCATGGTGATAGCAGTTTCCGCTTTCGATGTGACGGTATTTGAATATTACAACCAGACTCTGCGTGCCCTGGATATGCAACAGTTTCTGGTTGGATTGAGCAAGGCCACTGTTTATGGTGTGTTGATTGCTTATTCCGGTTGTTTGCGCGGAATGCAAAGTGGACGCAGTGCCTCGGCCGTAGGCGAAGCGACAACTTCGGCGGTGGTAACCAGTATTGTGTTAATCGTGGTGGCGGCGTCCATACTGACTATTGTATTTCAGGCACTTGGTATTTAACCGGGATTTAATATGGCTGCAACTGAACGACAAGTTTCACCCGATCGGGCCCACATAAGTTTGTCTGATCTCTCCATGGCCTACGGCGATTTTATCATTCAGCGTGATTTAAGTTTTGATATCAATCACGAAGATATTTTTATTATTATGGGCGGCAGTGGTTGTGGCAAGAGTACCTTGTTAAAACATTTGATTGGTTTAATGGCGCCCGTAAGGGGTGATATTGAATATGATGGGGTTAATTTCTGGAAATCATCGCCACAGGAGCAGGATAAACTGAAACACCAGTTTGGGGTTCTATTTCAAAGCGGCGCGCTCTGGAGCTCACAGACCCTGGCCGAAAACGTCGCCTTATCGATTGAAGAGTATACTGATCTAGGCAAAAAACAGATCAGTGAAGTAGTCTCCTATAAACTGGCGCTGGTAGGACTGGCCGGTTACGAAGATTTTTATCCATCCGAGATCAGTGGCGGCATGCGCAAGCGCGCCGGGTTGGCGCGCGCCATGGCGTTAGATCCGGAGATATTATTTTTTGATGAGCCATCAGCAGGGCTGGATCCGATTAGCGCAAAAAGACTGGACGAGTTGATACTGGAATTACGTGACAGCCTGAAAACCACGGTAGTGGTTGTCACCCATGAGCTGGCCAGTATTTTTGATATTGGCAATAATTCTGTCTTTCTGGATGCCGAAACGAAAACCATGATCGCCACGGGTGATCCCAGTAAACTGCGTACTGACTGCCCTGAGGCAAAGGTACGCGAATTTTTAAACCGGGGGAAAACATGAGCAAAAAAGCCAATCCCACCATCATCGGTGCTTTTATCGTTGGTGCAATCGCCATCGTGACCATCCTGATCCTGTTATTAAGTGGTAACGTGTTATTTAAAAAAGAAGTACAAGCCATAATGTATTTTGATGGCTCAGTAACCGGGTTAAATGTGGGAGCGCCGGTCAAGTTCCGTGGTGTAAAAGTCGGTACTGTGACAGACATCAAGTTAATTTTTGATAATCAAGCGAAAACCATTCAGGTTCCTGTACTTGTGGAAATTGACAGGGAAAGTTACCTGGTTAAGCTGAAGGATAAAACTGTAAAAGCCAGTGAAGCACTTATTGATACCTCTGGGTATGCTGCACAAGGCTTACATGCACAGCTAAAACTCAATAGTTTGTTAACCGGTCAATTGTATATTGAACTTGAATTTTCACCTGGCACCAAGTTTAATTTTCATGGTGATGGAACAATAAGAGAAATTCCTACTACTACCACGACGATGCAGGAAATCACCAAAACTCTTGAAGAATTTCCGATCAAACAAGTATTAAAAGATATCACCTCGGCCATGGCCAGCATCGATAAAATATTGTCAGATCCGGTGATCCTTGAAACGATAAATTCTCTCAACCGAACCCTGAATCTGGCAGAAAAAACCTTCAACACTGCCGATGGTATACTGCGTGAGGATTCGCAGTTGGTGTATTCCATGCAAGATGCCTTTAATGAGGTAGCAGGTGCGGCCCGCTCAGTTCGTAATCTGGCGGATACACTGGAGCAACATCCAGAATCACTGTTACGGGGTAAACCCACAGGGGGAAATTAATATGAAGTATGGTTTATACTTTTTGATGCTCATGCTTATACTCTCCATGGCTGGATGCTCTGCAACAGCGCCATCCAAATATTATGTGCTCAGCCCGATCAAAGATACCGCCACTGCTTCGTTTCCTGATGCCGATAAAATACGGGTGATTGGTGTCGGCCCGATAAAATTTCCGAAATATCTTAACCGCTCACAACTTATCCGCCTTACTGGTGACAATGAAGTGGCAGTAGAAGAATTTAACCGCTGGGCAGAGCCGTTTGACGAAAACTTTACCCGTGTTTTGCGAGCTAATTTAACCATGTTACTGGCTTCCAGTTACGCCATAGATTATCCCTGGAAACGTGCAATGAATGTTCAATACCAGGTAACACTGGATATCCACCAGTTTGAGGCAGACCCTGGCGGCAACGTAAACATGACGGCGCATTGGGCGATATTTAATTTAAAAAAAGGCAAGAAGCTGGAAGTCGCTCGAAAGTTTAGCTATAGCCAAAAAATTGATGGCATAGATTATGTAAAAATTGTCGCTGAACAAAGCCGGGCGCTTGAGATGTTAAGCAGGGACATTGCCACAGAGATGCAAAAGCTCTTGAATTAGCGAAATACGATTTAGCGCCAGAGTTTTGTAATTATTTCTCCAATAGGGAAAAACAGATTATGCGATATTCAGGTGCAAGCGGAAGAAAATCTTCTTAGGAGCAGACAATGGTTAAATATTTACCCGGATTATTTGGTGCTATCGCCGGTTTTGTGTTGTTGCGGTTTATCGGGTGGCTTAATTCCTGGATGCTGGAATTTTCAGCCTTTCTGGCAGCTTACCTGTTTGTCGCGATTTCGTTGGAAGCGGCGCTGGTTCGATACAAAGGCAAGTAGCATGGGAAAGTTTTAGGAACTGTACCCGTGCTTGACAGAATCTTGCATCGATTGAAGCAAAAAATTTACTGGATAAGACAGAAACGGCGGGGATAAATTCTATTGGTTGCCTGAATGAATTAGTTCTAAAGTTAATAATGGCTTACCAGTTTTTCTCTGACCTCAGTTACTCTTTTTATCAGGCGTGTTTTATTTTCGTCAGGCACGGTTTTTAATTCACTGACACGGTCGTTATAATCCTGGCTGCTAGCCAGCATTTCCTGCGCCAGCTCATGGTGACGCTCATCAGGAATACCGGCATGACTGGCAAAACGGGCAACTGCTTGCGCAAGTTTTACCGGTGTCTCCTGTTTATCCACCAGTTCACCGTAATTTCCAAACGGCATCACGCTTAACAGGTCATGTTGTGAATAGGCGCGCATGGGTGTGGGGTCATATACCGGCGTGAAGCTGCGTTTGTTATCTCCAGCATGCCTGTCATAAATAGATAAATTCTCCAGGTGCAAATCACCATTACCGGTGAGTAACGCCAGCAGCAAACGTTTAAATAAATGTTCTTTTGCTGTTACGGGATCGCTGACAATTTTGACGGCAGATTTATCAATGGCCTCGGATATGAGATCATACTGGTAGTCAAAATTATTATTCAGTGGCGCACCGGACGCCAGTATCGAGTACAGGGTTTCGGTATAGAGCGGGTTGTCATCCTGGTCGCGATCAAACCGCTCCACAGCCAGTGCTGGCATGCCTTTGAAATTACAGGCCCAGTAGCGGGGCACCGCAAACCCTGCCTGGCGATGTATATCCAATGCCAGTGTTTCGAGCTCAATAATACCCGGGTAGCGATTCTTCTGTTCAAACTTGAGCACCACGTCAGTCACGCCTGGTGTTTTCTGGCGCGTAGGTAATCCAATGCGGCCATCCCAGCCTGACGCTGGAATTGACAATAACAACTTGGGGATCGCGCCACCGACGCTTGGGGTCGGGCCCACGGTTTGTATCAGCACCTCAATGTCATCCTCAAACCAGGTCATGAATTCTTTCAGGGAAAAACTCAGTTCGTCAGTAACTTCACTTAGCCTGTGGTCAGGGATATTGTGGTACCAGCCCTCGGCTATTTCATCGTTTTCAAACAAATCAATATGGCCAATGCCACCATGGCCGGAAATTTTTAGAATCTCCCAGTCAGCATCGAAACCAACCAGTCCTTTTTTATCCTGGGTGGCGAGATATTTAAGTGCCAGGTTGCGCTGGAAATTGTCCTGCTGCCGGGGCGGAACCAGGGATTGTAGTGGTGGCAACAGGTCAAACTTTTCAGTGCGCGGTCGACTGATGGTGGTTTTGCCATAATATTTTGGCGCATACACCAGTCCCAGGCCGGGCAGATCCTGCTCCAGGTAATGATCGTCATAGGTGAAACGACACTCTTTGTCGGTCACATACAACCGGCCCATACGTCTGGGCGTGCCCCCCAGGCGGGTCCAGATGACGGCTTCTTTGTCTGTATTGTCGGTACTCATGACGGAAACAGGGTACCGTCATTAATTTGATCAACCACGGGATTATCAGGCAACAGCTTGATATGCAGGCCCGCAATCCGGGCCAGGTCGGCAAAGGTCTTGAGGCTGATATTCGGGTTTTTTTTGGCGCGCGACAGGGTTTCTTGCCGTATCCCGGCACGTGCCGCCAGTTCACCCTGGCTAATGTTATTGGCCTTGGCAGCAGCGATAATTTCATTAATCAAGTCAATTTGGCTCATAATTTGATAATTTAGTCATAATAATGGTTTAATTATAAATTAATTGATAATTAACGCAAATTATAATTATGATATTATTATCAATAATCATAATTATTACATAAATATTGATAAATAAGTCAATAATTTTGAATATTTAGGGGGTGGGGGTAAAAAAACGTACTTCCTGCTTAAATAATGAGATTGAATGTTCGCTAGAATGTCCGCAGTTTATTGACGCCGACTGTTAACTGCGCCACCTATTTTTATTGTATTAGTGCATGTTTAAACATATCTCCAGACTTGGCCTGGTCCTGCTGCTGTTGCTGACAGCGGCTTGTTTTTCTATTCCAGCACAAACACGGCTTGTTTCAGGAACCACGAATACCAGTATTGAAACTGTCGCTGAGCCTGTACCCGCCGAATGTAGCCTGGAGAATATGCAGGCAGCATTGGTGAATCCTGCCAAGCCAATGCAGTTACTTGATCCGGATAAAATATCCATTATTAACTGGAATATTTATAAAGCACAAAAAGATAACTGGGCCGCTGATTTCAAAACCTTTATTAAGGGGCAAGACCTGGTGCTGATTCAGGAGGCGGTGAACCGCCCGGATATCATAAAATTACTGACAGCCCGGCAACCCTACTGGCAACTCAATACCGGTTTTTATTATGAGGGCGCTGAAGCAGGCGTTTTGATCGCTGCTACTGTACCCCCAATTTTTAGCTGTGGCCTGCGTACTACTGAACCAATTATTCGTGTCCCGAAAACGGTACTCATTAATCTTTACCCGCTTGCCAATAGCAAGCAAGTACTGCTGGTAGCCAATATTCATGGCATTAATTTTACCCTGGGAACTGATACCTATGACCAACAGATTATGGCAATGGATCTAATCATAAAACAACACAAGGGCCCGATGATTATTGCCGGAGATTTTAATAGCTGGAGCGACGCGCGGCTTGCAATTGTTAATGCCATGACTGAAAAGTTATCCCTAAAAAAACTTAACTATGTCAGTGAAAACCGGGTAAGGATCTTTGGCAATGCAATTGATCACGTTTTTTACCGCGGGCTTGATGTGATAGCTGAAGAAACCTTAAAGGTGTCCTCCTCAGATCACAATCCCATCAAGGTCAGCTTTCGATTGCGTCGGTAATGTTCCGGTAACGTTATTGCAGCACCCCGCCAAGTCTTATTCAGGTATTTTTGGGCAGGCCTGTGGAACATGCCCCACGACCTGCGTATCAGCACAGGCGGAACAAGCAATGGTATAAGTCTTTTCGTTGCCATCCGGTAACTTGGTACACACGGGTCGAAATTCCATGGTACAGATCTGTGGCCGTGGTTTGAGGCAATGAGTGATGGCGGGTTTGGCGACGGAATCGTTGTTAGGGCTTGAATTAGCACTGAAACCCGTTAAAGTGAAGAAAAAAAATAAACCATATACTATAATAATAATCTTTAAATTAGACGGTTTCATGATTTTTCCTTTTTGTTCATTGAATCGGGGTATCACAGAAACAATTATGCACAGTCCAGGTTGGCCGGCGAGTTTGCGGTATTCCCGTATGTATGGGCGATTATTCATAAACGGGACAGGAAGGGTATATTTAGTAACACAATTAAAGTACCGATACTTATAACGAGAGGATCACTGAATGACAAGACCATTTTACAGGGTAATACTTGCATGTCTTTTACTGGCCACCATGTTAGTGCCGGTAGCCCACGCCGATCTTGGCCTGGACCTGAAAGATGACACGACCTGGGATTTTGCCCTGGGTGGGTTCTGGGCAGATTCAAGCACCTCTATTCAGGTTGAATCGGCTGACGGCTCTATTGGTACAACCATTGAGGGGGAAAGCACTCTGGGCTGGGAGGAGCGTACCGCTGTGCCATTTATCAGTGTTGGTTACAAGTTTAACCCAAGACACTCCCTGCTCTTGTCGTATTGGTCACTGCGTCGCGATGGCACCAAGGATATTAGTGTTGATATTTTAGTTGACGGAGAAGTTTACACCGCCGGCACTACCATCGATTCTGAGTTCCGTACTGATATCTACCGCCTCACTTATGCCTATAATCTTTATAGCTCTAAAGACTCAAGTGTTGCGCTGCTGGCTGGTTTACACATAACTGATATGCGATTTAAATTGCGCGCGATAGGTAACATCGGTCTGAATTTTGAAACCGATGTCGGTGCTGTTGCCCCGTTACCCACATTTGGACTTTCAAGCAGCACCCGTTTCGGTGAAAACTGGTACCTCTCGCTTTGGATGCAAGGTTTGAGATTACGCTATGAAAATGTTGAGGGCAGGTTAAACAACACCTCACTATCTGTGACCTATAAACCTCATAAACGTGTGTACTATAATATTGGCGTCATATCGTTTGATTTATCCGTAAAAGGATCGGATGGCAGTTTAGCTGGAGAATTTGTTTATAGATATAATGGCCCTTTTATATCCATAGGAGCTACTTTATAAACAGGATCTACTTATTTATTTATTTTTTTTGTTAATCGTATAAAAGTTTAGCTGGCAGCACTGCTATCCTGCAGCGGAAAAAAAGCCAAAAAAATGCGTGGCATTAATATTTAATGCCACGCCAAGTACAACAAAGGGGTATTAGTGAATATAGAATCCCGGGTTAGACATAAATTCCTGGTTTTCACCCATCTCTTTATCGCTGTAGTGCGGTCTGGCAATTTCACTCCAGTATTCATGGGCGCCGCGCATGGTTGAATATACCCAGGCATGCTCATTGGTCATCAATTTTTGAATGAGTGCATGGTTTAATTGATGGCCACTACAAATACTATGGTGACGACCAATCACCCGGGCACCGATCAGGGCAATATCGCCTATAGAGTCGACCATTTTGTGGCGCACAAACTCATCTTTAAAACGAAGCCCTTCCTCGTTGACGACTTCGTTGTTCTCGATTAAGACGGCATTCTGCAGTGAGCCACCCTGGGCCAGTCCCAGTTTGTGCAAAGTTTTGATCTGCTCCTGGAATCCGAAGGTGCGTGCGGCAGCAAGTTCATCTTCAAATATTTTGTCTTGTATCGGCGCACTGATTTTTTGTTTGCCAATGGGCGATGCCTCAAAATCTATTTCAAGCTCCATCCATTGAATGGGTGAAGGCTGAAAACTGGCAAACTTGTTTTCGTGTAATACCGAGACTGCTTGTTTAATGATAATGGCCTTGCGTTCTGCATCTTGCTGGACTCTGCCGGCATTTTTGATTAACTGGACAAAGGGGGCGGCACTGCCATCCATAATCGGTACTTCCGGGCCATCGACCAGGATACGAACATTGTCGATATCACAGGCATAAAGGGCGGCCATGATATGTTCAATGGTACTGACGCGCACCCCTCTTGAGTTAGCGATAGAAGTTGATAAGCGGGTATCAGAAACGTTGTGCCAGTTGGCCTGAATCTCCGCGCAACTGTAATCTACGTCCCGGCGACAGAAAACAATACCGGTATTGGCCTCACCCGGAAAAACTCGCATCAGTATTTTTAAACCAGTATGTAAGCCAGGGCCGACACAGGTGAACGAGTCTTTTAATGTATGTTGATAATATGAAGTGTTAATGGCATCCTTATTCCTGTTCATAATAGTTACCCTCTTGTTTATTGATTTGATGCTGAAAGGATATGTGTTCGCGGGTTGTCTAACTTGTCAGCTAACGCCATCCGCTTATCATGAATTTGTCATTTGACGCCAATCACTTATCCATTGAAATATGAGGATAAAAAAGGACTGTTCACGCATGACGACTACGTCAACCACTCTTACCTCATGGGCGCTACTAGTCTGGAAAGCCTTGCAGTCTCATGGCCACGATGCCCGCGCGATTTTTAAACTAGCCGATCTCGATTCAGCAAAACTGGGTGATGGTAATGCGCGTTATCGTTTAGATCGTATGTCTAAATTATGGGAAATTGTTATTAAAGAAACCAAGGACCCCTGTTTTGGTATCGAGGTGGGCGCTTTGTGGACAGCAACGACTTTTCATGCTCTCGGGTTTACATGGCTGGCCAGTCATACCTTGAAAGACGCATTGACCCGACTGGTGCGTTATTCTCGTATTGTCAATAATTCTCTAGCTGTTTCCCTTGAGAGTCATGGGGCAAATTTGCATTTAATTATGAGTGCCGACGAAGATGAAGATGAGGATATTGTGCATGACGCTGCCCGTGACGCCGGCATGGTCGCTGTTGTAGTGATGTGTCGACAATTATGTGGCAGGAATTTTTCCCCCATTGAAATTCAGGTGACCAGAGAACGATCAGTGTGCAGCGACAAGCTGGAGAATTTCGTTGGTACAGATGTAATTTACAACTGCAAACAAAACCTGACCGTATTTGACCATATGCTCGCCGAACAACGACAACCGACCGGTAACAGTGAGCTGGCAAAAGTAAATGATGAGATTGCGATAAAATATCTCCAAACGCTTGATCGTAACTCGGTGGTTATGCAGGTGAAAACAATGCTGATTGAGATGATGCCATCAGGACAGATCGCAGAGGACGTAGTGGCTAACGAATTAAATTTAAGTTTACGTACTTTACAGCGCAAACTGGGCGAAGAGAAAACCAGCTTCAGCGCACTCTACAAAAAAATTCGCCAGGATATGGCCGGTGAGTATATTAAGGATTCAGCAATGTCCATGACAGAAATTGCTTTTTTGCTTGGATTTTCAGAACAGGCAAATTTTTCACGTGCCTATCGTCGCTGGTACGGTACTTCGCCCAGTGCAGCGCGAGAAGCGTTTGTAAAAACTGATTTTTAAATTCTATATTATTTGAAATCAATACTTGTAGCATTTTTATTATGAGAATAAGCTGTTAAAGAGCCGGTATCGTGCACCTAAAATGAAAATTATAAAAAAATTAGCGCCTGTTTTCCTGGTCATAAGTCTTCTTTTGGTGTCAGCCTGCGCCCAGTTGCCAGTAAATAACAATATCAGCCCAAGTTATGCTTATAACGATACTGGCAACAGTAGTCTGGGCAAAAAGGCTGCAGTTTTATTAAGTGAAGGTTCTGACAAGTCCATAATGTTTTTACTGGATGAAGGTACGGCCGCTTATCTTGCGCGCATGGCACTGTTGGAGCAGGCAGAAAAATCTATTGATGTCCAGTATTATATCTGGCGTGCGGATTTAATTGGAAAACTATTTTATGGTGAGATGATTAGGGCTGCTGATCGAGGCGTACGCGTGAGGGTATTGCTGGATGATATTAGTATTAAGGCAGAAAATGAAGCCATGTTATACGCAATGGACAATCATAAAAATATAGAAGTACGTTTATACAACCCGTTTGCTTCCCGTGGATTTCGTGCCGCCGATTACCTGACCGATGCATTTCGTATCAATCGTCGTATGCATAACAAGTCATTCACTGTTGATGGCCAGTATACGATCATTGGTGGGCGCAATATTGGCGATGAATATTTTTCTGCCGATAAAGAAAGTAATTTCAAAGACCTTGAAGTACTTTCAGTTGGCCAGATCGTGAACGATGTCGGAAAACAATTTGATGCTTACTGGAACAGCAAGATAGTTTATCCAGTAAAGTTATTTGAGCATAACCAATCAACACCGGAAGACCTCGAAAAACTAAAAAAAGAATTAATTGAATTTGAGCAGAATCAAAAAGGAAGAAAATACGACCTGGATATTAAGGACTCTGCAATGTATAAATTCCTTAAAAATCGGTTACAAAATAAAAGTTACAAAAAATTATACAGAGGTGACGTGTTGGTACTGTATGATGACCCTGAAAAAGGTCTGGGCAAGTCAGAAAAGGAGATCGTGTTCCTCAAGTCCCTGTTGAAGCCACACCTGGACCAGGTTAAAAAAAGTTTTGAGGTGATTTCTCCCTATTTTGTTCCCGGTGATATTGGCGCAAAGTATTTAGCATCTTTCGTTAAGCGGGGCATTAAAGTTCAGGTTATTACTAACTCATTGTCATCTACCGATGGCATTATGGCGCAATCAGGTTACGCCCGGCAACGTATCAATTTACTCAAAGGCGGTATCGAGTTGTATGAATTAAAAGCCGAAGTTAAAACCAGGGCCAGCAGGTCATTACGCCGTAGTCACAAGGCAAAAAGTGGTCTCCATGCCAAAACTTATATTTTTGACCGGGAAGAGATTTTTATTGGCTCATTTAATTTTGATCCGCGTTCAGCCAATATTAATGCCGAAGTTGGTGTGCTTTACCAGGTTCCTGAAATGGCCCAATTTATCGGGTCGGAGGTATTTGATAATGCTCTGGAAGAATTCACCTATAGGCTGGAATTGGTAACCGTAGAAGAAACTGATGATGAAGGAATTGAATCCAGGGTTGAAAAAATTTACTGGATTGAAAACATAAATGGTAAAGAGATCCGATATGATACGGACCCAAAAACAAGTGCCTGGCGGCGTTTTAATGAAGCTCTATATTCGATTTTGCCAATAGAATCACAGCTATAATACAATTAATATGATAAACAGAATTAAGAAAATGCCAAAATATCTGGTTTATTTAACTTTATTAATAGTTTATCCAGCAATAGCCGATGTACCACCAGAACAAGCCAGGGAAGTGACCCATCTTTTGAGTTTTGTGAAAAATAGTAACTGCACGATCAATAGAAATGGTTCCAAATATAATGGCAGGAAAGGCGAATCTCATATAAGCAGGAAGTATGAGTATTTCAGGGATGATATTAAAAATACTGAAGATTTTATTAAATATTCAGCCACGAAAAGTACCATGAGTGGTGATTTTTACACCGTGTCCTGTCCTGGTAAGCAAACAATTCAGACAAAAGACTGGTTGTTAAACGAGCTGGCACGATTCCGGTCAAAACAGAAATAGTAGCGCACCTGAATTTATCTGCAGGTTTGAACCCGCTAATTATCCGGGTTTAATGTATCACCTTGCCATTATCGATTCCCGCTTTTGACATTACCAATGGGGTGTTATGCTTGCGCCCGTTATCAGGAGAGAGTCATGGATCTGCCATTAGCCATAAAATCAGTTACAGCCCGCCAGAATTTATCTGCCGAAGACATGGGCGCAGTCATGACCCTGATCATGACCGGCAAAGCGACGCCGGCACAAATAGGCGGATTTTTGATTGGTTTGTCCATGAAAGGCGAGACCATCGAGGAGATTACCGCTGCTGCTGCTGTCATGCGCAAACTGGCGACCCCGGTTAGTATCGATGGCCCCCATTTGGTCGATACTTGCGGTACCGGTGGTGATGGCGCCAGTACTTTTAACGTTTCTACTGCCAGTGCTTTTGTGGTTGCCGCAGCCGGTGGCAAGGTGGCCAAACACGGCAATCGTTCTATATCCAGCCAATCCGGTAGTGCCGATGTATTGGAAGCCGCTGGCGTGAAACTGGAAATCAGTCCGGAACAGGTTGCCCAATGCGTTAAAGAAGTGGGGGTAGGCTTTATGTTTGCGCCCATGCACCACAGCGCCATGAAACACGCCATTGGCCCGAGACGTGAAATGGCCGTGCGAACTATTTTCAATATACTCGGACCACTCACCAATCCTGCCGGTGCACCGAACCAGGTGTTAGGTGTTTTTAGCAAAGATTTGGTCGAACCCATGGCTAGGGTATTGCGGCAACTGGGTAGCGAGCATGTACTGGTGATTCATGCCGAAGATGGTCTCGATGAAATTAGTATTGGTGCACCCACCTTTGTGGCCGAGCTAAAAGATGGAGAGGTCCAGACCTATACCATTAGACCAGAACAATTTGGCCTGGATACAGGAAAATTAGCTGACCTGGCAGTTTCAAGTACATCAGAAAGCCTCCAGATTATTAAAAACGTGTTCTCAAATATAAACGGCCCGGCAAAAGATATTGTTGTGCTAAATGCAGGTGCAGCAATTTATGCTGCCGGCATGGCTGATACATTGCAACAAGGCATTACCATTGCAAGCGATGTAATCGCCAGTGGCGAGGCCATGACAAAGTTGACGGCATTAGCAGATTTAACCCAGCGCATGGTCAGCTAACTTTAATATTTTTTCATTTATCGTGAATCAAGAAACACCCGACATCCTGAAAAAAATCCTGACTCGCAAACGTGAGGAAGTAAACGAACGCCTGGACAAAGTTTCACTGGCGGAATTGAAAGAGAAAGCAGGAGAGCCAGGGCCTGTCAGGGGTTTTGAGCAAGCCATCCGGGCACGACTCGCGAGCGGGTTAACCGCTATTATTGCCGAAATCAAAAGGGCATCTCCCAGCAAAGGCCTGTTGCGTGAAAATTTTCAACCGGACGCCATTGCCCGAAGTTATACCGCTAACGGCGCGACCTGTTTATCGGTTCTAACCGATATAGATTACTTTCAGGGCAGTGATGCCTTTCTGACATCTGCACGTGCGGCTTGTTCAATACCGGTATTGCGTAAAGATTTTTTTATTGACCCTTACCAGTTATATGAAGCGCGTGTTTTAGGTGCTGATTGCATACTGTTGATAGTCTCGGCATTGAATGACGATCAATTAGTTACATTGGCAGCCCTGGCAAGTGAACTGGACCTGGATGTATTGATTGAAGTGCATGATGCCGGGGAACTGGAAAGGGCGCTGAAACTTGATTTAAAATTAATTGGTATCAATAACCGGAACTTAAGAACCTTTGAGACGAGCCTGGAAACAACAACATCGCTATTGCAACAAATTCCCGGAGATAGAATCGTAGTCACCGAGAGCGGCATTCATAGCAAAGATGATATTAAATATATGCAGGATAACGGGGTAAATGCATTTTTGATTGGCGAGGCATTTATGCGTGCTAGTGATCCCGGCAAAAAACTGGCGCAGTTATTTCAGGATATTTAACTTTTTAGCGTTACTGAAAAAAATTCCAGTGATAAGAAAAAAATAGACGGGATTTACGGGATTAACAGGATTATGGCTGGGTTATCCTGTCAATCTATTTGCAGCTAACTCATCGCGTACCATTAACCACCAGGCTACGACCATCAATTTGAATCAGGCCCTGGCCCTCCAGATTTTTCAGTACTTTACCCGCCATTTCACGTGAACAGTTTACAATCTTGCCCAGTTCTTCCCGGGATATTTTAATCATCATGCCATCGGGGTGGGTAATAGCCTCGGAATCAGTTGCCAGCTCAAGTATTGCCCGGGCGATACGGCCGGTGACATCAAGAAAGGCAAGTTGGCCCAGTTTGCTGCTGGTTTCACGCAGGCGATCCGCTATTTGACTGCCTAGCTGCATCCACAAGTCATGGTGTTCTTTGCACAAATCGAGGAACTTGTTGTAAGAAATCGAGGCGATTTTACAATCGGTCCTGGCCCGGATCCAGGCACTACGCACCTCCTGGTTACCAAACAAACCAAGTTCTCCAAAAAATTTGCCTGGGCCCAGGTAAGCCAGAATTAATTCATCCCCGGATTCGTCTTCCACGTAAACGGTGACTGAACCTTCGGTGATAAAATAAAGGTATTTCGGCATTTCACCGGCCCTGACAATAAAATCCTTGGCTGCGTGTTTTCGCTCTATGGCGTTTGCAAGCATGAGCTCAAGTTCAGGTGTAATCTGTGATGGCAGCAAACGTGACATATGGTGATCCCTGTTGTTTATATTGCCTGGTCGGCTTAAACGGCCTGTTTGGCCAAGCTGACTGTATAACCAGTGTTTTTTAAATCCAGCAGCTCGAATATACTCTATTAGACCAGATTTCGGGAACATAACTTAAAGCCTATGAATATAAAAATACGATGGACTGGCGCGGCCAGTTTCGCGGCAGATTCGGAGAGTGGCCATACTGTGCAAATGGATGGCCCGCCAGAGGCGGGTGGTAGCAACCAGGGCCCCCGCCCTATGGAGATGATATTAATGGGTTTGGGTGGCTGTGCCGCATTTGATGTCGTGAGTATTTTGCACAAAGGCAGGCAGGAAATTGTCGATTGTGTGGCCACTATTGAGGCCGAGCGGGCACCCGACATACCAAAGGTATTTACCCGAATCCATGTACATTTCACCGTGACAGGCCATAATCTGGTCGCTGACAAGGTATCGCGGGCAATCAGCCTTTCAGCCGAGAAATATTGTTCTGCCTCGATAATGTTGGCTAAAACAGCAGAAATGAGCCATGATTTTGAGATAATTGAGGCCAGCTAACCCCAAAAGTTGATAAAATGCAGGATTTACGACTGATTTAGCAAGTTTATGATTGGCGGACAAGGGCCTGTTTGTTTTAGAATCCCCCACCCGTTGACTATCTGGCGCTGTGTCTGATGCGATAGCCAATTCTCCATGTGGACTGAAATAGCATTTCAGGCAGTAATAAAATTTTTAGCAGGTGAGTATGAATGTTTGAAACGAATGACCAGGAAAAAGAAGTCGCCAACCTTATTATAGAATCACTCAATCTTGAGGATACCGAATTAAACGATATCGACCCTGATGCTGCCTTATTTAAAGATGGCCTGGGGCTTGATTCAATTGATGCGCTAGAGTTGTCCATGGCCATCTCGCAAAAATATGGCTTCAAGATAAAATCCGACGATAAGGATAATGCCGATATTTTTGCGTCCCTGCGAGCATTGGCAAAACATGTCGAAACCAACCGCGTCTGACCGTTAAACTACACAATCATGCGGACAGTCAATTTTGCCTGTTTAGCATCAGTAAAAAATGGCCGGGTAACCGTGTGCGCATATTTCTGTTAATTTTATTATTGCTTGCCTATCCCCTGGTCGCCCATGCCCTGATTATTTACGGTATACCTAACGTGGCTGTTATTTTACTGGTATCACTGGGCCTGTTCTCCGTTATTTCGGGATTATTTAAAGGCGCAAGCAAGCAGCCCGATCGATTAAAGATGTTGATTTATGGTGCGATCATTTTATGGGGCATCACAAACCTGGTAACCAGCTCATTCCAGGTATTGTTTGTGCCGTCAGTCGTCATTAACTTCGTCATCGCCCTGGTGGTTGCCGCCAGCTTGCGCAAGGGCGCCATGCCAATGATGGAAATGATTATCCGTTTCAGCGCCGTGGCTGAACTGCCACAGATAATAATTCGCGAGGCCAGGATATTAACCATCATTTGGGTAGTTTTCTTTATTGTGATGGCCATTATTTCCCTGACACTTGCCATTTGGACAAATTTAGCAACATGGTCGTTATTTGCCAATGTGCTTTATTTCGTTATTCTGGCTTTAATGATTTTAATAACCCATGGATACATGCGTGTTCGTTATCGAAAGCTGGGGGTGCCAATTAATTGGCAGAGCGCCAATGAAATGATGCGCATGTATTCTTCCCTGCGCAAAACCGAACGTAATAAAGATCAGGCCTTGAACCGGGGCCAGGATGAATAAGGGCAAAACAGCAGATCGTTTGTCATTTTTCTGTGCCGGCAGTCCAGAAGATATTGTCGTGATTGATAATGGCAAAGAAATTAATCGTGCCCAGTTTGCTGCCCGGGCGCTGGATCTTGCCAGACAATTACCCGAAAAGTCTTATATCATTAACCATTGCCAGAACCGGTATCACTTTATGCTTGGCCTGGCAGCGGCGTTACTAAAAAAACAAGTTAGCCTGTTCCCTCCCAGTAAAATCCCGCAGGTAATAAAACGCCTGATTAGCCAGTATCCAGATGTGTATTGTTTGTCTGACCAGGACGAAACACTTGCAGGCATGGACAACCTGAGAATGCCTGAACAAACAAACATCGAGAGTAATGAGAAAAATATTGCGGAACTGGTTTTTCCGGCCGATCAGATCGTAGCTGTTGCTTTTACGTCCGGCAGTACCGGTGAACCCAGGCCATATACAAAAGTCTGGGGTGGTTATATCCGTGAAGCTATTGGTGCCGGCAAAGCCCTGGGGCTTGATGCAAAAAAAGGGGGCTATCTGGTTGCGACCGTACCGCCGCAACACATGTATGGTTTTGTTGCTTCTATCATGCTGCCATTGCAATACCGGTATACTATTAACGCGGGCCAGCCTTTTTTCCCGGAAGATATAAAACATGAAGTTGCGGCCCGTTCCCAAGCCGCACTGCTTGTAACAACACCGATTCATTTACGCGCCTGTGTTATGGAGCAAACGAAAATTGATGGCCTGGAAATGATTTTATCGTCTACTGCACCCCTTGATGCCTCGTTATCGAATGATGCCGAGGCCTTGTTTGCGACCCAGGTTCGGGAATTTTATGGCAGCACTGAAACAGGCGCCATCGCCGCACGCAGACAGACTGAGAACGATGTCTGGAAAACTTTTGCGGGCGTTACCGTAGCCTTGACCGATGAAGGATTTGCGGTTGATGCAGATTATTTTTATCAGTCGCCCATGTTGTTACCGGATAATGTTGAGGTTCATAATGAGCGCGAATTTGTACTATTTGGCAGGAATACGGATTTAATCAAGATTGCGGGTAAACGTGCTTTGCTCAGCGACTTGAATCATTATTTACTGGCCATTGATGGCATCAAGGATGGCGCGTTTTTTATGCCGGATCCGGATAACCATAGTGAGCCAGGGCACCGGGAAACGAGGCTGGCTGCTTTTGTCGTGGCACCGGATATGTCCAAAAATGAATTACTGGATCAATTGCGCACCAACATTGATTCTGTGTTTTTACCCAGGCCACTTAAATTTGTTGAAACCTTGCCGCGCAATGAAACTGGCAAATTACCCCGTGGCAAATTGCTCGAATTATTAGACCAGAAAACCACCACAAGTTAATTTTAGTGTCGCTGAAAAATTATCATTTTTTTATATTAGATTAAGCCATGTTTCGGATTCTCGTTTTACACTATTCCCAGAGTGGGCAACTGGACAAGATTGCCAGGTCTGTGCTGGCACCACTTGAGGCACAAGATGCAGTAGAAGTGGTCTGGCAGAACCTGCAGCCCGAACGAGCCTACCCGTTTCCCTGGCCATTTTGGCAATTCTTTGACACATTTCCCGAGTGTGTTTACCTGGATCCGGCGCCGATCAAACCATTGACGATAGATACCGACCAGGAATTTGATTTGGTCATCATCGCCTACCAGGTCTGGTTCTTGTCACCCTCATTACCCATTGTTGCATTCTTGCAATCAGCAGATGCCAGGAAATTACTGGCCAATAAACCAGTCGTTACCCTGATCGGCTGTCGCAATATGTGGTTGTCGGCCCAGGACAAAATGCAGGCTATGTTGGCCAGGCTTGGCGCCAAACTGGTGGATAACGTGGTTTTGCAGGACCAGGGGCCACCCTGGGCTACCTTTATTACTACACCCAGGTGGGTTTTGACTGGTAAAAAAGATGGATTTTGGGGTATATTCCCGCCCGCGGGCATAACTGAACATGAAATTATTTCGGCAAATCGCTTTGGACGGGCTCTCGCTCTGGCCTTGCCTCTGCTACAATCCGGACATCTTGGGCCCTTTTTGACGGGCCTGGGCGCAGTTAAAGTGAACCCAGGTTATATCGCTGGTGAAAGATTAGCCCACCGCAGCTTTAGAGTGTGGGGCAGGTTGCTGCGCGCCATGGGGCCGGCAGGAAGTCCTGGGCGCAGGGCTGTATTGGCACTTTACATCATATTTCTGGTGGCCTTGATCCTGACGGTTTTACCCTTGGGGATACTGCTCCGGGCCCTGATTCGGCCATTTATGCGGTCAAAACTGGCACAGCAGGTAAAGCAACTGGAGGCGCCGTCCGGGTCTTCGACTGAAAGACTGGGGACGATTTAACGCTTTATTGACTGGAGTTGCCTATAGGGAAAAGGGCAGGGAGAGGGGCGCTGGTACAAATAGTGCGTAGAAGTAAAGTATATAAGAGACTAGAAAGCAGTAAATTTGAATGCTTTCATCATAATTATTATTAGATTGCAGGTTTTGGTTTTATAAAGAATTACGTATGAAAGCATTCATAACGGATATCGCAGGATTTTTACCTAACGACCCCGTCGATAATGACCATATCGAGGCGGTGTTGGGCATGGTCGCGGGCAAGCCTTCCCGATCCAGGAAAATTGTTCTGCGCAATAACAAAATCACCTCGCGTTATTACGCCATAAACCCTGCTACAGGAAAATATACCCATAGCAATGCCCAGCTTGCCGCCGAGGCGGTTCGCGCTTTGATGCTTAAGGCAAACACCAGTCTTGAAGACATAAGCTGTCTTTGTGTCGGTACGACCAGTCCGGATTTAATGATTCCCTCCCATGGTTCAATGGTGCACGGGGAACTGCAATCCCCCCCTTGTGAGGTCTATTCTGCCGGTGGCGTCTGTACCGCCTCCATGTCTGCCTTGAAACATGCGGCACTGAGTGTGTCCATGGGCGATCACGACAGCGCAGTGACTGTGGCCTCAGAATTTTCTTCCAGGTTTATGCGGGGTAAGAATTTTGGACCGGAAATAGATACCAAAATTGAGTCTCTGGAAAAAAAACCGGAACTGGCTTTTGAGAAAGATTTCCTGCGCTGGATGCTCTCGGACGGTGCCGGCGCTTTAATGATTCGATCACAACCAAAAACAACAGGGTTGTCGCTGGCAATTGACTGGATTGATTACCTGTCTTATGCCGGCCAGATGCCGGTTTGTATGTATAGTGGTGGCAATAAACGTGAAGACGGTTCAATGATGAGCTGGGAAGAATATGATGATCCCCTGGATATTATCAGGACCAGTGCCACGGCAATTAAACAGGATGCCCGGGTCTTAAATGAACAAATTCTGCCTGTCACCGTGGGGCTAGGGCTTGCGGCAAGCATTAAAAAACACAATCTTAAGGTTGATGAAATAGACTGGTTCTTGCCTCATTATTCTTCTGACTATTTCAGGGCTCGGGTTGATGCAGAAATGGAGAAAACCGGCTTCAGGATTCCTGACGATCGCTGGTTTACCAATCTTTATAAGGTGGGCAATGTCGGCTCAGCTTCCATGTTTCTCATACTCAATGAGCTTGTTGATTCAGGTAAGTTAAAAAAGGGCGACCGTCTGTTGTGTTATATCCCCGAGAGTGCGCGATTTAGTGTCAGTTATATGCACCTGACGGTAGTGTAAAACCTGAAAGTCTGGCGATAAAAATCCATGAAGAAGAAAGATGTTCCCCAAGAGCATGATATGTATGGTGACCATCTGCGTGCCTGTTATGCCCAGGATGAAAAAGGCAATTATGAAATTGTCACCAGTGCCGGTTGGGACGTTGAGTCTGTCGTTAATACCCAGGCCAATAACGAAATTCGTAGCGAAGCCGAGCAGAGCAGGCTTGCCGTTATTGCTGGTTTATCCAGTCCATTGGAATTTCATATGAAACGACGCCAGATGACACCCTCAATGCTGGCGGCCAATGCCGGTATCTGGCTATGGCGGGTTAAACGACATTTAAAGCCCGCAGCTTTTAATAAACTGAATAATAAAGTGCTTGCGTGTTATGCCGAGGCATTGGTTATGACCGTAGCGGAATTATTGCAGGTGCCAGATGAGGTCGTAAAGGATATTGCCTACCGTGGATAGCGCTGTCGTTAAAAATAAAAGCATGTTGAATAAGGAATTCCAGCATCATCATGCTGCTCACTGTGAGAGTGGCGCCGTGGCGACTTTGTTACGTAACAATGGTTTTGAGCTGAGTGAGGCAATGGTGTTCGGTATTGGCAGTGGCCTTTTTTTTATCCATATACCCTGGCTAAAACTTGCCGGTTACCCGGTGACTGCTTACCGGGACAAACCCCACAGTATTATAAAAAACATTTGCAAAAGACTGGGCGTGCGAATGAAGTCGCAAAAATTTCGTACACCGGAACTCGGGGCCAGGGCACTGGACGAATTGCTGGATAAAGGTATACCCGTCGGCCTGCAAACAAATGTTTACTGGTTAACGTATTTTCCGGATGACATGCGTTTTCATTACAACGGTCATAATATTGTTGTTTATGGCAAACAGGGCAATGATTATTTGATCAGCGATCCGGTGTCAGATCATGTGGTGACGTGTTCAGCAGAGGACTTGCAACGGGCGCGATTTTCAAAAGGCATGCTGGCACCCAAAGGCCTGGTTTATTACCCGGAGGTTATTCCTGAAAATCCGGACCTGGAACATGCCATCCCCCCGGCAATTCGCAGTACTGTCAAAAGCATGCTGGATATTCCTGTTCCCCTGATGGGTGTTCGGGGGATACGATTCCTGGCAAGACGTATGGAGCATTGGCCGACAAAGTACGGACTTAAAAATGCAGCCAGGCACGTGGGCAATGTTATTCGCATGCAGGAAGAAATTGGTACTGGCGGTGCTGGTTTCAGGTTTATTTACGCAGCATTTTTACAGGAGTCTGCCGCTATAATTAACAACGAAGCGTTGTTGACCATTTCGCAAGAACTCAGTGATGTCGGCGATCGCTGGCGTGAATTTGCCGTGATGGGTGCCCAGATTGTACGTCAAAAAGAAAAATCAGCATCTGCATATAAAAATCTTGCGGCGATAGTACGGGAGTGTGCCGATGGCGAAGAGGCTATTTATAAAAAATTACGCCAGGTCGTTTAAGTTTAGTATTCTAATTTATTTTATATTATTTAAGTAAACTCTGATCAATATATATTTGTCATTATATATTTGTCATTCCGACCGAAGCGGAGGAATCTTGTCACTTCCTGATGCTACTGAAGTTCCGTGGGTTGAGATCTTTCCACTGTGGTCGAGATGACTATTGATCAAATCTTTCTTGATATTTTTCTTGCTCAGCTTCCGTAGACCCGAAATAATACACACATGGTTTCCCCTGCATCATTTCTCACGAGGTGCAGGTATTGTCTGTCGTGTTTATGCTTGCAGGAAAACTGTCGGCTGATACCATAAGCAGAAGCCGTGAAATATGCGCCGGAATACTGGACGTAATCTTGTACCTGGCAATTACCTGACTTATCAGTAATTTTTGCAGACTCAGACTTGCTAATATTATATCCGGGCAAAAGGGTGATGGGCTTGTCGCTGTCGATAAAATTGTCCAGATAATTTATTACCATTGCGGCCCAGTCTGTATTATCCATGGCGCTGTTAGTATTGATTAGCTTTACCAGGTTAATTTCTCCCAATGCCGCTTTCTCCTGGCTAGTCATAAGTAACCAGCCAGCACCTTGTCCCGGTATCACACCAGCGTTTTTTGCCATTTTCAGGAATAGGGGGCAGGCGGCATTGGCTGTTTCGTCAAAACCACCTACAAGAGTGTATTTGCATGCACCGTTTGTTAAATCAGAAATGGCGAGTGTTAGTGCCACCTCCAGGGAGAATTCATCTCTCGAGACTGTCAGGTTGCGCGAATTCAGGCCCAGTATTTTTGCCACATAAAATGCAGTCGTGTTTGCCGATGAGTTGATAAAATCAAATGGTGCAGCCAAACCACAGACGGGCGGTGAAACTTGTTCAAATAATTTCTTGTTTTTGCTGACATCGCCTTGTCCTGTTGCGCTATACAAACGAGTTTCTTGCTGTAAAAATTTCCCCGGGACTTGTGCCGGAGTTTGAGCCAGGGATTGGTTCAGTGTTTGGGCGCCAATGACCCCCAACTCGACAAGGTGCGATGCCTGGCGAAGTGGCTGGCCGCAAAGTTTTTTTATAATTGGTTTAAGATCAGGCGCCGCATATCCTGCAGTTAATACTTTATGGTGTTCGGTTGCTGTTTCACCAAACGGATTGACACACGTCGCAGCACTGACGAAAATTTTAGTGCCTGTACTCATGATGTTTCAGACCCATAACGCATTAACAGGGCCGCGTAATTGCCGCCAAAACCAAAATAGTTTGACAAAAAATAACCGGACTCCATTTTAATCGATTGGGCGAGCGGGTTTATTGCCAGTGCCGGGTCGCTATTTTTAAATCCTGCAGTTGCCGGCAGGAACCCTGCCTGTAAACAAGCAAACAAGCCGATAGTTTCGACAACGCCGCAGGCACCTAGCGTATGCCCAAAATACCGTTTGAGAACAGTTATGGGCGGCGTGGCCTGGCCAAAAATACGGTTGAGGGCGGAGGCCTCAGCCGCATCATTATCAGGACTGCCGGTGCCATGGGCTTTGATAAATTTTATATCTGTTGATTTTATACCTGCAGTTTTCAGTGTTTGCTCGATGACCTGTTGCATCATGATGCCATCCGGGCTGGCGCTGGTAACATGGTGGGTATCACACAAGTTCGCACCACCAAGAATTGTTAAGGCTTTTGAATCTTTTTCAGGATGATTATTCCTGGCTTCAATAACAATTGCGCCGTAGGCTTCTCCGATTTGTAATCCACTACGATCACTATCGAATGGACGGCAGCCTTTTTTGTCAAGCAACATAAGTGACTGGAAGCCACTCAAGGCAACGGCACATAAGCCTTCGGCACCAACTACAATTACCCGTTTAATCTCACCACGGGCGATCATTTCGTGGCCAAGGATTATGGCATTGGCACTGGATGCACATGCTGTATGGACAGAAAAAGCCGGACCCCCTATGCCGAAATAGTTGATAACAGGATTGAGAACTAAACCACCGTACCCGGCAGAGGCTATTTCGTTTTTACTGTGTTTATGCCGCAGTCGAAATTCAGATTCTGCGGCAAACATAAAACCGGATGTGCCAATGATGAGCCCGCAATCAGTCAACGACCCTTTAGTACCAGACTGTTCCAGGGCCTGTTTTATAACCTTTATGATTAACTGGATCTCGCCAGCATAACCTTTATCCAGGCCAGTCCTGTCGATCTCATTAACCAGGTAGTGTTC
>VAPH01030845.1_pt1 | contig 25230 bp, 18 predicted proteins | sample 3393861 | NCBI WGS metagenome assembly VAPH01 (sample SAMN08290439, study PRJNA428436) | hydrothermal vent metagenome | isolation source: Deep-sea hydrothermal vent chimney | place: Atlantic Ocean: South-mid Altantic Ridge | reverse complement strand
GATGCGGTGACCACGCCATATCAATCAGCCACCCAGCTAGATATCCAGGAAGGTGACCTGGCTATCGTCGTTGGTGTCGGCGGAGTCGGCGGTTACGCCGTGCAGGTTGCCAGTGCCATGGGTGCAAAGGTTGTCGCCATTGATGTCGTGCAGGATAAGCTTGAGAGCCTGCGGGATTATGGCGCTGATCTGATTCTGAATTCACGTGACATCAGTGGTCGGGATCTGAAAAAGGCCGTTAAGGCATTTGCCAAAGAAAATGGTCTGCAGCAGACAGAATGGAAAATATTTGAATGCTCCGGCACCGCCCCGGGGCAGGTAACAGCCTATGGCCTGCTGACCTTCGGGGCCAGGCTCGCGGTGGTTGGCTTCACCATGGACAAGGTGGAAATACGCCTGTCAAACCTGATGGCCTTTCATGCAACGGCGGTTGGGAACTGGGGCTGTTTGCCTGAATATTACCCGCCGGCACTGGACCTGGTACTGGATGGGAAAGTATCCATGGGGCCATTCATACGGAAATACCCGCTGGCACAGATCAACGAAGTGTTCAAGGCAGCGCATGCGCATGAGATTACGCAGCGGCCAGTCCTCATACCCTGAGACCTATTGGATGTGATATGACTGAAACAGCCCTTGATACCCCTGACGATTTGCTTGTGCCACTGGGTCGCAAGGTGAAGGTGCTACGTGCCGGTCGCGGCATGACACGCAAGATGCTGGCGGCTGACTCGGCTGTTTCAGAACGTTACCTGGCTCAGCTTGAACAGGGCAAGGGCAACATCTCGATTGGCCTGTTGCAGCGGGTGGCAAAAGCCTTGCGAACTGACATTGCAGACCTGCTGCAGACAGGCAATGAGATCAGCGCTGAACAAGTCTTGATCACTGAATTTGTGCATGGCCTGGATAGTAAAGACCAGCATCGTGCCCTGCAATTGCTTTATCAGAACTTTTCTACTGTGCGGGATTGCAAGCGTATTGCACTGGTTGGTATGCGTGGCGCGGGCAAGACCAGCCTTGGTATGCGCCTTGCCGAGCAACTCGGTGTGCCTTTTGTACAAATGGGAACTGAAGTTGAAAGGTTGGCCGGTATGCCGGTCTCGGAAATTCTTTCCCTGTCAGGCCAGGATGGTTATCGTCGCCTGGAAGAGAAAGCACTGTTGGAAGTGTTGGCTCGGCTGGAAAAATGTGTCATCGAGACCGGCGGAAGTATTGTTTCTGAGAGCAGTGTATTTAATGTACTGCTCACGACCTGCAAGGTGATCTGGATCAAGGCGCTGCCTGAGGAACACATGCAGCGCGTCGTTGACCAGGGTGACCTGCGGCCGATCGAGAGCAATGATCACGCGATGGCTGATTTACGCCGTATTCTTGAAGCTCGCGAGCCATTTTATGCGCAGGCGCATGCGGTTATCGATACCTCGGGCAGCAGCCTGGAAGAGAGTTTCCAACAGTTGGTTTCTGCATTGTCCTAGTATGCTGAAGCGCGTGATTTTCCGCTAATCACTCGACAGTTTTTACCTCGGCTAGATCAACCGTCATCAACTTCCCAGTTAGTTGTGTAAAGGTGGCGACCTGGCGCCTGAACAGAGCGGCATCAAAGCGCTCAATACCGGAGGAAGTTGCCCAGTAAGCACCCATGAACCCCATGATGGCAAAAGCCGGCAGCCTCCGTGACGGCGCAAACTTTGCCATTCCAAACCAGCGGCCCTGGCTTTGGCCATGGACACCCGGGCGCGCCACGTTACGGACAAAGGCAGAGGGCAAGTTGTTATCTTTTACAGCCTGAATAGCAAGCGTGACCATCCTGTCATTGTTGCTTGTCCAGATCTGTGAAGGATAAACACGACCACTTTCCAGCAGCGTATTGCCGTCTTCAACATATTCAATCTGTCCAAGATGCTCCATGCCGATGACTGCGACGATCGGGGTGCGGGCATCCGGATTCCTGGCGAACCAGTCCTGCTCCGCAAACGCTTTTTCCTGGCCGGGCATGAAATGGCGGGAATCCAGGAATACCATCAAGGTACGCGGTCTTTGTGCTTGCGGAATTCGCGCCATGTACCTGATCACAGCCAGCAGTCCAAACGCGCCGTTTTCCTGGGATATAGAAGGGCCATCGGTGTGAGTGATAAGCTGGATCTGCTCATCTTCGGCAGAACCATAGTTTTTGCCTGGCAGGTAGCCGACGAGTTGATAAGCCGTGCTGGTGACTGTCGTTGCTTCGAGCCTCAGGGTTGCCGGGGCACCCGCCCTGGCATCCTGGATAACTTTTTTGCCAGCGCTGCGGTCGAGAAACAGTGACGGTACAGCGTAAATTGAAGGCACCGGAAATGTGTACATGCCGGCCATCAGATCCCGGCCTGCATCAAATACAAAAATAGCGCCGGCCGCTTCACCCCGAGTTGCGATTTCAATAAATGCCGGAACCTGTACCTGCTGTAAAAAAATGTTCTGGCTCTGGAAGTTGCTGAAATCATCACTTATCGGACGGCCATATTCGGGAAAGCTTTCCCAGGCACTGCGGTATTCATAGTCACTGTTGCTGAGCTGTTTAACCAGGGCCTGATCGACCTTTGTTCTGAACACCACTATTTTGTTAGTTATATCACCCGGCGGATTCTCTGCATCGTAATAAACAAGTTCTGCGGTGATGCCGTTTGCGCCGGTGGAGCCGGAGTTCGCGCCATAGTTCGCCACCTCGACCTCTTGTCCGGCCGACACGAGTGACCAGTTCGTACGATCCGGCCATTCACTGCTGAACCAGCGTTGGAAAGACCATTGGTTGCGCTGGATATCGACCACGCCATACTCGCGCAGTTTGTCTTCGACGAAACCCACAAATTGCTGCCAGGACGGATTCCCGGTAAACGCAGGGCCCTTTTCGTCTTTAATCTCGTGCCACTTGATCGCTTCTGCTTCGGTCAGGACCCAGTCATCCCGGACATTGCTGAGAGAGTCACTGGATGCGCCTTGCGAATAATCTGCTGCGACCAGGCCGGAGCCGGCGAATGCCATGGCTACCACGGCCCAGCCGAGTAAAATCCTAGCCCGCATTTTGCGAGACCAATGATTGGGCCTGGTGAACCCCTCCCATCATTCGTATTGCCAGGAAAGCGTCAGCCCGAAAGTTCTTGGTGGTCCGTAACGTGAAATACCGGTACGGGCCCCGACTTGCACCTGGCTGCGGTATAACTCGTCGGTGGCATTCTGTATCCAGAGTGCGATTTCGAAACTTCCGATGCTTGGCTGATAAGAGATCCGACCGTCGAGTATTCCGTAGCCGGCCTCTTTGCCCTCCGGCGGATTGGTCAGCTCGAAATAGTGACTGCCTTTGTATCGGTAGTTGGCACCAATACTGAAGGTGCCAACGTCACCAGCGGAGAACCGGTAATCAGCAGATAAGGTATATGCGCTGGTCGGTGAGAGGGGCAATTTGTTGCCGGTAAGATCTTTGAATCCGGGGGCAATGCCGGGTATATCATTGAGAAACTTCGTCAGTTTAGTATCGAGATAGGTGTAATTGGCACCCAGGGTCAGTCCTTCAACGGGCAGCCATTGTATGCTTGCCTCGGCACCGTTAATGACTGCATCAGCTGCGTTCAGGATAATGACGATTGCCGATGATTGATCACCCGGCACACTGAGTATGCGCTGCCGGAACTGCAGGTCTTTGAAGTCGGTACGAAAGCCGGTGAGATTGACCTGTAATGTGTCTTGGAACCATTGGGTTTTCGCGCCAATCTCGTAGCTCCATGCTGTCTCGGGGTTGAATGGGACGACGGCTGCCGCTGCGCTGGGAGCAAATCCCTGGAAGCCGCCACTTTTGTAACCCTTTGACACAGATGCGTACACAAGCGCGCTCGGTGTGACGAAATAATCGACGACAAACTTTGGTGTGAATTCACTCCAGCTATCATCCGCGACTATGGAAAATTCTTCCTTCGCAGGGTTCAGTGTATCCGCAGTTCCACCGGATGCATCCGTCACGTTGAGGCCAAAGTCCTTTTTGTCGGTGGTATATCTCCCACCCAGGGTTAAATTCAACCGGTCGGTTACCGCGTAGGTTAACTGACCAAAAATTGCGGAGCTTTTCGTTACGTTACTTTGATCAAAGCTTGATTTAGAGGTGCTGCCAAGCAGTGATCTGTCACGAATTGACAAGCGATTGGTGTCTTCCTTGGAGAAGAAGGCCCCAACCACCCAAATCCACTTGTCATCGGAGGGTAGTGAAGACAAGCGAAATTCCTGCGATAACATATCGTAATCTTCGTTTGTATTATCGACGGAAAGGAACCCTCTGGGCTTTCCATTTGCATCAAAAGACGAATCCAGCGGTATGCCCACTACGTCCTGGCTGTGCTTGAACTTCACGTTGCGGTAAGCGGTCAGTGAGGTAAACGTGCCGATGGATGTATCCCAGTCCACCCGCGCAGAATATCCGAAAATATCCCGGTCAAAAAAACCATCAACGTTGGTCTGGACGTTGCGTGGATCCGGATCGGGAAAAAATCCCAGATATGCCGTGAATCCAGATGCCGGCGCAACCTTCCGGGATATGCCAAATATCCTGTCTCGTGAGGCGTCGGCACTCAGGAGCACCGTGAGATCATCTGAAGGGGTAAACAGTAGCTGGCCACGCGCACTGACATTATCAGCGGTATCTACGTCATTTCCGGTTCTCAGGTTTGTCTGGAAGCCGTCACGATCCCTGGTGCTGAATGAAAAACGGCTATTCACGTTTTCAGCCAGGGGGGTGTTGAACATGCCACGCGTTTCCAGCAAATTGTAATTACCGACACCGATTCGAAGATACGCGTCTGTTTCCGGTGCAGGTTTTTTACTGATATAGTGGATGGCACCACCCACGACGTTCTTGCCAAAGAGGGTGCCTTGTGGGCCATGCAAAACTTCGATACGCTCAAGATCAAACAGATCAAATGCGGACCCACCCGCTCGCCCCATGTAAACCTCATCAACAAACACGACCACCGAACGGTCACTGCCGGCATCGCGATCTGTAGAGCCGATTCCGCGCAATGTGAGATTGGGGGAAGCCGGTCCAAAATCGGCCACGCCGAGGCTCGGCGTTAAACTGACGACATCAGCAAGCCCGTTGATGCGAAAATCGGTGATTTTTTCTTCGCTGAATGCGGTGACTGTCATTGGTACGCTCTGCAGTGGTTCGGAGCGTTTCTGTGCCGTTACGATAATTTCCTCGATGGAATTCGCGTAGCGACCATTATTTTTCTCCTGATTGCTTGAGGCGGTCTGGGCTGGCGACGTCTGAGCCTGGGCTGCGGGGATCTTTTGATCCGACGTCGCCTGCAACTTTTTCGGCCCGCCCCCCCCGGCATCGGCCGTGGCGGGTTCAATCGCTACGGTGCGATCGTTTATGAAGTGATACTCCAGCCCGGTACTGGCCAGAAGCTGGCTGAGCGCTTCATCATCAGTATTGGGGGAACGGGTGCCTCCGCTTGCAATGCCGCTTACCAGTTCGGTCCGGTAGACAACCTGCAACCCTGATTGGTCTGCAAATTCATTCAGCGCTTTGTTAAGTGGTTGAGGTGAGATATCGCCACTCAACGTATCATCAGCTACTGCAAGCGAAAATGAGACGAACGCGAATATGCCCAACAATCGGATAGAATTAACTCGTATCATCGATCTTCTCCTCCAGACGTTTCTGTGGCCTCTGGTTTTGTGGCCTCCTAATGATGAAGAGTGTTGAGCGACACTGTTCGGGTACCGGTATGACGAAAATTCAGTTCCTAGAAAGAGTTTGATGATTGAATAATTCGAGTACCATCAGGCTGGCGTTGAATCTTCACTTTCTCCGTGTTGGTCAGGAAAGTAAGTAGTGAGCCGGGGTCATTCGCATCAAAGACGCCACTGAGGTGGATGGATCTGAGATCCGCATCTGCGACCTCCAGGCGATTGAGGTTATAACGATTGAACTCTGCAACGATCTCGCCGAGCGTTTCGCCATCGAAAATCAGGCGCCGCTCAGTCCATGCAACAACCTTTTCGGTCCTGACGTCCCTGGTTTCAATCGCGGTTAAGGTATCCCAAATCCTTGCCTGCTTTCCAGGCGTCAGTTCAATGCCGGTTTGCAATGATCGCTCAGCCCCAGCTTGACCCTGATTCTGAGTGTTCGCAGATACTGGCTGGGAGTCCACTGGATGTTGCGTGCCGGCACGGGTTTCACTGATGGTCACCTTGCCTTCGACTACCGTCACGGTTTCCACATCCTGCTCACGGCGGACATTGAATTGGGTACCGACCGCACGGACCTGGGTCTTCCCGGCGATCACGATAAACGGCCGACTTGGGTCTTTCGCTACGGTGAACAGGGCTTCACCCGCCATCAATTCGACCCGGCGTAGTGTGTCGTCCAATTTGATGCTCAAGGATGTTTCAGTATTCAGATTTACCAGCGATCCGTCGGGAAGGGCAATGGAGCGTTGTTCACCAATCCGGGTAGTTACTACTTCAATGCCCGCAGCGGCAGGCGCCCAGACCAGCCGCCCGCCCGCTATCAGGGCGACTGCCACGATGGCGGCCGCCGCGAAATAATGCCAGGCCTGACGCATTCGCCGCACGGATTCCTGAGTGCCGGAATGATTTGTTTTTCTGAGGTGAATCACGTTGGTACTACTGAGCAAGGCATCGACGTCGATTGTTTTACGGCCATCGATTCCTTCCAATTCTGACCACAGACCAGCAAGATCCAGGTACTCGCGAACATTCGCCGGCGACTCGCGCAACCAATGGGCAAAGCGCTCCCGGTCCCGCGATGAAATCTGCTCTGACTGGAGTTCAAGCACCCAGGCCGCTGCTTCGCGTGTTATCTGATCCAAATTATCGTGACTCGTCATCGTTCCATTCTCGCAAATACTCCCGGCACCGGATCAGGGCTGTTTGCAGGTACTTTTTTATCATGCTCGTCGACACACCGAGGCGTTCGGCTATCTCACTGTAAGTCATACCATCACGTCGATGGTAGATCAGCGCAGCCTGGACATTGGGTGCCATCGTTCCCAGTGCCTGCTCCAGACGCGCAATCCGCTCGCGCAGTTCAGCCAACTCCTCAGTTGTATGTGTCGTGGCCAGCGCTTCAGAGTCTTCTTCAACCACCGAATACGAATCGATTAGAGAAGTTTTTTGCTTTAGCCTGTACTCATAAGCCAAATTGATTGCGATCCGGAACAAGTACGCCTCGGGTTGGCGGATATATTCAGCATTTTTCAAACGCAGCAGGCGTAGAAATGCTTCCTGGGCAAGATCCCGGGCATCATCCGGATTCCTGATCCGGGATGCAAGGTAGCGCTCAACCTGTGCTCGTTTACGCCCAATGGCACGGTTCAGTGCACGCCTGCCTCGGTTCGATTCTGCAGTCAAATTATGAGTCCTCTACAGGGAGAGAGTGTTGAGTACGCTAAATCGGGTACCTCAGTATGGATAAATTTAGCACACCAATGGAATAGGGCTGTAGAGTGGCGACTCACTAGCCAGGCGTTTTTTCACAACTAGAGTGGCGACACCCATTGTTCATAACGGTATTGCGGGGGAGTAACACCCATCACTCACTTGCCCGGGCAGTTAAATTGACTAACACGCCTGGGAAAACCGGAACTCCAGTCGCAACTTAAATATTCACCATCTTACTGGTTGTACTCGACTATTCCGTAGTGCTTTGAGCTTTAGTCTCGACTATTCCGCAATAGCCTGCGATAATGTCAGCTATGAAGCGCGCCCAGCAAGACCTGATCAGCAAGGATTTAACCCGTAAAATGGTTTTTCTCACCGGACCCAGACAGGTTGGTAAAACCAGTCTCGCTTTGGCAATTGCAGCGGAACAAGAGCAGTCTGTCTATCTCAACTATGATAGCTTTTCTCATCGGGAAGTCATTCGCAGGGCAGCCTGGTTGCCGGAGACCCGCCTGCTGATTCTTGATGAACTCCATAAGATGGAGAACTGGAAAAACTACCTCAAGGGAATTTACGACACCAAAGCGAAAAAACTGCAAATTCTGGTTACCGGGAGTGCGAGGCTGGAAACCTTTCGTCAGGGCGGCGACTCACTAGCCGGGCGTTTTTTCAGACACCGGCTGAATCCTTTGTCAATGACGGAAATTCCCGCAGCAACAGAAAAGACATTGAATCGTCTTATGGAACGGGGTGGCTTCCCGGAGCCGTACCTTGCAGATTCGCTGAATGATTCGAATCGTTGGCGATTGCAATATATTGATGGATTGATTCGCACCGATATTCTCGACTTTGAAAAGGTTCACGACTTCAAATCAATACAGCTCACCCTGGAGCTACTGCGCCAGCGGGTTGGTTCCCCGTTATCGTACACTTCGCTGGCCAGAGACGTAGGTTGTTCGCCCAATACAATTAAGCGCTATATCGAAATTTTTGAAGGGCTGTATGTCATTTTTCGTGTCACGCCCCAGCATCGAAATATTGCTCGGTCCATACAAAAAGAAGCAAAGATCTACTTTTACGATAACGGAATGGTTATCGGCAATGAAGGCGTTCGCTTTGAAAACCTGGTTGCTGTCTGTTTGCTTAAACACCTGAATGCGATCGAGGATTACCAGGGCAAAAGAACCAGCCTTAAAACGCTGCGAACCAAGGAAAAAAAAGAGGTGGATTTTGTTTTGGTGGTCGAAAACAAACCTGTCAGCATGCTGGAAGTCAAACTATCTGATACAGACATCAGTCCCACCTTGCGCTATTTCCATAAACGTTATGGAATACCTGCCATACAATTGGTGAAGAACCTGCAACTGGAGCAAGTGGTCGACGGTATAGAACTGCGCAAAGCCGGTCGTTATCTGAGTAATCTGGAAATGTAGCACTGCCGCGGTCTTCTTGGCATGCTTGTCCTGGTTCACCAGTTACCTGTAGGGAACACTGCCTTTCGCAATGGCATCGCGTTGACGTTTATCACCTTGAATTCGTTCACGATTGATGAACTCAATGAATTGCTGCTGCAGCTTGTCTGGTATGTCGACAGACCAGGTAAAGCCAGTTTCGTCACCATCCAGTTGCACAACCCCGCGGCCTTTCCCATAAAAGACATTTATCCGGTCCCTAAGGTCACCCCGCCTGTGGAACAGCATCCGTTCCTGGGCATCTGGCTTGAATAAATTCCGCTTATTCGGTGCAGTGCAGTAGCTATCACTAACCAGATACATGATGGAGCTTAAAACATCGCTTTGTTGCAAGGGTGTGGCTACTTCCCCGCTGGGGAAAGCAGAGTTGGAACTGACCACAATCATCGGAATCAATGCCGGTGCCAACAGACCATATGAGTCGAATTCCTCCGCCTGTACAGGCGTCATGCTACGGTGGTCAGAGGTTATCAACAGAATGCCATTGTCAAAAAATCCTGTTTTCTGCAGCGCGTTATAGAATGCGTAAATTTTTTCATCCGTGTACCGGAAAGCTTTTTGCAAAGATCGTTCACGAGTTTCCGGATGAATATAGGGTTGATGGGTGGTTACGGTCTCGATGGTCAGGAAAAGAGATTTGCCCTGCGTAGCCAGTTCATTTATGAATTCAACAGAGCGATCGAAAAGTATTTCGTCAGAGACCGCCTTGAAGGCAGTTCTCGATCTGCCTTCATAGCCCTCGAAGTCATGTCCTTCAACATAGTCAAAACCAATATCGTTTAACCATTCACGCTTTTTGGCAAAGTCCAGGTTGCCGGAAGTCAGGAAAGCAGAATAGTAACCGTAGCCAGCCAAAAGATCGGGAAGCGTGTTGTCGTTCCCCCAGGCTGTTTCAAAGGGATGGGCTACCTTTCCACCGTCAGCAGGTGCGAACAGCGTGCTTCCTGTAAGCAAGTGTGCCAGTCCGGGATTGGTTGCAAAGTGGTTGGCGAGAAAATTGCTGTAGTAGGTATTACTTTTGGACAGCTTATCAAGATTGGGCAGCAGGTCATTGAAGCCAGTAAGCAGCTTACTTTGATAGTTGGACAGTGACTCGACAACAAGCAGTATGATGTTGGGCTTTTCGCCAAGGCCATCGGAACAGTACTGGGTAGGGCTCTTATAAGCAGAGCTTAGCTTTTTAATGTAGGCATCAGAATACTCCCTTGCCTGGGTATTGCCGCGGTTAACATCAATAAAGTTTTTGTAGGCCCAAGAATGAATATAGGTTGTCCTGACCGGGACAAGGCTAAGAATAAGGAAAACTGCGGTGACAAAAGACAGGATCACCTTTTCTGCAGTAGCAGAGGGTCGGCCACTAAAAACAAATCCTGCGATTACCAGTGCGAGCAGGCCTGCAATATAAAAAACCCAGCCACCGCCCGCGGTGATAAGTGCCTGCGAAATAACCGGTTCAAGTTCAGCGCCATATCGTGTTATATCTTCAAAATAAAGCCGCGTGTCAAACTGCTTATATATACCTATGTCAACGAGATATAGCGCAGCAAGGAAAACCGGTATTATTCTGAACAGAATCCGCAATAAATTACTGCGAACCATGACCGAAAACAATATGGCTGAAAAGATACCAAAGAAAATAATCGCGTCGCTAAGCAATACCAATGAAAAGAAACAATTATCACAAGATACTATGTTGGAAAATTTACTGTTAACGGTGTACGCACGATAAAACAGCGGTATCAGGACGCCAATAGAGAATAAAAGCAGGAACAGTTTATTAACAACAGGTCTGAATTTCATTCTTCGAGTGTTCCCGGCTTTACTTTTCCCACCCAGACGCACCCAACCGGGTCGGCCTTGGGAATGTGTGCAAAGTTACAGTTCAATCCAGGTAGATTTTAATTCAGTGTATTTTTCAAGTGCATGAATGGATTTGTCCCGCCCGTTGCCGGATTGCTTGAAGCCGCCAAAGGGCATTGTCATGTCTCCACCATCCCAATTGTTGATCCACACAGACCCCGCCCTCAGTGCTTTGGCGGTCTTGTGTGCCTTGGAAATATCGCTGGTCCAGACTGCTGCTGCCAGGCCATAATCGCTGGTGTTTGCCAGTTTGATGGCCTCTTCCATGGTGTCGAATGTAATCACGGACAGTACCGGTCCAAAAATTTCCTCGTGAAAGATTTTGCAGGACTCATCCACTTCATCAAAAATGGTGGGTTCAACATAATATCCACCTGATTCCAGGCGCACGCGTTTGCCGCCGTGGATCAGACGGGCACTGCCTTTGCCGTCGTCGATATAGCCGAGCACGCGCTCGAGTTGCTGCGCATCGACGATAGCACCCATGAAGGTGTCCGGGTCCAGCGGGTCCGCCGGTTGCATGGTGTGGCTGGCGGCAATGACCTTGCTGACAAACTCGTCCTTAATGGAGGCCTCCAGCAGCAAGCGTGATGCTGCCGTGCACACTTCTCCCTGGTTGTAGTAAATCGCTGTGGCAGCAGATTTTGCTGCCATATCCATATCAGGACAATCTGCAAAGACAATATTGGGGCTTTTGCCGCCACACTCGGCAAATACACGTTTCATGTTCGATTGCCCGGCGTACTCCAGCAATTTTTTGCCAACGCTGGTAGAGCCGGTGAACGCAATGCAATCAACATCCATGTGCAAGGCCAGTGGTGTGCCTGCTGCCGGCCCGAATCCGGGCAGAACCTGGAACACGCCATCGGGGATACCTGCCTGCCGAGCAAGTTCAGCCAGGCGGATCGCTGTTAACGGTGACTTCTCTGAAGGTTTCAGAATGATGCTGTTACCGGTAGCCAGCGCCGGACCGAGCTTCCAGCAAGCCATCAGCAAAGGGAAATTCCAGGGCACGATGGCAGCAACCACGCCGACCGGTTCGCGCGTAATCAGGCCAATGGCATTACCTGCAGAAGGTGCTATTTCACCGTATATCTTGTCAATGGCTTCCCCGTTCCAGGCAATGCATCGGGCAGAGCCAGTCACATCTACGTTCAGACTTTCACCGATCGGCTTACCCATATCCAATGATTCAAGCAGTGCCAGTTCCTCGGCATGCTTCAGAATCAGATCTGCGAGCCTGACCAGGATTTTTTTGCGCACAACGGGGGGCTTGCCCGACCAGCAGCCTGATTCAAAACTGCTGCGGGCGATCGCGACCGCCCTGTCCACATCGGCCTGGTTGCAGGCGGAAACCTCGGCAAGGACCTGCCCGTTGGCGGGGTTGATGCAGGGGAAAGTAGCGCCTGAGTCAGAGTCCGTATATTTCCCGCCGATGAAGGCGCGGGTTTCTATAGCCAATTCAGCAGCCATGGCGTGCCATTGTTGAGTGGATTTCATGTTTATCCTCGAATTTGGTAACGATCAGATTTTGTCATATGAGAGAATAATACAGCATACAGCGAGCCATTTACCCACGGCATACATAGTCAAATGACGATATAAAACGGGCGTGCATCGGGTTAGCCTGAGTGAATGGAAATGACTGCAATACAGTGGGGTCGAAACAGCCCAGGGCATGTATGATGGCTGCTGTTCAATTGCAAATACCCATACCCGGAGTTTTCAATCAGCACATGAGTTCCATTCAAGATACACTCCGGCAGGTGTTTGGCCTGGCTCAGTTTCGCCCGTTTCAGCAGGATATTATCGAGCAGGTAGTTGCAGGCGGGGATGCGTTTGTGCTGATGCCCACCGGTGGGGGTAAATCGCTGTGCTATCAGTTGCCGGCACTGCACCGACCGGGTCTCGGGATCGTCGTTTCACCGCTGATTTCCCTGATGAAAGACCAGGTGGATGCGCTGGTTGCCAACGGCGTGAGCGCAGCGATGTACAACTCCACACTGGATGCCGACGAGGCAAGAACGGTGCTGGCCCGTCTTCACAATGGTGAACTGGATCTGCTCTACGTGGCGCCCGAACGGATGATGAGGCCCGCGTTCATCAACAGCCTGGCGCAGATTCCTCTGGCCCTGATCGCCATTGATGAAGCGCACTGCGTTTCACAATGGGGGCACGATTTCCGGCCGGAATACGCGGCGCTGGGTGAACTGCGCACGTATTTTCCCGAAGTACCTTTCATAGCGCTCACTGCCACTGCTGATCCGCAGACGCGTGAAGATATTGTGCACGTATTGGCTTTGCATGAAGCGCGGCAATTCGCCACCAGCTTCGACCGGCCCAACATCCGGTATTCGGTGTTGGAGAAACACCAGCCACGTCGCCAGTTGTTACGTTTCCTGGGTGGCCAGGGCGATAGTTCCGGCATTATTTATGCACTGTCAAGAAAGCGTGTGGAGGAGATTGCGGCGTTTCTTTGCGAACATGGGTTCTCGGCCGCCGCCTACCACGCAGGCCTGTCAGCCGATCTGCGCAAATCCGTGCAGGATCAATTCATTCGTGATGATCTGCCCATCGTGGTCGCAACGGTGGCCTTCGGCATGGGCATCGACAAGCCCAACGTGCGCTTTGTTGTGCACTATGATCTGCCCCGGCACATGGAGGGTTACTACCAGGAAACCGGCCGCGCCGGCCGGGATAGCCTGCCCGCCGAGGCCCTGTTGTTGTTCGGTATACAGGATGTGGCGACGGCACGTTACCACCTGGAGCAAAGTGGCAACGAGAACCAGCGTCGCATAGATGCACACAAGCTGAATTCAATGGTTGGCTTTGCCGAAGGCCTGACCTGCCGGCGCCGGGTATTGCTCGGTTATCTTGGTGAGCAACTGGAAACCGATTGCGGCAACTGCGATATTTGCCTGGATCCGCCGGAACGATATGACGCCACCGAGGCGGCACGCAAAGTGCTGTCCTGCGTGTATCGCGTCAGGCAGGGCTTTGGCATCAAACACGTCGTGGATGTATTGCGTGGAGCGGATAACGAGCGTATCAGGAAATTCAACCATGAACATCTCACAACTTACGGAATTGGCATGGAGTACAGCCATGCAGAGTGGGTCTCGCTCGTGCGGCAGTTAATTCATCGTGGCTACCTGATCCAGGATATTGCAGCATTTTCAGTTCTCAGGTTAACGTCCCAGGCGCGTCACCTGCTGCGGAATGAGGGCACGCTGGAACTTGCCAGGCCACGCATACAGGCGAAGAAGGTGAAGCACAAGCGGTCCGCAGCAGCCGTCGAGCTCAGTGAGGACGATCTGCGCCTGTTCGAGGCCCTGCGTGAGCTACGTAAACAGCAGGCGCAGGAACAAGGTGTGCCACCTTATGTCATATTTGGTGATGCCACCCTGGTGGAAATGAGTCGTACAAGGCCTTCCAGCGATGCAGAGTTCCTGCAGATCTCCGGTGTTGGCCAGGTCAAACTTGAACGCCACGGCGCAACCTTTCTTGAAGCTATCGCGAGAGTTGTATGAATATGCAGAGCAATTCACCCGGGCAATACATAAAAAATCTGTTGGGTATAGAAATGAGCCCGGTAAGCCACATGGAGCGTCTTGCTTCCGTCGCTGGAGGTTTTGTCAGTATCCTGTTGATTCTGCTGGTCAGCCGGTATTTTGTCGGCACGGCAGATGCGACATTGATCGTGGCCTCCATGGGCGCTTCAGCAGTGCTGTTATTTGCGGTGCCACACGGACGTCTGTCGCAACCCTGGCCGGTGTTTGGCGGTCACCTGGTGTCTGCCCTGGTCGGCGTTGCCAGTGCCCAACTGGTAGCAGAGCCGCTGGTGGCCGCAGCTTTGGCAGTGGGATTGGCCATCGGTGCCATGCATTACCTGCGCTGTATCCATCCGCCCGGCGGGGCCACAGCATTGACGGCAGTAGTAGGTGGGGCCGGGATTCATCAACTGGGTTATGGCTTTATTGTGATGCCGGTATTGCTCAATGTGCTGGTTATCCTGGCAGTGGCCGTGGCGTTTAATTATCCGCTGACCTGGCGGCGTTATCCTGCCGTATTGCAGCGCAGCAAAGCCGTACCGCAAGGTGAGCAGAAGCCGGCAGAAGCGTACCCGTCTATATCCCACTCAGACTTTGTGTACGCATTGAGCGAAATCGACTCGTTCATTGACGTTACCGAGCAGGACCTTGTGCGTATTTACGAATTGGTGACCCAACGCAGAGTTCACCGACAGAGCCACTCATAGTTGAGCTGGTGGGGAAAGAGAATTATTTTTCGTCAATTATCTCCAGCCGTTTTTTTACCGCTTCCAGTTCAAGCTCCAGCCTCCTGACGCGTGTTTCCAGCCCAGGTGAGGGGGCTGCGGATGGGATAACCGTGGTTGCCGGAACATCCGGTTCGCCGCAGAGCAAGTGTGCATAGCGGCCTTCTTTCTGACCCGCTTGCCGGGGTAGGGCTGCAGCCAGTGGAGGTTCGTGCTCGAGCAGGGTTTTCAAAGCGTATTGCACATCGTCCAGGTCGTCGAACTCGAACAATCGATACGTATGATTCTTCAGCTCGCCCAGGGTCTGCGGGCCGCGCAGCATCAGTGCACACATAAGGGCCAGACCTTTGCTGTGCAGATTCAGGATTTTGCTGACCCGGTGTCCATACTTGGGTACACGCGCACCCCATTCCTCGCGCACCAGATCCAGGGCCTCAAGCTCGCGGATAGTGTGGCCAACTTCTCCTTCTGTGTAAGCCGTTACCGGCCAGCGCGAGGACTTCTGGTTACAGGCATTGCGCAGTGAATTGAGCGTAAGCGGGTATTGCTCGGGGGTGCTTTCCTTCTTTTCCATCAGGCAGCCCAATAGCCGAACCTGAATTGGGGTTAGTTTTTCCACCGGCATGCTCCGTTTATGTGTGTCGGTATTCTACCGGAACCACAGATTCGGGTGATGTTTGTGGGTGACGCGGGTATGTGGTATCTGCATTGAGATGATTCCAGATCCGGTGAACGATTATTGGCGTCGTTGTCAAAGTTAGCATTGATCAGGTGAACTACTTGTGTGGGAGAACATCATGAGTGCCGAGCGCATACATTGCCAGTGTCAGGATACACAAACTCATTTTCTGGAACGGGCTTTTGATTCGTTGCAACTTGGGGATGCCCAACGGGAATTGCTGTTGTCTTCATTCCGCGAAACGACGGTCAGCATTCCGGTGCGACTGCATCGCGGTGACAGTCACGAATTGCAGACATACCTGGGCTACCGCGTGCAGCACAATCATGCACGTGGGCCGTTTAAAGGCGGGTTACGCTTTCACCCATCGGTCAATCTGGGTGAGATCCGGGCCCTGGCGCAACTGATGACCTGGAAAACGGCGTTGGTCGACATCCCGTTTGGGGGTGCCAAGGGTGGTATTGCCGTTGATACAACCCAACTCGACGCGCATTCGCTGGAAATTCTTACCAAACGTTTTGTTCAGAAGATGTCACCCGTACTGGGTGTGCACCATGATGTCCCGGCGCCGGATGTCGGTACCAGCCCCCAGGTGATGGCGTGGATACTTGAGGAATACAGCAAGACCCACGGCTTTACACCGGCTATCGTGACTGGCAAGCCGATCGAACTGGGAGGGTCGGCCGGACGATTGGAGGCCACCGGTCACGGTGTTGCCTTTATTACCGGCCTGGTAGCCGCAGACCAGTCACTGCCCCTGGCGGATGCATCTGTTGTTATCCAGGGTTTCGGTAATGTGGGCTCCCATGCTGCCCGTCGTTTGGCGGAAATGGGTGCACGGATAATCGCTTTATCCGATGCCCGTAGCGGCGTATTTTGTAACGCTGGTATTGATATTGAGCATGCACAACGCCACGTTGCTGAAACGGGCTGGCTTGAAAACCTGCCGGGTACAGAGCCGATCAGTAATGCCGAACTGCTGGTATTGCCCTGCGACATTCTGATACCAGCGGCCATCGAAGCGACGATCAATTGTGAGAATGCGGAGGCGGTGCAAGCTCGCCTGGTCGTGGAAGCGGCCAACATACCGCTTACCCATAGGGCAGATACGACGCTGCGAGAGCGTGGTATTACCGTGGTTCCTGATCTCCTGGCGAATGCGGGTGGTGTGTTGACCTCGTATTATGAATGGGTGCAGAACCTGCAGGAGTTCCCCTGGGAGCATGACACCGTCATCCAGCGACTGGAAAAACGTCTGGGACGGGCTTATCAACAGGTCTGTAATCTGGCACATCAACGTGATACGGACCTGCGCACAGCAGCCTATGACCTGGCCATTGAACGGGTTAACCGTGCCATGGCTTTACGGGGATTCTGAAACGGAAGCAGCGGTATCCGGAAGTGGAATATACTTTGTTGGCTGAATGAAGCTTGCAAAGAGAGAGTGCGGGTGGAGGTTTGTTACCAAACCCGCTGCCCACACTCTCAGCTTCGGGCTATTCGCTATTTCTTCTCAGTTAACTGGAAGTTGCTAAGCGTGCCCGTGTCCCTGACCTGCCGTTGGTGGTGTCGTTTTCTGCAAAGTGACACCAAGAGCGGTGCCGCCAATCAGAAGACCCACGATGATCTGGTTCCACATTGGACCTGCCAGATTCGTGAAGCCCAGTGCAAACGGCGCCAGGATTAACCAAAGTCCGAGGACCATGTTGGTATATTCCTCCCACATCTGTGGGCGGCTCAGTGCTGCGATTGCGAAAATTGCCACCGCTGCGCCGGTCAGGTAGGAGTTGATTGCGGCTACATCGCCAATACCGCCGATACCAAAGAACGGTGCGAGTACCAGCCATGCACCCAGCAGGACATTTATCCAGTCTTGCCATCGTTGCTCTTTCATATTACACCTCCCGTGTTCCGTTATAGGGCTATCTGCAACCGACAACTCTCTGGAACACACCCTATATATAGCACCTGTGTGTTAGACACAGGTCAAGGGGCAATCTGAATTTATTTTTGACGCCTGAAATGTTGTCTGCGCAGCCCTTGTGCAGGACTGATCCTGCGCATCTGATTATGCCGGTTATTTGGTTGGCGGATCCCTGTGGCGCTCGCAACGACACCAGGTGCAGTCACAATCTGTATGCAGGTCCAGCAGCGGCTCAACCCGCTGCGCTGCCGCCAGGTAATACCAGCCTCGCTTCCACCAACGAGGGGTATAGGAACGACGCATCCGGTCCCGCACATCGCTATCCCCTGGGAATTGCCGCAGGGTGAAGCTGTAACCACGGTCACCCAGGCGTTCATAAAACCAGCGGTTGGTTGCGGCCGTTTGCTGGTAAGGCCGAATCCGCTGTTTGAAAACTTGATCATACTGCTCTGGAGCACCTGTCGCCAACGCCTTGCCGGCCGCTGCGCCGGAGAGCAAGGCCCAGCGGATTCCGAAACCAAACAGGGGGTCCTGGGAACCGGCTGCTTCACCGGCATAGAGGATATTGCCCTTGCGAACCGCCCGGGGCAGCGAAAAGTTTCCGGTTCCACCAAAGCGGCGTGCATTGTGCATGCGCAAGCCGATCTGGCGTTCAAAAAACTCCTCGCTGCGATTCACATACCTGCGCTCGTGGTGAAAATCTTCGAATACGCACGCGGCCAGCGTACCGCGTCCCTGGTTAATGAGCAGGTAGGCGTAGCCTTTGGGCGCCAACTGTTCAGACACTGCCACGTAGATCCCATCCGCCATATCGGTGTCGAACAGGTAACCGGCGACAATGGCGTCGGCACGTCGTGGCCCTTCCGCGACGATGCCGCCATTGGGCAGATGTGCCGCTGGTGAGTTGAACTGAATCTTCACGCCCGTAGCCAGGGCCTGTGTTTTCAGTGCGTCATCAAGGCTGCCAGGCTGGGTTCCGCGTCGCACCAGGTAGAACAGGGGTTGTGCAGAACGGACGGTCTTCATCGCTCCCACCGGATCGAAAATGGTCACTTCACGTATCGCTATGTGCTCAAAATCTGGGCGGATGCCCAGCGAGGCAAGTTCCTCGAGTACATCTCCCTGCGTGGTCCAGTTCTCCAGGCCCTGAAAGTCACCATGAAAACGCGTGCCGACATCCCGGTGCTTTTCGAACACGGTTGCCCGCCGGCCAGCCGCTGTGACAGCCATTGCTGCCGCGAGTCCGGCCGGCCCGGCTCCGGATATTTCAATGACCGGCTCAGCGCCCATGTTTAATCCAAGATCAAGGTCATGACAGGTTGTCCCGTTTCTGGTCGTTGCGCACGTAAAGGTCTTCCCGTCGCAATGGCACCGGTTGTGGCTGGTGTCGCAAACCGGCCACGACCTGGTACACGCCAATTCCACCGTCTTCGAAATTAAAGGCACAGCCAGCCATGTACAGGCGCCATAAACGGTAAGTGACTTCGCTCGAATACTTAATTGCCTCCTGACGCTTTGTCTCGAGTGCCTTTACCCAGTGCCGCAATGTGAGTGCATAGTGTCGGCGCAGACTTTCAACATCCAGAATTTCAAAGCCGGCACGCTCCATGGCGTCGCTGACATTGCTGATGCGGGTCAACTCACCATCCGGAAAGATGTAGCGGTTCATAAAGCGGGTTTCCGGTGTGCGTTTCCAGCCGGTTTCATTGGTGATACCGTGATTGAGAAACAGGCCATCGGGTTTGAGCAAACGTCGAACCGTACCGAAATAGGTTGGGAAATTCTTGACGCCGACATGTTCGAACATACCGACGCTGACCACGCGGTCATATTGCACGTCCCGGGGCAGGTCGCGATAATCCATCAACTCAATACGCACCTGTGCGTGCATGCCTTCACTGTCAATTCGTTCCCTGGCCAGGCGGCATTGTTCCTGACTCAGTGTGATGCCGTGTACCCGGACACCGTAGTGACGGGCTGCCCACAGGGCCAGGGCCCCCCAGCCGCAACCGATATCCAGCAGCGTCTGCCCCGGTTGCAACCGCAGTTTGCGGCACAGATAGTCAAGCTTGTCACGCTGGGCATCCGCCAGCGATTGCTCAGCAGAGTCGAAATAGGCGCAGGAATATACTCTTTCAGGATCCAGCCACAGGCTGTAGAAATCATTGCCGACATCGTAGTGGTGTGCGATGCTGGCCTGGGAGTTCTGATGTGCCTTGCGACCTGAACGCACTGCCAGGCTGGAGTCATGGCGGGACCGTTTTGGTAAACGTAACGCCAGGCGTAGCAGGCGCAAGCGGGTGCCCAGGGGCAGGTTCAGGTCCGCCAGGTGCGTTTTAAGGTCGAACAGAGATTCCAGATCACCTTCCACGTCAATTGCACCTGCCAGATAGCTCTCCGTGAGTCGCAATATATCGCGGTGCATGATCAGTTCACGCAGAGCGCCGGGCTCTTTGAAAATAGCCGTGCAAGGCGCATCAAGTGTGCCGCCTGCCAGCGTGCCGTCCCACAGCATGATAGCGGTACGGCCACTATAGCCTGCCAGAATCGTGGCAATAATCTCAACGCCGATTTGCGACAAGCGATCCCCGGATTTAGCAGAGACAGCATCGGTTAGTGCGTTACCTTGTATCAGACCATTATTTTCGGTTGTTAACGCCATGGCTTACCTCCTTATATATCTCCATAATCTGGTGACAAAATGTTTTCTGGGTCTTAAATCCAAGCATACAACGTGTGCGTCGGACTCAGGTCAAGCTCTTCCGTGTTAACTCTTTGCCTGTATATTCGTTTATCATAATGTACTAAGCTGTGCCCAGGATCGCTCCCCAGGGATAACACCTATGTCCAAGCCGTTACATGACCCGCTGTCGAAAAAGCTGGATGAAGAAGCCCGCATCGAGGTCAAAAATACAACCTGCTACATGTGCGCCTGCCGTTGTGGCATCCGCGTCACCCTGCGTGACGGCGAGGTCCGCTATATAGAAGGCAACCCGGATCACCCACTCAATAAGGGTGTGATTTGTGCCAAGGGCTCAAGCGGCATCATGAAACAGTATTCGCCGGCGCGGCTGAGCAAACCGCTGTTACGCAAGGCGGGTAGCGAGCGGGGCGACAATGATTTCGAGGAGATTACCTGGGACCAGGCGTTTGAGATGATGGCAGAGCGCCTCGGCAAGTTGCGCGCAACCGATCCCAAAAAATTTGCCATGTTTACCGGGCGTGACCAGATGCAGGCGCTGACCGGTATGTTTGCGAAGCAATTCGGCACGCCAAATTATGCGGCGCACGGTGGTTTTTGTTCCGTCAATATGGCCGCCGGCATGATTTACACCATCGGCGGCTCATTCTGGGAGTTTGGTGGTCCCGACCTGGAGCGCGCCAAGCTGTTCGTCATGATCGGTACGGCTGAAGACCACCATTCCAACCCACTGAAGACCGCGCTTTCAAAGTTTAAACGCCAGGGCGGAAAGTTTATTTCCATTAACCCGGTACGCACCGGTTATTCCGCCATTGCGGATGAGTGGGTGCCGATCAAACCCGGTACCGATGGTGCGCTGTTCCTGGCGCTGATCAACGAGATTATTCGCCAGGGCCTGTATGATCGTGAATTTCTGACCCGCTATTCGAACGCGCCCGAACTCGTCAACATGGATGAGAACTCAACGGAATACGGCATGCTCGTGCGCTTTGAAGTGCCGTACGAAGAGGGTTGCTTTGACCCGCAGAACAAGTTGTGGTGGGATCGCAGCCTGGATAAGCCGATCTCGACCCACACACCCGGTGCTGATCCATACCTGCTGGGTGAGTACAGGCTTGACGATGGCACACCGGTTAAACCCTCTTTCCAGTTGCTGGTGGACCGCGTCAAGGAATACACCGCTGAGTGGGCCGCCGAGATTACCGGTATTCCGGCAGACACCATCAGGCGCCTGGCCCATGAAATGGGTATCACAGCGCGTGATGAAAAAATCGAGTTGCCCATCGCCTGGACTGATACCTGGGGCAATGAGCACGATACCGTTACGGGCAATCCGGTGGCCTTTCACGCCATGCGTGGGCTGGCGGCACATTCAAACGGATTTCAGACCATTCGCGCCATGTCCATTTTAATGAGCATTCTCGGCACCATTGACCGGCCCGGGGGCTTCCGCCACAAGGCGCCGTTCCCGCGCCCGATTCCACCCTGCGCCAAGCCGCCGAACGACCCGCGAGCTGTGAAACCAAATACGCCGCTCGATGGTATGCCACTGGGCTGGCCGGCGGATCCGGATGATCTGTTCGTCAACGATGACGGCAGCCCGGTGCGTATAGACAAGGCCTTTTCCTGGGAATACCCGCTGTCGGTGCATGGCCTGATGCATAACGTGATCACCAATGCCTGGCGCGGCGACCCCTACAGGATCGACACACTGATGGTGTTCATGGCCAACCTGGCCTGGAACTCGTCAATGAACACCTCCGAGGTGCGCAAAATGCTCAATGACAAGGATGAGCATGGCGAGTATAAGATTCCTTTCATTATCGTTGCAGACGCCTTTCAGTCCGAAATGGTCGCTTACGCCGACCTGGTTTTACCAGATACCACCTACCTCGAACGGCATGATGTGATGTCCATGCTGGATCGCCCGATTTCAGAGTTCGAAGGCCCGGTCGATAGTGTGCGTATCCCGGTTTTGCCACCGACGGGCGAATGCAAGCCCTTCCAGGAAGTCATCATTGAGCTGGGTTCACGTCTCAAGCTTCCGGCTTTCGTCAATGCTGATGGTAGCCGCAAGTTCCGCGACTATCCTGATTTTGTCGTCAATTACGAAACCTCCCCCGGTTCCGGTATCGGCTTTCTGGCCGGTTGGCGCGGCAAGGGCGGTGAGAAATTCATGAAGGGTGAACCCAACCCGAAGCAATGGGAGATGTACGAGCAGAACAATTGTGTGTTCCAGTACGAGTTGCCCAAGTCCTACCAGTATATGCGTAACTGGAACCAGGGTTACCTGGAGTGGGCCAAACGCCATGCGCTTTTGCGTTATACCGAGCCCATCAATATTCATATCTACTCCGAAGTATTGCAAAAGTTCCGCCTCGCCGCTCAGGGCAAATCAGATACCAGGCAACCGCCGGATCACCTGCGCGAGCGCGTGGCAACACATTTTGATCCACTGCCTTTCTATTCACAGCCATTGGAAACGCAGCAATCCGACCTGCACAGGTATCCACTCAATGCCATCACCCAGCGGCCGATGGCAATGTATCACTCCTGGGACTCGCAAAACGCCTGGCTACGGCAGATTCATACCTACAATTTCCTGTATGTAAACACCCGCACCGCCAGTGAAGCGGGGATTAAAGACGGTGACTGGATGTGGGTCGAATCGATGCACGGCAAAGTCCGTTGCCTGTGCCGATATTCGGAGGCGGTAGAACCCGGCACGGTATGGACCTGGAATGCCATTGGCAAGGCATCCGGTGCCTGGGCTCTGGATGGTGATGCCAACGAGGCAAAACAGGGCTTCTTGCTCAACCACCTCATCAGCGAGGAATTGCCGTCATCGGCTGAAGGTGAGCACCTCTCTAATTCAGATCCGGTGACCGGCCAGGCCGGTTGGTACGATGTACAGGTTCGTATTTACCCGGCAGCCGAGGATGAAGCCAAGGTCAGCTCTCCCCAGTTCGGCACGCTGCAGCCTGTACCTGGACAGGCGACGGACAGGAAGCCCCGGCGCTGGTTAACCTATTTCGCCGGCCGGGGAGGCACATCATGACCCAGTTGGCACTTGTTATCGATTTGAACGTCTGTGTCGGTTGCCATGCCTGTGTTACCAGTTGCAAGGAGTGGAACACGTCCGGCACAGCCGGTTACCTGTCCGATATGAACCCCTTCAGCAAGGACCCGACTGGCACTTTCTTCAACCGCGTGCAGACCTTCGAAGTCGGGCAGTTCCCGAACACTGAAACCGTGCATTTTCCAAAAAGCTGCCTACATTGCGAGGATCCGCCATGCGTACCCGTGTGCCCGACCGGTGCCAGCTACAAACGCGAGTCAGATGGCATCGTGCTGGTAGACAGCGAAAAATGCATTGGCTGTAACTACTGTTCGTGGGCCTGCCCCTATGGCGCGCGCGAATTGGATGCAGAACAGAAGATCATGAAAAAATGTACCTTGTGTGTGGATCGCATCTATGATGAATCTCTGCCTGAGGCTGAACGTAAACCGGCCTGCGTGCTGGCGTGCCCGACCAATGCGCGTCTGTTCGGGGACATTGACGATCCGGATTCAGAAGCCGCCGTGGCGATACGCGAGCAGGGTGGATATCAACTGATGCCCGAATGGGGTACGCGACCGGCGAACCACTACCTGCCGCGGCGCAAGACCAGCATCACCATTCACGAGGATGAATTGATCCGCGCCGATAACCCACTCAAAAAGGAACGTATGTTGCCGATGCCGGATGTTAACGATCCCACCCTTGACGAAACCACAAGCTGGTAAGCAGGACTGAACCCGGAGTACAAATATGCATCCCGCATTTTCTGTTATCTTTCTCACCACCCTTATCGGTGCCGGTCAGGGATTGTTTCTGGCACTCTTTACGGGGCAACTATACTCGGTTTTCAAGCTGTTGCCGGAGCAGGATTCTGTTAATTTCTATGCTTTCGGCAGCCTGATTGTTCTGGTGCTGCTGGTGGCGGGCCTGGTCAGTTCTTTTTTCCACCTCGGCCGCCCGGAACGTGCCTGGCGCTCGGCCGCTCGCTGGCGTACTTCCTGGTTATCGCGTGAAGTCATTGCCCTGCCGTCATTTATATTCGCAGTGGCTGCATGGGGTCTGATTCACTACCTCGGCTGGAATCCGGTTTTAGTGACTTTCGGCAATGGGATCGAAATAGATTTATCGCTGCTGGTGGGCATTGTCGCCACATTGCTGTGTTTTACGCTGTTCCTGTTCACTGGTATGATTTATGCATGCATCAAGATGCTGCAGGAATGGGCCACGCCGTTGACAGTTATCAATTACACACTACTTGGCGCTTCGTCCGGTTTTATCCTCGCAACTGTCTTTGCCGCCTGGCAGGGTTCCACAATGACCTGGTTTTTTGGTGGCTGGTCAGTCATCCTGACGTCGCTCGCCTTTTTGACACGCAGTGCAAGCCTGTATCGCAACGCGCGTCTCAGGCACAAGTCATCGCTGGAAACCGCCATTGGCATCCGTCATGCGCGTATCGAGCAAAAAGCCCAGGGAGCCATGACCGGCTCATTCAATACCCGTGAATATTTCCACGGTGCATCCCAGCGTAAATTCAGATCTGTAAAATGGGTATTCCTGATACTGGTATTCCCGCTACCGCTTGTATTGCTGTCAATTGGCCTCGGCGTACCATCAACAGGTTTGCTGCTCGCAGCATTTTTAGTCCAGTATATTGGCTTGCTGATGGAGCGCTGGTTTTTCTTCGCACAGGCAAACCACCCGCAAAACCTGTATTACCAGACAGTATGAAGCTTACGTATGAATAACAGGGCTGTCATAGCCATATTGCTCAGCTTGTTATTGATCGTTGTTGCCGTAATTACCGTTCAACGCGGTGATGAAACAGG
>VAPH01000628.1_pt1 | contig 25240 bp, 21 predicted proteins | sample 3393861 | NCBI WGS metagenome assembly VAPH01 (sample SAMN08290439, study PRJNA428436) | hydrothermal vent metagenome | isolation source: Deep-sea hydrothermal vent chimney | place: Atlantic Ocean: South-mid Altantic Ridge | reverse complement strand
GGGACTCTCACGGAGGGTCGACTCGACGTCAACGCTGTCATACCGCTCACCGACGCCGACACGACCGATGCGATCGCAGCACTATCTGCACTCGATCCGAACCCGAACCCGACAACGGCCGCAATCGCGGCCGCGTATCCCGATCCACCTCCGTGGTCAGCGTCCAAGGTTGTGCCGTTTTCGTCTGAACGGAAATGGAGTGGTGCCACGTTCGGAACGTCCGATACATGGATTCTCGGAGCACCTGACATCCTTGCTCCACGAAACGAAGAGGTTGCAGCCCGTGTCGCCGAGTTTGCGGACCAGGGGTCGCGAGTCATCATGATTGCTTCCTCCCCACAACCCCTCGTGGGAGAACTACTTCCGGCAACCATCGTGCCACGAGCACTTCTGAGCCTCGGGGACGTGATCAGACCCGATGCAGCAGAAACGCTTCGATTCTTTGCAAGTCAGGGTGTCCACGCGAAGGTGATCAGCGGCGACCATCCGAACACCGTCGCGGCGATCGCCCAGGCCGTCGGTGTCCCCGGCTCACAGAACGTCATGGATGCTCGTGATCTGCCGACAGATCCAGAGGACCTCGCATCTGTCATGGAGGAATTCACAGTCTTCGGCCGGGTCAATCCACACCAGAAACGGGCCATGGTTCGAGCGCTGCAGAGTCGTGGCCACACCGTTGCAATGACCGGCGATGGTGTCAATGACGTGCTTGCTCTCAAGGCCGCCGACATCGGCATTGCGATCGGATCCGGCGCCTCGGCTTCGCGAGCCGTGGCACAACTGGTGCTTCTCGATGGCCGCTTCGACACCCTCCCCCACGTCGTGGCCGAGGGTCGAAAGGTGATTTCTAATATTGAACGCGTCGCCAACCTCTTTGTCACAAAAACGGTCTACGCGGTGTTTCTCGCGATCGCTGTGGGGCTTGCGGCCCAGCCTTTCCCGTTCCTCCCGCGGCACCTCACCCTGGTCGGTACGGTCACAATCGGGATTCCCGCATTCTTCCTGGCGCTCGCTCCCAACGCTCAGCGGGTTCGACGCGGATTCGTGCGACGGGTCGTACGCTTTGCAGTCCCGGTCGGGATCGCTGCCGGTCTTGCAACTTTCGGCGCCTACCAAATGGCGATCAGCGAGGGCGTGGACCTCGTCGAGGCGCGGACGATGGCAACGTTCGTGCTGGCAGCACTCGGCCTCGTCGCACTCGCGATGGTGGCCAGACCAATGGTGGGATGGAAACGCTGGTTGGTCGGATCGATGGCCGGCGCCCTCACACTGCTGTTCCTGTCGCCATCGGCGCGGGATTTCTTTCAGCTTGAGCTCCCCGGTCCGACGCTCTCGATGGCAGCGGTCGGCGTTACCGCGATTGCCGGATCGCTCATGATCGCGGCGCTGAAGGCACTCGGTTGGCTAAAGACAGTACCGACAGTCCTCCGTGAACACCCTCCGTTGCAGAGTTCGACCTGGCGCAACCTTCAGACCCGCGTGCATGACAAGATCGCTTCCTTGCGAGAGGGTGAGCTGGACGACGACACCGACGCCGACCCGCTGGCCGATATCGAATGGGTGAATGAACCCGGCGACCACTAACGCACAAAGCGAACTAGTGCTACCGCATGCGGCTCCAGGTTGCGCCTACGTCACGATATAGGTGAATCCGAACGTGAACTTCGCCCCGGAGAAATCTTTCACCTTGACGACGAATTCGTTGTTTGCCGGTGCGGTCGGGAAATACACCTTGACCTCCCAGCCACCCTCGGCGTCGACCTCCACCGAACCGGAGCCGAACTCGGAGAGTATCTGAATCGCGGTACCGGGTTTACCGGTCCCCCAATACACGTCGTAAGGAGGGTTCTTCGTCGATGAACCCTTCACACGGTTGGCGGTGAACTCCCAGTCCGCAGGTGGGTCCGGCTTCGGGACCTCAAGGAACACCACAACAGTCGCGGAGGTTTGGTTCCCGGCAGCATCGGTGGCGAGGAGGGTCGCTGTGTTGCGGCCGGGCGCCAGAGTAAGAGCGATGCTCCATTCACCACCATCGGTGACCGTCGCTTCGTAGCGCCCCGCAAAGACAGTCGCCCCGGGTTCGACTGTTCCTGAGAACGTCACCACCTCGACTTCGAATGTCTGATTGTGCTCGGGCGAGAGAATCTTGAACGCCGGGGGCGTCGTATCGGGGGGAATCGTCGTGGTAGTAGTTATCGACGTAGTCGTGGTTGAGGTGGTCGACGTGGTCGTGGTTGTCGGGGGAGGAATCGGGACGGGCACAGCAGTCGTTGACGGACTCACCGTCGTTGTCGGGATCACGACTGTCGTAGTCGTTGTTCCGGTACCCGCGGGTGGGGCAGGCGCGGGACTTGGTGTCTGGATCACTGAACCCATGATGACGAAGGCGGCCACAGCAGCGGCAGCAGCGGCGATCCCCATTGAAGCGTGTGTCATGAACCTCATGCGGGCGGCCCCGCGCAGGTCCATGACCGGCGTAGCCGGTGATGCAGCCACACTCGATCGAATACCGGCAACGGCGCGCTGAGCTCGGAGATCAAGAGCAGTCATCGGGACTCCTCCCCTGAGTCGATACCGAGCTTCTTGCCGAGGTTGGTTCGGCCCTTGTGGAGGTGGACCTTCACCGTGCTCGGCGAACATTCCAGGATCTCCGCGATGTCCGCGACACTACGGTCTTCCAGATAGAACAACGCAATCGCGTGACATTGCCGGCGAGGCAGCGATCGAACGGCACTCCAGAACTCGGCATCTTCGGCTTCGAGCTCCGGCAGCACGCGGTCCGTCGGTCCCATTCGCAGGAGCGCTCGCGCCTCTCGTGAGGTTTTGCGGAACAACGAGACGGAAAGATTGGCGAGTACCTTACGAACCCAGGCCTCGGGCTTTTCGTACGTCGAGATTTTGGCCCAGTTCCTATGCGCGGCGAGAAAAGCCTCCTGGGTGAGGTCCTCAGCGCCGTTTGAACTCCCGGTGAGAGCGTATGCCAGGCCAAGCACGGATCGATACTCCTGCTGATAGAACGACTCGAAAGGCCTCGTGGCAGCCACAACGACCGGGCCGGGGACGGTCCGGGCATCACGAAACGGGTCCCCGGAAGGCCGGGTGACCTGTGCCTGAGACGAAGACTTTCGAAGCGTCATGTACACCTATTACACGCTTGAGCCCGGGAGAAGGTTTACTCCCAGTCAATGTATCGCCCGGGATTTGCCGGGACTTGAGGGAACGCGTGAACGCCGCCGTAGCGACTCGGGCGGTGGGGGGAGGGCCCGAAATCCGGCGGCGTTCACTTTGTTGAGCTGGTGGGATCACCTGCTCGATCGGACAAGTAGGGGTCACGGGCGGATTGATGGGGCCGGTGCAAGGCACAGAACCCCAGCGTAGGGGCTTTTCCACCACGCGTACTTGCCTCATGTTCTAGTGTACCGGAACGGTCGTACAACGCCTATAGGAGGCTCAAGATGGTTTAGCCTTGGTGACGCCTGCCCTCGTAGCTCAGGGGATAGAGCACCGGCCTCCTAAGCCGGGTGTCGGAGGTTCGAATCCTCCCGAGGGCGCGTACACATTGTCGAAGAGACCGAACTGCCACACACCGTGAAACCCATTCTGTCGGCGTTTGTCGGCACTATCGTCATTTCATTCTCCGCAATACTGGTCAGACTCGCAGACGTCCAACCGGTCACGGTCACGCTCTATCGCGGGATCTACGCGATCCCGGCGGTTGCTTTTCTCGCGCTGTTGGATCGAGGAAAGGTCCGCCGGACCGGTAAACAGCGCGCCATTGGAGTCTTGGCCGGTATTGCCCTGGGAGTCGACCTTTCGTTCTGGCACAATTCGATCGCGGATGTGGGGGCGGGTGCCGCGACCGTGCTCGGTGCTACCCAGGTGGTCTGGATCGGTGTCGCCACGGTCTTCATATTTCGAGAACGAGTCTCGAGGAGAGCGCTGGTGATGATCCCGGTCATCCTTGTGGGAATTGTGTTGATCTCGGGTCTCGGCACGATCGATGCGTACGGTGCGAATCCGGTTCGCGGAGTGTTCTACGGTGTCCTGACCGGTTTCTTCTACGCCCAGTTCATCTTGTTGTTACGGGCAGCCGGCGGGCCTGACACGTCGGCGGCAGCACGACTCCTGGACGCCGTGGTCGGGGTGACAATCGTCGGGCTGGTGGCTGCGCTGATCATGCCACAGGCGGTCTCGTTTTCCTGGTCCTGGCCATCTCACGGCTGGCTGATCGCTCTCGCAATCGGTCCACAAGCGATTGGATGGGCGCTGATCACGTTCGCCCTCCCCAATCTGCGTGCCCTCCAGGCGTCGGTAGTGATCCTCATCCAACCAGGGCTGACAGTACTCTGGGCGATGCTCATCTTCGCCGAGGACCCGAACGCTCTCCAATGGATTGGACTCCTCATGGTGCTCGTTGGTGTCATCGGTACGAACACATCCGGGGTCACACGACCAGCAGTGGCTGAACCTCCACACGAGATTGTCGAACCGGCAAGCGGTTAACAGCCGGCGCGTCGCGGTGTGCCGGGATGGCACCCCCCGGTTTCTAGTGTCCTGGCATACGCCGACCCGAAAACATTTATCTGTCGCTTGATCGTCATCGGAGGTTGCCATAACCGAGCCTCAGGCAAAGTGTGGTCAACAGCCTGAAGGAGGCCCCCACATGTACAAGCGAACCATGGTGATCGCATCGGCCGTTTTCTCGGTCTTCCTCGTCGCCGGTGTCGCATCAGCGGTCGTCGGTCCCATCGGACCGATGTCCACTTCGACAACTGAAGTGACCGTCACTTCTCCGACAACACCAGACACAACCACACCCGCCACCACCGCCACAGACGATCTCGCCTCTGACAATGATGGCCCGGACCACGACGCTGCGGTCGACACGGACACTACCTCCGATGACGACGCACTCTCCGGCGATGTAGCCGGTAGCGATACGGTCTTGGATGACACCAGTTCCGATCAGCCTGACGATGACGCTACCGGTGCATCGGATGACAACGAATCGGACGAAAATGATGCAACGGATCATTCCACCTACGCCGACGATACCGGCTCGGACCAGTCCGACAACTCCGATACCCATGCCGACAACGACGGCTCCGACGAGTCCGACAACTCCGATACCCATGCCGACAACGACGGCTCCGACGAGTCCGACAACTCCGATACCCATGCCGACCACAACGGCTCCGACGAGTCCGATAGCTCTGATAACGATGCCGGCGATACCGTCGCCATCGAAGACGGCATCCGGGTGATTGATGCGGGTGCAGCCGGCGTGGTGACTGTCGAGGTCAGCAACGGCGTCCTCACACTCGTTTCTGTTGATCAGGCCGACGGCTGGACCTACGAGGTGGACAGCGAAACCGCCACGAACATCGAAGTCAAGCTTCGCAACGGGTCAGAAGAGGTCGAAGTCGATGTCGAGATCGAAGACGGGATGTTGAAGATCAAGGTCAAGGCCGAAACCGACAACGGCTGACAAGATCCCCACCGCCCCTCGCCCTCCCCACGGGACGAGGACAGTCGCCCCGGGCCTCCCCCGGGGCGACTTCGCGTCTCCGACCGGTAGACCTTCACCCGTGGTCAGGCACGCCTCGGGAGCATCGTGACTGCCCCGCCGACGAATGCGTCTCGTCCGACGACACGAAGTGCACCGAGTGCCAGGTACCGCGCCTGGGCAAAGGCATCTGCGACGTCGCAGACCACGATGCCGGGAATATCTTCGCGAGTGCACACTTCGAGTAGGTCGTCGACGACGGGATGACCGGCACCTATCACGGCCACGTGGATCACTTGCGTACCCGCAGACGTTTCGGCCTCCGCCGGGTTGCGCCACAGTGTCGTGGCATATCCAGCGTGCTCAAGGGCGACCTTTAGGGTCTCCCTTACCAAGGGGTCGGGTTCCGCCACGGCCGCTCGGGGTACTACCGCGAGGTCCGACAGCGTGTGAACCGACGTCGACTTAGCGCTCAGCGCCTTCGCACGCGCAACACCCCACTCAATATGGATCGCCAGCACGGACTCACCAAGGTCACGCGATGATGCTGGAGCTAGCCCGTAGATATCTCCCGGCAGGGCAGACTCCTCGACCGCGTCACGCAGCGCGGGCGCCACACCGTCGGCCTCGAGCGCCGCGGTCGGAAAACGCATCGCCTCCTGAAAGATCTCCAGGGGTCCGCGCCGCACGGCCTGCGGTGATGCCGAATCGATCTCGACAAGTTGTTTGGCGAGCCACTTCTCTCCATCCGTCAGCGCCCGCGTAACGCGATCGGTCGTCGGCAAATCCAGCCGGGAGAGCGTTCGTTCGAGATACGGGACGTACGCCGCCACAAAGGCCGAACCTACTGGCAAAGGCACTTGAGGATCACTCATATCCATAGGATACGCCATTGTTAGTCCCCGTGACCTCTATCGTTCCCAAAGTATCCATTGCCCCAGACTGGAGATCCACATGAAACGCAGTCTGATACTCCTCGCGGCCTTCGCAGTCGTGCTCTCAGCGTGCAAGCTTGAGATCAGCGTTGAGATGCAGATTGACGCGGACGGCGCTGGCAACGGCACCTTCGTCTTGTCCGTGAATGACCAGATGCGCGACCTCATCGAGCAAGATGGTCGCACGTTGGATCCTGACGAGATGTTCGCTCGTTTCGGGATCGACACCTCGACGGTCGATATCGTCGAAACACGCGAGGGCGACTTCACAACATGGACAGCAGCGTCGTCGTTCGCCACTTTTGAAGAGCTCAAACAGCTCTTCGCAGTCGGCTCAGACCTGTCGGCGATAAAGGAGGCGTCATTCGAGCGGGTCGGCAACGAGGTAACTCTGACCGGACTTATTGACATGGACCTCGAATCCGAGATCCCTGACAACACGCCGGTCGGAATCGAGACAATCGCGCAGTTCATCACGATCACGGCGGTCGTCGACATGCCGGGAACGGTTGTTGAACACAACGCAGACCGCATCGACGACGAGGGCCGGCTGGTATGGGACCTCACTCTCCTTCAACCGCGCCGTCCCATCATGGTCGTCTCAGATCTCACATCACCCGGCAGCGGGCCGAGTGCCGCGGTTTACATCGGTGGTGGTATCGGAGCCGCAGTTGTGGTCGTACTCGTGCTCGGAGTCTTCCGTCGACGCCGTTCCAAAGCTGCGAGTTGACCAGACTACTGACTGACGATCACGACGTATATCTGGAGAACCCCGGACGCGGCGACACCCACGCCGATCTTCGTCACGTCCGCATCAGTAACGATTGGCGATGACCACGCCTGCTCCCCTATCCCCTCGACAGCAGATTCCGGAGAGACGGCAAGCACAACAGCGAAGTGCACCGACGTCCGCAGAACATCGGCGCGATCGAGCCGTTGAACGATGGTCCCGGCTGCGGACGAGTGAGACACAGTGCCTTCGAGGAGGAGCGCCGTGGCATGTTCGAGCGCAACCTTCCCAAGAGCATCGGATGCTGCCAGTGCCGAGACATTGTTGCCGACTCGGTCGCGATTGATGAGGTCATTGACGTCCTGAGCGAGTATTGGACGAGCCTCGATATCGTCCGGTGTACTTGCGGGTATCCGTTGGCTGGCGTCGGGCGCAATGACGAGGCGGCGATCCCCTACGAGCTGCTCAATGACGAGCAGCGCCCGCGGAAGGCGATCACCTGTGACCGTCGAGAGCAACCGCTGGGCCAGACCGTCGGGATCAGTAAAGGTCGAGACGATCTGAGAGTTTTCGAACTGCCCGTCAACAGTCTCGTTCGCCGGCAGCAAACTCACGAGCGTCAGCACAAGGAGCAGCACGAGAGACCCGGCGATCACGGCGAACGCCACGCCCGCGAGTCGGTTGATCGTCGTGAGACCCGGGAGGAACCGGATGCCCTTGTGCAGCACTGACGACACAACCGCCCCCGCGATTGAGATGACCAGGAATAGGACCGTCGCAGCCACCATCCGGGCCGGGTCGTGGGATAGCCCGGTCATCCCCTGCACGGTTCCGGCGAACGCACCCGACATGGTGAACGCGACAAAAGCGCCCACACCGAGCACGGTCAACGAAATCACCGATCTCAGCAGACCACGAAACCAACCACGGATCGCAAGAAGTCCGAGGATGACGAGTATCCCAATATCCAGCATGGCGGTACGTCCCTACTGCGTGGTGCTGCGGTTTTCACCAGAAGTATCGTCTTCGTCGGAAACTACGCGAGAGACTTCACCGGTAATGAGCGCCTCGTCGTCCGGCACGTCCTCAGAACGCACCACAGGATCTTCCTCGGACGGAACGTCCGACCGGAAGGGCGTGGTCGCGGACTCCAAGGAACGCAGCCGGGCGAAGAGTGGCTCATAGATTTCGGACTCGGGGATGATCGGATCGGAGACTTCATCCCAGTCCTGCCCCAAGACACGAGTCCGCCAGAGGTGGCCGACAATGATCTTGAGAGCACCGGTAAGCGGCACCGCCAGCAGTAAACCCCACAATCCCGCGACGGCACCTCCGAGCAGCAAAACCAAAACAATCGCGGCCGGGTGGATTCGAACGGTGGCCCGCAGCACGTTCGGTGAGATAAAGTTGTTATCGATTTGCTGCACGACCAGAGCCACACCCGCGGCCCACAACGCAGTCGTGAGATCAGCAGTAGCGAGGGCAACGATGACGCCCAGCAAACCGCCGACCCACGGTCCTATGAATGGCACAATATTGAGAAATCCGGCAATCATCCCGATGATCAGCCAGAACTTGAGCCCAATGAGAGCAAACCCCGCACTGGTGAGGATGCCGACAATTACCGCGACCAGAACCTGACCGCGAAGAAATCCACCAACGGCGCCGCCGACGTTTCTCGAGACGTGGACAATCTCATCCTTGCTCTCGGCCGGCAGAAGACCAATTGCGCCGGTACGCAACCGCGGAAGGTCGATGAGGAGATAGAAAGCCACGACCGGAGCGATAAAGAACACCAACAACGCCTCAAGCAAACTGGATGTTATCGAACCGATCCGACCCTGAAGCTGCTCGATAATCGCGTCTCGCTGCTCGGGAGCGCCGATAAACTCCTTGAACTCGTCGTAGGTCGGCAGCGGGATGTCTGCGAACCCGATAGAGCCGGCGACTTTCCGAGTCTCGTTCATGGTGTTGTCGAAGATGTCTGGAAAACCTTCGATCAACTCCCCGCTCTGGGATGTGACGGACGGCGCGACAAGGGCGCCGAGCAATCCGAAGAATCCGAGCAACAGCACGAACGCTACCAACGATCCGATAAGACGGTGCACCCCATGTTGGTGAAGGCGCGACACGATCGGGTTGAGAAGATACATCAGTACGACTGCAAGAACGAGCGGAGCCAGCAGCACCTGGGCTTTCCCGAGAATCCACAGGGACGCCGCAAGCACCAGCATGCCACCGAAAATTGACCACGCAGCGATGCCAAACGACAGGAAGGGCGACTGCGGGACGCGGGGCGCGGACTCAGGACTCATCACAGCTGGGCCCTGCCGGCACGAGTGTCACGCCGAGCTTGGTAGGCATCGCGTCGTTTCCGAAGTCGTCGGACGAGTAGCGGGGAGTACTCCAGGGCTTCAGGTTCGTCCACGACACGACGCAGGATCTGGCTGTATCTGGTGACGGACATACCGAGTTGGGTTCGAATGCCGCTTTGCTTTGAGGCGTCGAGCTGCCAAAGGCGTTCCTCAAAGTCAAGCACCCGGCGATCACGTTCTGACAACATACGCGCAGGCTATATGCGAACGCCGACTTTTCGGTGTATTTCGGTCCACCGTGACCTGAGGAGCACGTCACAGAAAACACCAAGTCCCCCGGTTTTGGCGTCCATTTGGGCGATATATCGCCCAAATGGACGCCAAAACAAGGGCAATGGAGCTGGCGATGGGACTCGAACCCATGACCTGCCGCTTACAAGGCGGCTGCTCTGGCCAACTGAGCTACGCCAGCACAGTGTGAGATTCCGTGGAACGACCGGATGGCTCCCCGGAATCGGCCCCTAGGTTACCGAACCTCTCGCCCGTGCCAACTCGAACACCGCAAGCGACGCCGCCACCGAAGCGTTCAACGATTCGACGCCGGCCTGCAGCGGGATAGAAACCAGCGAATCGCAGCGCTCGGCAACAAGGCGAGAGAGGCCCTTGCCCTCTGCCCCGATGACGATGCCGACGGGTTCGGTGAGGAGATTGCAGCCGAACAGCGACTCTCGAGCCGTGCCCTCCAGTCCGACAAGCCACACACCCCGGTCGCGAAGTTGACGCATGGTGTCTGCCACCGAGTTTACGAGCACGATATCCATGCGTTCAAGGGCACCGACGGCTGCTTTGAAGGTCGCGGAGCTAAGGGGTGCAGCCCTCCTCGTCGGCATCACCATGCCACGGACACCGGCCGCGAGCGCTGACCGACAAATCGCGCCGACGTTGCGGGGATCCTCCAACTTGTCCAGAACAATCAACGCGGCAGGATCGGTCCGTTCAACCGCCTTCATCAGGGTTGCGGGCACAAGTGGTGCGCACTCGGCGACAACGCCCTGAGGGGCTGTCGTTTCAGCGAGCGGTCGGACATCGTCGACTACGAGCACGCGACAAACCCTGTCTGCGCGATCCGCCAGATCCGCATAGGCCTCCCGCTTCAGTCGACCTCTCTCGATGTGGAGTACCCGCACGCGACCTGCGTCGAATGCGGCAAGGACCGCATGGAAACCCTCGACCCTATCCCCGATGCCAGCGCGTGCCATTGGCCGTATCCTCCACCGTGATTCCGAGATCGGCGAGATCATTCCGTATCGTGTCCGACGTCGCCCACTCTTTTGCAGCACGGGCCTCGTTGCGGATGTGAACCAGTGCGTCGAGCATCGCCGCGGGAGGACCTGGCGCAACGCCGAACCGCAACGCCAGCGCTTCGATGCCTGCCCGGAGGTCCTCAAGATCGCCACTGGGCGCCGCCAGTCCGAAGACACCCATCATTTCGTCATATGCCGCGACATACGACCCTGCGTCTTCACCGGCATCAAGCAAGCGATTGCCTTCGCGAACCGTATCGAACAGCACCGCCAACCCGCCGGCGACATCCAGATCATCACCAAGCGCCTCACTAAAACGACCGATCAGTTCTGCATCAGCCTGTGTTGACACTTCCCCTGGAACGCGACGACGAAAGGCCCTAAGTCGTTCGAGCGAGGCCTCGGCATCGTCGAGAGCGTCTTCCGAGAAATCCACCGGCTTGCGGTAGTGAGTCCGCAGATAGAAAAGGCGGACGGCAATCGGGTCCCATCGTTCCACTGCACCGCGCAGGTCGATCACGTGGCCCGTCGACTTCGCCATCTTTTCACCGGAGAGATTCACCATCCCGTTGTGTAGCCAGATCTTGGCAAACTGCTTGCCGGTAGCCGCCTCGGCCTGTGCAATCTCGTTCTCATGGTGCGGAAACACAAGGTCGGTCCCACCGGCGTGGATCGCAAACGCGTCCCCGAGATACTCGCGGGCCATGGCAGAACACTCGATATGCCAGCCCGGGCGCCCATCGCTCCAGGGTGATGGCCACGACGGTTCCCCCGGCTTGGCTGACTTCCACAGCGCAAAGTCGAGTGGGTCGTCTTTCAGTTCGCCCGGTTCAATCCTCGCACCGGACAACAATTCGTCGATATTGCGCCCCGACAGTCGGCCATACCCGGGAAACGAGCGAACCCGGAAGTACACATCGCCGCCGGCCTCGTAGGCATGTCCCCTGTCGATCAGCTGCTCAATCATTCTGATCATGGAAGGGATGTGGTCTGTTGCTTTCGGCTCGAGGTCCGGCGCCATGACTCCGAGTGCTTCGTACCCTCGCCGGAACGCATCGGTGGCAGCGGCCGCCACCGCGGTTGCCGGCACTCCTTGCTCTACCGATGCCCGAATAATCTTGTCGTCCACGTCGGTGATGTTCTGGACGTATACGACGTCGAATCCTCGCCACAGCAGGTAGCGGCGCAACACATCGAAAGCGACCGCAGCTCGACCATGACCAACATGCGGTTTCGTTTGCACGGTCGGACCGCATACATAGATACCGACCTGTGAGCCCTCCACCGGATCAAAGTCGGTAAGCGTGCGCCCTAGCGTGTTGAACAATTTCATAACGAGCAATGCTATCAGCGATGGAACCGACCAGCGCCTCACCGGCCCTCGCGCCACTACGCTGGTGACATGCTGACAAACCCCAACCGTGCATATCCGGCCGTCCTCGGTCACCGTGGAGCCAGGGCATACGCAGTTGACAATTCTGCTGATGCATTCAGGATCGCCCATGAACAGGGCGCCGATGGTGTCGAACTCGATGTCCGTCGCACGGCCGATAACCGGATAGTCGTACACCACGACCCCGACATCCCGGGCCTTGGTTCGATAGTCGATGCCTCACTCGACGAGATCCGGACCGCCGCACCACATGTGCTCGTGCTCGATGAAGCGCTGGCATTTCTGCCGGGAATCATCAACGTGGAGATCAAGAACGATCCCGACCAGCCCGACCATGACGAACGGCATGTGATGGCATCGTGGATCGTGGCGTGGATCGACCGCTACTGGCTCCACGATCGCGTGTTCGTGTCTTCGTTCAACCACAAGACTGTTCTACGAGTAACGGAACTCGATCGACGCGTGGTCACGGGACAGCTACTGGGCCTCGCTACGGATCCCGCCAACCATCTCGACACCCTCAAGGACGCACGCATAGATATCGCAATCCCGCACCTCACCGGTCTCCAGCTTGCAGGACCGGGAATCAGCGATGATGCCGCCCAATTCGGAATCACCGTAGTGACATGGGGCGTTGACACACACCAGGCGTTTGATCTCTGTGCCACCGTCGGCGTTGCGGGGATCATCACCGACGACCCTGCAGACGCAATCGAGTTCTACAAATCCGAATAGAGCATGGCCACCGCGTGGGCGGCAACTCCCTCATCCCGGCCGATGAATCCAAGTCCGTCGGTCGTTGTAGCTTTCACGGACACGGAACCGACCTCGACCGACAGGACCTCACTGATCACCGCACGCATCGCATCTCGGTGCGGCGCGATGCGCACCTCTTCGCAAATGATCGTGATGTCGACGTTGCCGACACGATATCCCGCCGCACTCACCCGGTCGGACACAAGCCGGAGCATATCGAGCGACGCAGCTCCCTCCCACGTCGTGTCGGTGGAGGGAAACATGTCCCCGATATCCCCAATGGCGGCGGCGCCGAGTAGGGCGTCAATGAGCGCATGCAGGGCAACGTCTGCATCGGACGTGCCGATCACACCGCGCTGATCCGACACGACCACACCGCCTAACAACATCGGCGGATCGCCCCCGAATCGGTGGACATCGTATCCGTGCCCGACCCGGAAACTATCCATCAGCGTCGCCTCGCAGACGAACAGTCGCTTCAGCGATGTAGTGATCGGCGCGGTAGGTGATCTTGCGGTTCTCCGGGTCGCCGGGAACAACTGTCACCGATATGCCCGCAGCTTCGACGAGCGCGGCGTCATCGGGGACATCATCATCCGTCTGGGCATGCACACGCCGAAGTAGGGCGATCTCGAATCCCTGCGGCGTCTGGACGGATACCAACTCAGTTCGATCAACGGTCTCCACTACTGTGCCCTCGGCAACACGCTTAACCGTGTCCGTGACCGGCACGGCCGGAATCACGGCTGCGGCACCCTGCTCGAGCGCGCCGACAACACGTTCGACGAGCGCCCTCGATATCAACGGACGCGCAGCGTCATGCACGAGTACATGAGTGGTTATCGGAGGGACAGCATCAAGTCCGGCAGCGACAGAGTCGCGGCGACGTTCACCACCGCCGACACCGCCCGGCAGAGGGCCGACCAGGGTGACGGGAATCCCCATCTGGTCGAACAGATCCGTTGACCAACGCCAGGCCGGACGGCCCGCAAGAAGAACGTCGTGCTTGGCTCCCCCGAAACGAGAACCAGAGCCGGCAGCGAGAACGATCGCAGCGAGCTTCACGATGGGATCTGAGCAAACACCATTCGACCGATCGACGTGCGCATCATGTTTGAAACCTCTACCTTCACAACGGCACCAACCATTTCGGCGCCATCCTCGACAACCACCATTGTGCCATCTTCAAGGAATCCTACGCCCTGTCCCGGCTCAGATCCCACACGCTGTATCAGGATCTCGACCGAATCACCCATCACGAACTGGGGTTTGAGCATTTCGCTCAGGGAATGCGGGTTCAAGACGCGTACGTCTCGTACCGCCGCGACTTTGGCAAGATTGTGATCGGTCGTGACCAGTGTCGCACCAAACCGGTCGCAAAGAACGAGAAGTTTGGCATCAACGTCCTCGTGCTCGGGAACTGTGTGGTCAATCACATGAAAGTCCACGGTCTCGACATCTCGAAGCACGTCGAGAATGTCGAGGCCACGTCTGCCTCGACGGCGTTTCGTTTTGTCGGCAGCATCGGCAACAGCCTGCAGTTCGTCGATAACGAACTCGGGGACGAGCACCGTACCGCTCACGATGCCAACCCGAGCGAGCTCAAGGAGACGCCCGTCGATCGCTGCCGCTGAGTCAATGACGAAACTAGATCCGATAGTTTCGGCAGGATCGACCTCGGTACGACGCAGAGGCTGACGCTCGCGAAGTCCAGCAACCGCAAGTAGCTCATGGGCACGACCGGCAAAGACCGATGCTCCGAACGAGGACATTACCAGCACGATCAATCCGGCGATGGGCCATGCGATCGTTGCTGGGAAGAAGGCGATCATCGGTACTGCGACGATTGTGCCGGCCACCATGCCGGCAAGTGCGCCAAACGTCCCGGCGAACAGTTGCGGTCCGGTCGCCCGACGAAGAAGTTCGGGTGCACGCGAGATCCCGGATCGGAGACGTCTACCGAGCACTCCTCCACCCACATATCCGACTGCAGCACCAAGCAGTGCGCCCCACACGATCGATGCGTCCGGATCGATGCCCGCGCTCGGAAACCAGGATGCCATCGACTGCCCGGCGCTAAACCCAATAGCCGTTGTCGCAAGCGTAACCAGAAGCCGAATGGCCTCAACCATCATGTTCTAGTGTCCTTCACCGTTGCCATCTACTCAATATCGGCAAGGGTACGATCACCGTTAGGACATTCCGACAATCAATATCTAGGGCTCAGCACACGAGGTCTGCGTGCTGAGGCACTGTGACCTCCGAAGCGACGGGATTACTCTTCTTCGTCTTCTTCGACCTTCGGCAGAGCGCGGTCGAGCTTTTTCACCGTGTCCTCCTCGTCGAGATCGAGGGCAAACCGGAGTTCGGAGACGATTATCAAGCGGGCCTTGGCCAGCATTCTCTTGAGCGCCGGCGAAATCCCCTTCACCTGCTGTGCGTAGGTGAGATCACGCACAACTTCAGCCACCTGGAAAATATCACCACTGTTTATCTTCTCGGTGAGCAGCTTGTACCACCGTGACCAGTTAGAGCCGGCCTCCTGTGGATCGTCCTTGAACGTGGCAAAGACCTTGCGGGCCACATTTCTCGAAATGACCGGACGAACACCAAGTTCGACGGCACGTGCGACGGGGACGCGCACGATCAGCTGATCGGTAGCAACCTCAAGCACGAAATACTCGACGCGCTCCCCGTCGAACGAGATCTTCTGTTTCTTGATAATCGTCGCAGCACCATGGTGCGGGTACACCACCTTGTCGGCCACTTCGAACGGTGCTTCCACGGGCTCGGCAGGTGTCTTCTTCTCGGCAGTCTTGGTCACTTCAGGTTTCTTCTTTGCGGTAGATTTTGATGCGGTCTTGCTGACGGCCGCCTTCGCCTCGGTGGGCTTTTTAGCCGTGGCCCTTTTTGCCGCCGGTTTTTTCGCCGCCGGTTTTTTAGCCGTGGGCTTCTTGGCGGCCGGTTTTTTAGCCGCCGGCTTCTTGGCCACACCCTTCTTGGCGGCCGGCTTCTGCGCCGCGGGCTTCTTCGCGACAGCCTTTTTGGCGGCCGGTTTCTTGGCCGCAGCCTTTTTGGCGGCCGGCTTCTTGGCCGCAGCCTTCTTGGCGACGGGCTTCTTCGCCGTCGTCGTCTTTCTTGCCGGGGTCTTCTTCGCTGGCACTCTCACTCACTCATCTCGTAGCGGCGGATAGTGTACTCGGTGTAGAGGTCACCGGGGTCAGACCGCTATACATCCCCGAGCGGCGACGCAAGCCGTTCAACGCGCTGCAGGTATGACCGTATGTGGTGGGCGCGTGAACGTCCGACTCCCTCGACCTGCTCCAGCTCAGCCACCGACGCGGCAACGAGGTCCCGATAGGACTCGAAGTGTTTCAACAGCGCACTGCGCACCGCGTCGGGGAGGCGAGGCACTCCAGCAAGGATTCTGAGCCCTCGAGGTTCCACACTGTTCTCCAACGGACCCAAACCAAGTTCCTGAGCCACGCGATAACCCGATTGCAGATCATCCATCGAGACAGCCGACAACATCCCGATCGCCGAGGCCGTCTTACGTTTCCCCTTCGGAAGATAGTCGGCGTACACAAGGTCACTCACGACACGAACACCTTCCACAATGTCGTTCGCCTGGATGTCGATGAGCGCAGCCTCGCGGCCAAGCTCGACGAGCAAACCACCGAGACCCTCGTACACACGGTCGACATACGCGGCGCGTTGCAGCAGAACGACAACATTGCGGACCGTCACAACACCGTCTGCTTCAGCCCTCGTGAGGCCGTGCTCAGCATCGGATACTCGCCGGCGAAGCCTTTCAAGCGAGTTCAGTGCCTGGTTCGCCTGACCAAAGAGGTCGGTAGGCGAACGCAGTCCAAAGCTCTGTTCTCCAATGAAGACTGTCGCCGTGGCGCGACGTTCCTCAGAAATCGCGAGCACCGGTAACCCCGTCTGGCGTGCGAGCCTCTCGGCAGTCCTGAACCGAGTTCCGGTCTCGATCGTTTCGATCGTCGGGTCGGGAATGAACTGAACGTTCACCCTCGTAATGGTCATGGTGTCTGTGTCGACAACAATGCCACCATCCATTTTTGCCACCTCGGCAACGCGCTGTGGCGTAAACGCGGCGCCATCCAAACTGAAACCCCCACTCGACACCCGTTCAACCTTGGATCCGGAGCCCAGAAGGATCAAGGCACCGGTGCCTTGCCGCACGATGAGCTCGGTGCCTTGCCGCAGCGGTGTTCCCGGCGCAAAACTGCGCAAGATCTCCACATTGTCCCGACCACGGTCACTCATGACGGCGAAGGGTAACAGTCTTTACCTGTCACGACCGGCACCCTTTTGACGCACTGGAGACATCCCCGCAGCGATCAGCGCATCACCGATCGTACGCATCGCGTCACCCGGTGCGATGACAACGTTGACACCAAGACGTAACGCCTCCTCCCTGCGGCGGTCGGCCTGCGAGACAGGGCGTAACTCCCCGGTGAGACCGAGTTCGCCCCAGGCAACGATCTCGTTAAGGGCAACCCCGCCATGAGAAGACGCAAGAGCCAAGGCCACGGGAAGGTCCGCGGCCGGTTCCTTGAGCTTGATCCCACCGACCACGTTGACATACACATCCCTATCGGCAAAGGAGATTCCACCGTGGCGGTCCAAAACAGCCAACAACTGATGTACCCGAGCCGCATCGATGCCTTTCACCGACCGCCGCGGCTGCGGTGTCACTGATTTCGTCACCAGCGCTTGTACTTCAAGCACGATCGGTCGGCGACCCTCCAGGATGACGGCGAGAACGGTCCCGGCGCTTCCGGGACGACGGTCTGAGAGCAACACTTTCGCAGGGTCGACAACCGGGATCATTCCGCGATCACCCATCTCGAACAGGCCAATTTGGTTTACGGAACCGTAGCGATTCTTCAAACTGCGCAGCACCCGCAGCCCGGTAGCGTCTTCACCCTCAAGGTACAGAACCACATCGACCAGATGCTCCAGTACCTTGGGACCCGCGATCGCACCGTCCTTGGTCACGTGTCCAATCAGTACGACGGGCGTGCCGGAGCGCTTCGCGAAGGCGACGGCCTCAGCACCACTTGCCCGAACCTGACCCACAGAGCCTGCAATACCGTCAGCTTTGCCGGTCGTCACCGTTTGGATCGAGTCAATCACAAGAAGGCTCGGTTGGACGGCGTCGGCTGTTGCAAGGATGTTCTCAAGCGAGCTCTCGGCGAGAAGATCGATACCGTCGACCGCTGCACCGATGCGTCTACCCCGAAGAGCTATCTGACCGGCAGACTCCTCAGCGCTAGCAATAAGTGCACGACCGCGACCACCCGCAATGGCGGCCGCTATCTGCAGCAACACCGTCGACTTTCCCACACCGGGCTCGCCACCCAGCAGAACCGCTGCTCCCGGCACGAAACCTCCCCCGAGAACACGATCAATCTCGCCGATACCAACCGGATGACGGCCGGTCCGCTCCTCACCAACATCGGTAATAGCCACAAGATCACGGCGCTCACCGGAACCGGCAGTGACCTCGATGAGAGTGCCGCGCTCCCCGCATTGGCTGCAGAACCCCATCCACTTGCCCGATTGGTGTTCACATTTTCTGCAGCGATACGCCACGTGCGCTCCCGAGTCGAAGGTATCCCAACAAGCTAATGCCGGCCTGTGACACGTTTCCGCTCACACCCCACGACCGACAGGAGGGTCATCCCGTCGACTCCACAACGGGATTCTCAAGAGTCGTAGAGGTATCGGCGGATCGCCCAAACGGCCACAACGATAATGATGACGAGCAGCAATCCACCCGTCACCAAATTGGCTGTTGTCCATCCCTCAACTTCACGTACCGCGCGCAATGCCTGCATCCGTGCCACAATAGCGGCTGACCATGCACTGAGTACCAGAGGAATTGTGGACAGGGATACACCGAACGATCCATTCGAAGATCTCTTTGAGCCGTTCGAGCTCGATGAAGGCCCACCACCCGGTGTCGAACCCCCTCCACCGGTAGCGCGTCGCGAGGTCTATCAACAATCCCCGGCCGCACGCCAGCCAATGTCGGCCGTCTCATGTCCGTCATGTGCGGCGTCGAACCCATCAACGAACCGCCACTGCGAGTCCTGTGGCGCCCGGATCCAGTCCAGTCCGCTCCCGGTCGCCCCACCACCCGCGGCCCGGATGACCCCCGGAGGACGCGCCCTCGGCGTGCTCCTCGGCGTGCTCCTCGTGGTATTCGTTATTTCCCAACTAATTGGCGGCGGAGACCCCGCCGCGACGACCACCACGGTTGCTGCGACGAGTTCCACGACTCAGCCACTCACACTCTCTCTTATCCAGCCGGATGGCGCTGTAGCCAGTTCTGAGCTCCCGGGTAACTACGGAGCCACCAATCTCATCGACGGCGACCGTACCGAAGAGTGGCAGTCGGCGGGCGACGAGGGTGTCGGCGCCGAGCTCACTTTCACATGGGCCGACCCCGTCGCAATCTCAGAGATCAGGATCTACAACATCGTGGATGAAACCCGGTTCAAGCGGAACTTCCGTATCAAAGAGTTCAGCATCACGGTCGATGACATTGCCCTTGAGACGTCCGGGACACTCACCAACTCGAACGACGAGCAGCGCATCTCAATCGCGACACTGAAGACGACCGAGTTGAAGCTCAAGGTGCTATCGACCTATCCGGCGGAGGCTGTCGGTACAGCACCAGCGTTCAACGAGATCGCGATCGCCGAAATCGAGTTCTACGGACGAGTCGCTACGCCGTAGATCGTTTCGAACGGAACGGACTTCCACATCTGCACGTCGCAGGGACGCGCTGACCCGATACCAACCAGCGCTACACCCGCGCAACCACGAGGGGTCCGGCCTAGGCCGGACCCCTCGTCTCCCACATCTGAGTCGATCACTGCTTGTCGTAAGGAATCCCGTCGGCTGCCGGTGGGCGAGACTTTCCAACCACACCGGCGACCACGATCAACGTCGCGATATACGGTGCCATGGCAAGGAACTCGGACGGAATCGGCGTGTTCAGGATTCCCAACTTGTTCGCAATGGCATCGGAGAAACCAAACACGAGCGCTGCGCTCATGGCACCCACCGGATGCCATCGGCCAAAGATCATCGCCGCGAGGGCGATATACCCGCGGCCACCTGTCATGTTTTCATCGAACCGGCCAACCTGACCGATCGTAAAAAAGGCCCCGCCGAACCCGGCGACCAGCCCACCGAGAATCACCCCGATATACCGGATGCGGTACACGTCGACACCCAGCGTGTCGGCAGCCTTGGGGTGCTCTCCGACAGCCCGGGTGCGCAAACCCCAGCGAGTGAAGAACAGGCCGTAGGTAGTGACTGCCACCAGACCGAACATGATGTAAACGAACAGATTCTGTTTGAACAAGATGGTCCCGAAGAAGGGAATGTCCGATAGGAACGGCACATTCCACGCACCGATCCGGGGACTGTTGTTGAGATCAGCGTTCTGCGTGAGGATCTGCACCGATAAAAACGATGTCAGACCGAGCACAAAGATGTTGATCACAACCCCCGAGATGATCTGATCCACTTTGTACTTGATCGACAACACGGCAAGCACCCACGCCAGCAGGCCGCCCGTGATAATCGCGGCGAGCACTCCCGGCCACGCGCCGTACAACGACCCGACAACCACGCCGGTGAACGCGCCACCCAACAACATCCCCTCGATGGCAATGTTGATCACCGCGACCCGTTCGCTGAGAACTCCGGCAAGGGCTCCGAATGTCAGCGGTGCGGACCGCAGAACACTTTGGCGCAACATTGAGGCCAGATTGAATGATTGGCCGGCGGCCGCCCACGTCAGAAACGCGAAGAGAAAAAGCGCTATGACGAGGGCAAGCGTCATGTTCGAAGCCCTCACTGTCTTTTTGGTTAACAGCCGGGCTCCGAGGAAACCCATGACACCTGCAATCAGAAAGTTCGTGAGGGCAGCAGGAACGACAAGACTCGGCAGCAGTCGCAGACTTCCGATCCCGATCTCGAAGTCCGCGAACCGATCACGCGCCAGGACCATCCCAAACGATGCGTCGCCATCCCCCGTCGACGTCGATGCAAACACGAGGGCAACAAAAAGACCGAGTCCGATATAGAACCAGCCGAGTCGACGAGCACGACGTTCGCCGCGAATGGCTTCCGCATTTGCGAGTGTGACGTCAGCCATTATGCGATCCCCTTCGTTATGGAGACCGAAACGTCATCCGTTTTCACCCGGTAAATCGATCTGATCAACGCCGGGGCTGCGATGAAGATCACAATGAGCGCACCAACGACAAGCACGAGATCGATCGATATCCCGGTCGCCGCCTGCATCTCCTGACCACCCGATCTAAGAGCGCCGAACAGAATGCCGGCGAATACGACACCAAGCGGGTGCGACCTCCCCAGCAGGGCGAGTGCGATAGCGTCAAAGCCGATCGCAGCGGAGAACCCCGGAGTCGCCCGGTACTGCAGACCAAGCGTCGGGTTCACGCCGGCCAGGCCGGCAAGACCACCCGCGATACCCATTGCTGCCACATACAGCCAGAGAACGTTCATGCCGGCGTAACGAGATGCATCGGGGTTCGCTCCGACAGCACGTATCTCAAACCCGAGCGTCGTCTTGAACAACATCCAATACACCGCACCGGCAGCGGCCAATGCTAGGAGGATGCCAAGATGGACCCGCAGTCTGGGGTCGTCAAGGAAACTCAATAGCCGTGGAAGCCGAGCAGTTTCCTGGATCAACTTTGATCGAGCGTCATCACGCCCCGGCTGCTGGATCATCGACGATTTCAGCAGATACGTCAGGAGGTTCAGCGCCACGAAGTTAAGCATGATCGTCGTGATAACTTCATGGGCCCCGGTTTTCGCGCGCAGCAGGCCGGGGATAGCACCCCAGATGAAACCGCCAACGAACCCTCCGAGGATCGAAAGTGGGATGTGAACCACTGCCGGTATGTCGAAGGAAAACCCGATGATGACCGCGGTGAGCCCGCCAATCACCATCTGGCCCTCCGCACCGATGTTGAACAACCCTGCCTTGAAACCGACTGCCACCGACAGGCCGGCCAGGATCAAAGGAGCGGCCAGCGTGAGTGTTTCCGACCACCCTTGAAGGTCGCCGAAGGCGCCCCGGAACATCGCAGAGTACGCACCCGAGATCTTGCTCCACGTGCCGGCAAGCGCCTCCCCGGGGTTGGACGTCCAGAGCGCAAGAAGGTCAAGATCCGACACGGCAATGATGAACGCCCCAACGATCAACGCGGTGAGCAGAGCCAGGACCGGAACCAACATGGCACGTCGCCACGTGGTACCGACGCCGGTTATCTCGCTCATGATGAGCGTCTTCTCCTCCGGCGCCCCCTTCGACGTTTTGTCGCTCATGCGATCGACCCTGCCATGTACAGACCAAGGTCCGTCGTTGTCGTTTCGTCCGGAGTCGTCTCCGCAATAATCCGTCCCTCGTACATCACGAGGATGCGATCGCTCAGGGCCATGATCTCATCGAGCTCGGTCGAGACAATCAGAATCGCAGCCCCATTGTCACGCTGCTCGACGATCCGTTCGTGAATGTATTCAATAGACCCGACATCGATGCCCCGAGTCGGTTGGCTCGCAACCACGAGCGGCGCCGTCCTGGAAAACTCGCGTGCCACGATCACCTTCTGTTGGTTGCCGCCTGAGAGCGTGGAGGCGGGAACCTCCGACGACGGGGTACGCACGTCGTACTGTTCGACAAGTTTCTCGGCCACAGCCCGTGACGCCGGCCAATCCATGACCGTGCCGTTCGAGAACGGCTCGAGGTGATACGTGTTCAAAACGACATTCTCGGTGACCGTGAAGGGCAGTACCAGACCCATGCGTTGCCGGTCCTCGGGAATGTGCGCTACACCGGCGTCATGCACATGACGAGGCGTACCGTGGGAAATATCCTCACCATTGAGGACGGTCGTTCCACTGACGCCCGGGCGCAGACCGGTGATCGCTTCGACAAGTTCCGTCTGCCCGTTGCCCTGAATCCCGGCAACACCGACAATCTCGCCGGCTCGAACCGAGAACGAGACGTCCCGCACCGCGGTGTGCCCACGTTCATCGTCAACGGTGAGGTGCTGTACCTCCAGAACGACGTCGCCGGGCTCTGCTTTCGTCTTGTGGACCTGAAGATCCACCGGTCTACCGACCATCATCTCCGCAAGGCCCTGCTCGGTGGACTCCTCCGGCGTCGTTTCCCCAACGACCTTTCCACGTCGCAGCACCGTGATACGGTCACAGACCTCGTTGATCTCATTGAGCTTGTGGGTGATAAAGATGACACCCTTGCCATCGGCCTGAAGTGACCGCATGATGCCGAAGAACTCCTCCACCTCTTGCGGTGTGAGGACGGAGGTCGGTTCATCAAAGATGATGATCTCAGCCTCGCGAAAAAGCACTTTGATAATCTCGACCCGCTGCTGGAGTCCGACGGGAAGGTCCTCAATGAAGGCATCGGGATCTACCGCCAACCCGTACTTCGTTGAGATCTCCTGCACTTCGCGGCGGGATTCCGCAATGTCGAGTGAATCCCTATGGAGATACCACGCGAGGCCTGCAAACCCTCCAAGCAGCGCAACGATGCCACCCTCGATACCCTCCTGCACGCCAAACAAATTGAACAGCATCGTGAAAAGAACGCCGAGTGTCGCCACAACGAGTCCGTAAAACACCCACGGTGTGCGCTGCTTCTTCAGCGGTTCTACGCCTAGCACCACATTCTCGGCAACCGTCATCACAGGAACCAACATGAAATGCTGGTGCACCATACCGATGCCGGCGGCAATGGCGTCGGAGGGACCCTCGAAAGCTCTGACCTCACCGTCCACCAGGATCTCTCCCTCGGTCGCCGAGTACAGCCCGTACATGATGTTCATCAGGGTCGACTTGCCTGCGCCGTTCTCTCCCAGAAGGCCCAGGATCTCACCCGAACGAACGGTGAGGTCCACATCTTCGTTGGCAACGACACCCGGGAACCGTTTCGTAATCCCCCGTAATTCAAGCTCCAAGTGCTTTGACCTCCCGTAAACCTCACGTTTGATTCCTGCACTGTACGCAAAAGAACCCCTCCGAGTCATCTCGGAGGGGTTCTCTCTCGTCTTAGTTGCGGTCCGACTTAGCCGTCAGAGGCCGGGTACACCGACACGGAGCCATCGATGATCCCTTGTCGGAGTTGCTCAACCTCGGCAGCGAGTTCTGGAGAAACGGCGCTCGCAAGATCGTTGAACGGCGCAAGGCCAACGCCGTCGTTCGCCAATGTGCCCGTGTACGGGTTACCTAGCGAACCAAGCGTGACAACGTTCTTCACGGTTGCGAAGACTGCGTTGTCCATTCTCTTGAGCACCGACGTCAACCAGACCGGCTGGAACTCAGCGGGTGTGGAGAAGTACTGATCGGCATCGACACCGATCATCATGACGCCTGGGTTGTCGAGAGCTGCCTGGGCGGAACCGAGACCGACAGGCCCGGCGACGGGGAACAAGATGTCTGCACCCTCGTCAATGAGGTTCTGGCCGAAGGTCAGACCATCATCGGTTGACTCGAAGTTGCCCGTGAACAAACCGGAGTCCGGGTTCGCAGGATCCCAGCCGAGCACTTTGACGTTCGTGCCCTTGGCTTCGTTATACGCCTGAACTCCGTAGTAGAAACCGTCCATGAACACCGTCACCGGCGGAATGTTGATACCACCGTAGGTACCGACGATTCCAGTCGTGGTGACACCGGCAGCCAGGTACCCGGCGAGGTACGCAGCCTCTTCGGTAGCGAAGGTGAGGCCACGAATATTGGACTCAAGGCCCGGGAAGTCGATGATGGCGAACTTCTGATCAGGATTGTCCTGAGCTGCAGCCTGTGTGTCATCGGCAAGCAAGAAGCCCACTGTCACGATCAGGCCGCACCCTTCATCGATGAATGCATCGATGTTAGGACGGAAGTCTGATGGACTCTGGGACTCCAGGAACTTCGCTTCGGTGACACCTTCAATCTCAGCAGCGGCACGTTGGGCGCCGAGCCAAGCAGTCTCATTGAATCCCTTGTCGTCGATACCACCGGTATCGGAGACCTGGCATACCTTGAATTCCTCGGGCGGCGGAAGCGTCGTTGTCGTGCCGGGGGCCTCAGTCGTATCGGGCGCAGCAGATGTCGTCGTTGTTGATGGCGCGACAGTCGCTGTCGGCGCCTCGGTCGTGGTCTCAGCCGGGGTGCTCGCCGCACATGCGGCTGCCACCAGGGCAAACGCAATAACGAGTCC